>Ga0181612_115975_pt1 | contig 17505 bp, 9 predicted proteins | sample HoacroProtozoa21_FD_119630 | JGI IMG/M metagenome (GOLD analysis project Ga0181612, IMG submission 119630) | Hoatzin crop microbial communities from Cojedes, Venezuel. Combined Assembly of Gp0051906, Gp0051904, Gp0051908 | reverse complement strand
TTATAGAATAGAATAGAATAACTTCTGTTTTCTTTTTAAGGAAGGAAGGATTGTCCAAGTGTGGAAGATGTAAACAGGCCTTTTACTGCAACGTGGAATGTCAGGTATGGTGATACAATTTATGAGGATGGGAGGGGGGGAGAGGAGGGTGGGCGTTGCTGAACTCTATTTTTTATCTGTGTGGCACTGATAGTCCCTAACTGTAGCTATGGTTGACAGTAGTCCGGTCAGTTTCAGTGTCCCACAAATGCTGACCGTGGAGTTGTGCATTCGACAGTTACAGGATTTGAACATGATCTGTGTGAGTCTTTCGAGATCAGTAGCTCCAGGACTTGGTACCACTGAAACTTTTATTAGAGCTGCATGTCAGCCCGCTAATTATGTCTGTATTCCTTCTTTCTTTAAGTACAAACCAGGTAATTTAACACTAGCTCGCTTAACTGGTAAGAGAGTCTGCGTCTAATGGAAAAATCAAATCACTACATAGCTATCTTAAGAGGTTTTTGTTGGGGTTTTTTTAGAATTTTTGCAAATATTTTGGGTGGCCACAGCTGACAGTAGTCATAACCATTCGAAACCTACCGTGCTTTCTCCCTAATTCACTCGGTCTGGCAACTTTTGTTCTTTTTGTATACTTTGTTTCTTAAAAGCCCCTGAAAATAGAATATAAGCATGCACTAAAGTAGAGCAATATGAAGCCATCCAAAACGTTTGCATGCAGTTTTAATTCCATTTTTACTTCAAACTAGAATAAGCACCTTTCAAAACAATAATTTTTGCCAGATCTAGTATCTAGCCTTTTTGGGCTGTCAACTTGATGTGGAAGAATTATCCAGTTTATGTGTGAAAAACTCAACTGGATTGAGAGCTAAATAATGTAAGCTATGTAAGATCTGTGGTGCTGGGCACAGAGTGTGGAACAGTACTTGTGAGGGTTTGAGTCACCAAAGGTCTGGCATGAGGCTAGGTGTTAGCTATAAATAATCCAAACCTTCTCCTACATGGCAGCGTGCTGTTGAGCGCGTGGGTTGCATGCAGAGTATTGCCCATTGTCGTTATCCGGACAGAGATGTTGCGGTTTGTGCTGTTCGGTTCCCAAGCACTTAGGAGGTGGCTACTGCCTTTGTTTCAAGGATGTATCTTTTTCTCCCATTGCGCAAGTTGCAAAGTGAGCCCGACCTCCCCTTTTTTTTTTCCTTCTGTTGCCTCCCCAGATTCCTGCTTTCCCACTGTGTCTTAGTGAATTGCACGTGGATCAAATGGCCTTTTGGCTTCGAAGCACCAGGAGGACTCAAAGCACTTAAAAGAAATAAGATTTTAGCAGAATTTGCAATAGTTCACATAATATTGAAACACTTGACAGCCAGTAGTTGCTGGGAAGAAGTAGAACGCTTACTGTATGAGCACCCTTAAGGCTCTTGAGAGAAATCTGAACGAGTTTTAAAGACGGTGTGGAGAAAACCCATGATTCATTCATGAGAAATACTTATTTGTAAGAAATGTTTCCATATGACACGATTTATTAGGAAGCTTTTAGCTAGATGAGGGAAGGAGATACTTGAACAAAGCAGTTTATTGGCTTTTTAGCACTTTTCATCTGAGATTGTGAGTTTCTTCTCTTACCATATAAAATTCACAATGGTTTATGAAACAAGTAAGCAAGATTTATTGAAGGAGGAAAGCTCAGTGATTTGTGCCAGGAAAAATAGCAAGTAGATATCATGGTGGAAGTAGTAGAACTTATTTCTGCTGATCCACGGTCCTTTGCTTTTACCTCCAAGTCACTTCTTCGGTCCCTCCCTCAGTGTCCTGCCTTCTACCTTGACAAAGTTTATACTTTTGTGTTTAAGAACAAGGAGGTTTTTTTTCTTGCTTCCCCCAGAGTAGAGTCATGTACACGTATTGCTTGCTTGATTTGATTTTTAAAATTTTTTTTGTTTCTTTTTTGGTGGTCAGAATACTCCTTCTCTATTGGGGCATATTCCAAGAATGAAAAACTGAACTGCTCAAACTGAGTGTCCTTAAGACTGCAGGAGATGATGCTCTGCAGAAGCCTGCATGTCTGAGAAGTTAATGAATTAAAATCTGCCTGTTGGTGTGTAGTATGATGCTTTAGACATAAATACTTTTTTAGATGTTGTGATGTCTAGACAATAGCATGACAAGCACAGATACTAGCACTTCACTCTTACTGGTGATGTGCTTATGGCTTTTGACTCTCTAGTTGATATAACATTATCTTCCATGTTTTGGGCCCTTATGAGTCAGTCTGATGAAATTTATGAACGTTGCTGAGACTGAATTCTTTGACATTCTTTCAAAGTTAGCTTCAAGCATAGTATTCTCTAGAAACCATTCTCCACTGGCTGTATGTGCTGCACAGGCAAGCTGCGCTGCATCTTCATCCCTGCCTTGTTCAAAAGCACTTCTCAGTTCAGCAATTCTTTGTCAAAGCCAGAAAGGACATCTGTGCCTTGATACTGAACTTGTAACACTGGAATGTGCAGTAAACGTGTTCTGTTTGCCTCTGTGGATGAGACTTGTACATGCAACACTGATAAAAGGGCAAGGCTGTACTTGAGGATGGTGATGGCGTTGTTAATTTGATTTTTATTGTTTTAAGTTAGTGTTCACTATGAATCCATGCGGTTTTTGCTCAGTTCAGCTAAAAATTACATGTACCCAGCAAGGACATGGTAAGATTCCATATGTTGGTTAGTACTTTGTTACTCAATATAATTTGGTTTGACAACTGTTTATCCCATCAAATATGCTATATGGGATAGACAACCAAATCTCCTGAGCTTTCTCTTTCCTTACTTAAACACCTATTATACCACAGTTCATAGGAATTCTTTGTAGTGGTGGGGAGAGATGGATCAGAAGGAGACAAGAGAAAGGTGCCAAAGTGTGCAGCAGGAAACAAATTTTTTGGATGTCTTTTCAGAATTACAGATTTTATAACTGCAGACATCTCCCTCTCTCTAGTGCTTTTCTGTTGAATGCGATTTTTTTTTCTTTTTCAGAATAACGTGGTTATTGAAAGTAAAGTTAGTGGCACTGCATGTATTTCCTACTCTAAGCCATATAGTGTCCTTGTTTTGAGGTTCTTAAAATACTTTCATTTAATGAATGAAGCCTCACAGCAGCCATTGTGGCATTTCTGGTTTTGCAAATGGGGTATAGGTACACAAAGATTCACTGACTTGCTGAAGCATCCCAGAGGGGTAGAAGAGTGCATCTCCTGCGTTATAGCCAGGTGTTTGATGCATTGACCAAGTCCTGCTTTGCAGTATAATTTCTTTGCCCTGGTCACTGGAAAGGAGATGTCACACTGTAGTGTGAGGGACTGAACCCAGGGGAAGGCAAAGGCTTGCCGTGGTAGAGTGGCTGATTTGTTTAGGGCTCTCTCTATACATACATGTATGCACACATGCTTGCCCTAGCACAGTTCCCTTCGTGCTAACATGTCTTTTGCCTGTTTTGGTCTATTATTTTGCTGTTAAGATAGACAGCCTTAAGTTTGACCTATATGAAGTTGTATAGGTGTAGGTTCAGTCTCAGATGCAGGGCGCATGAGGGTGGAAGTTGTCTTCACTGCCTGTCCTTGCTGCCTTGAAGGTTTTGTGGGTTGGTAGGGTCTAGCCTGGGTTTGCTGCATCTTTCTTTTCCCAGCCCCTAATCCAGTTCTCCTTTTAAAAGGCTTTGTGATTTCCAGCTGATTCGTACTGTTCTCCTCTCCGCTATTGCCTCCTCGAAGCTCAGGCGTGTTATTATAGTAGTGGCTTTCAGACCCCATCTGCAGCTGTTCGGGTCTTGACTTCTTAAATTATAATAATTTTAGTCAAACAGCAGGAGACCTGTGCTTATTTTTTCTCCTTGGAAATTAGCTGCTGAAACACTCTGAAGAGAAATGTTTTAAGAGGGTTACGTGGTTGCAATTGTGGAAGTGGTGAACTTGAATCAGCTACTGGAGCTCCTCTTTCTGTTACTACACATAGCTATTATTTATCCCAGAGAGAGTGGAGATCAGCTAGCCAAAGTGCAGAAGAAGATGTTTTTGTCATGACTTTCCATATTTGAAATATATTTCGAACAAATATTTGCGGGTTTTTTTTAACATCATGTTAAAGAGTGCTGTAGCTGATATTTCTGGGGTAAGGGAAATACGTATTTTTAACCAGCTAGTAAGCTTCAAAATATAGTTGTAGACCTGGAATTAGCATCAAGCAGATGTGTTTGAAGTGGGACCTTGTAGAAATTGCCCACTCCTGTTTGGTGATCTGCAGAAAAAATACAAAATTCTTACTGTAATGATTCTGCACAAGAGGAATCTGACACTGCAGGACCCTGCTTAAGATTGCCTTGGGGCAGCGTCTGTCCCCCTATCCAAAAACTTCCTCCATGTACTTTTGTGTGATAAATTTCATGATAAATGTCTCCTGTGAACCTGTTGAACATTAACCCATGGAAGTCAAATACCCTCTGTCGCCCAGCATTCAGTAAATGATGGTAGGGAAGGATGGCTGTGCAGATGTGTGAAACTCTTCCCTTCACTGCTGGCTGAAGGACTATATCAGAACTTTACCGGTTAATATCAAACATCAGAAGTTGCCTCACTGAAGTTCGATGCCATTTGAGCATAACTAGGCCGTAGGCTTTTGAAGAAGTGGGCTTAACCCCTACACTGGCTTGCCCAGCGTTTCTGTCTGGTATTTGTGTGTGTTTCTTTTCAATCAGGTGAAATACAACGGAAATTTTATGTCCTATTGAAGAAGTCCATGTGAGGAAGGAGGTGCGAAGACATTTGTTTGGACTTGAGTCTTATTTTTTTTGACTATTACATTTTGTTGTTTGGGGTTTTTTTTGTGCTGAGCTATATCACAGTCTTCTGGAAATTAATCTAATAGTTCTGGACAGTGGAATCATTTTGAAGAACTTGGTGGAGAAGGTTGTTTCCATGCTTTGATGTGAAAAAGATAAGCTTTAAAGAACTTCCCTTCCAAAAATGTTGTCACTCCTAAATGAAGAGAAAAATACTTCAGATGCAAGGAAAATAGGAAGAAAATACCATTAGTGCAGCTTAGGGATTCAACTAGAACAATGCTACCTGTTATGATTCAAACTACTTAGAGAAAAATGTGGAAAAGAATGCAAAATACAGTCCAGCTGTGATCGCAGGGAAAGCTGCTGTCACAGTGTTTCCATCCCAGGTATTCCTCAGCCATCAGTACTCTCTCTTCTTGTGGTGTTTCAGGCTTTTATCTCATTTTGCACAATTCAGCCTTATCTCGTCCCTTTAACCTCCCTACCAGTTCATATAACTCAGTATGATTCTGCCTGGGGAAAGATTTTAATTAACAGTGGTTAAAGAATAAAGGGAACAAACAGATTTTGAGAAACACTGCTTTGAGACAGGCATGTGATTTTGCATTTTGATTTTTTGTTTTATGAGGCAGTCTCTCCTGTTTATTTAACTGGCATGTACGGATGTGGGTTGTGCAAAACTCCAGGTTCTGTGCCTTCACTTCTTGCACACCCAGCAATCACGCTGAAGTTGGTGGGTGTTGTGGGTGTGTAAGTAGGGGTGAGAGATGTGGTCTCCCTCTGTCTCTCTTCTTAGCCTTTAGCCTGTGGATTCCTAAGGCAAAGTCTATTTGGAATTTTCCAGAAAGAGGTCTTAGGGCATACATAGGAAACAGGCCTCTCGGTGGATGCATCTTGTAGTGTGACAGCTGTAGGAGAGCTGAGAGTGTAATTTCACATGACATGATTGCAGTGTAATATACTATTTTGGTTCTCCTAGTCTGTATTGTATGTCCTCTTAGAACGTTTACACTGGAGCTTATTTCAAGCGGCCTGTACGTAGGTTTTTTTGGAAGTACCGTACTGAGATATCAAGGACAATGGAATTGACAGTATGAGGGGCTGAATACCCTTGCAGCGTTGCACTGCTTCAAATCCTGCATGAGTGTGGGGTGGATGTTCACCTTCCTCTTCCTAATAAAATAAACTCCGAGAGCTGTCCATGCCCAGGGCAAATGAAATGGCCATTTTCAGTGGATGAATTTTTGATGTACTAAGTCTGAAATTAGAGATCTCAGCTTTTGGTTTGATCGGCAAAACCTGTAAATAAGTGGAGCAGTCAGGCAGGAGGCACTGGGGGTCCTGATTCAACTGGCTGTTTGAAGTGCTGTGAGTTGTCCTTCCTGGCCTCCAGCTGTAGCTCCCACAAGGAATGCATCTCCCAGCAGACCTGTATCATATCTACTGGTCCTACATAGATGTTTTTTAGATAGCCTTGGGTGTCTCAAATGGCTCTTGCCATCAGTGGTTAGGCAGCTGAGGGAAACTCTATGTGTCTGATGTTCCTGCCACTCAGTCACTCTGATGGGTTATAGTGAATTCTTTTTTTAAATTATTTCTACTTTTTATGGGGGGTGGGCTGACACTGGATCTGTGGTACTGGGTGAATCACAGTAAGGGCAATTAAGAGCTTTCTGGAGAAAAACTTTCTGCAAAAAGTCTTTCAAGTTTCCACTTTAAATCAATTTCAAATTTCTGGGATTTATTGCAATTTCTTTCCTCTGCTGCCATTTTCCACCAGTTTAAATCTGGTCTGAAAACAAAGCTTGATGGTCCCTATACAGGCAGAACACTATAGGTGTGTTCTAACACACTGCTGTAGATGTGTGTGTGGGATAAGACATAGAAATAAATAACTGCATTGCTTGAATATAGAAATAAGAATATTTCCATGTCTGAATAAATAAATAAAATGATATTTGATGCAGTCTGGGGACAGCCCATGCCAGGCTCTGTGTGCCAGTGCAGAGTGTTAATCTGTGATTCTGTACTCGTCTTTGAAAGTTTCTGTTGCTTTGGAGGGGTTCTGTAGAGTGCCAAAAGCCAGTGGCTTGTGCCATCACTCCACGTATTACTGTATGTTGAGCTAGGAATATGCTATCCATTCTTAACTAAAGGTTGTTTGTCTTTATTAGTGTGTTTTCATTGCCTAGATGTACTCTTATTCTACAACATTTAAGGAAAAAGTCTGATAGTTCTATTCAGTAGGTCTGGCTTTGACCTTACGTATACCAATTCTTACAGGGATTGTGAATCCATTGACTTTAGACGCGTTACTCCTGATTACACCAGGGTCATCTCATAATGAGGGGCCAAGGTATTAAATGGAAATGAACCCAGTAAAGCCATCAAGCTCAGACCTACTCTGTCCTCACGTGCTTGATCTGAACAATAAGAACTGGTGATATATAAATCATGCTGTCTGTTTGCTTCTTCGTCATTCAATTCTTTTTTTCCGTTGAATAAATGAAGATATTCTGACCTTAACTCATCCCTTGTGTATTTGTTTGAAAAAAGCAGGATAGCTGTACCCCTTAAATGTGACTCAAGCTTTTGTTCAGATTTAGTGAGCGTCATCTTATTTTTTTAAAGGAAACACGTTTCACTTGACCTCTAGGATCTGACAGAACTTGCTGCATCCTCTTTTTCATCACTTTATCTTCGGGGCTTTTTTTTTTTTTTTTTGTATTTTTCTACATTTTCAGAAGGAAGACTGGCCAATGCACAAGCTAGAGTGTTCCGCCATGTGCGCTTTTGGGCAGAACTGGAATCCCTCGGAGACTGTGAGGCTAACGGCGAGGATCCTTGCCAAACAGGTGAGCAGGAGGCTAGATTTGGGAGGTACATTCCTCCTCTGGGTGCCAGGGAAGGCAGGAAAATGAAAATTGACCGACAGTAACTGTCCCTGCAAAGCACATCCATACTAGCTTCCTGTGTACAAACGGGTGTAATACAGAGCATGAGCAGCTGAACAAACTGACCCATCAGACCACTGCAGCAGTGTCAGGACCACCAAAGTCTCGTAGTCCAGCTGGAGACTTACGGGGGAAGATGGCAAAAGGCTAGTGAGTTTTTAAGCTGCCTAGCTGTAACTTACAGTCAAGGTACTGTTGAACCGAGTATGGAAAAGTATACTGATAGTTTCACAGTGTGCATGGTGTTTCTGGTAGGTTGGAGCTCTTGGTTACATGTGTGGGCTAGCACCAAGGCCGCATTGGTGAAGATGAATGAGACTTGGTGTGTGTGGTTAAATTCTGAGGAATGCTCCTAGTGTTACATGTCTACAGGCACTTGACATCCTTATGAAGCAGTTGCTTGTTGTACTGTTTTTTCAGCTATAACTGCATAGCATTTTGTAGTATGTAACTCCCAGTACATTTGTGAGTCAAGAACGCCTCTGAGGTATTCAGATTTAAATGTTTACGACTACTGGAGTCAACTGGTGAAAAACAGAAATGGAGAGAGAAATTTCAAGCCACTGGTCTTTGAAGAAAAAGCATATTATTAAGGAAATGAGATTGCAATGTCAACCTCCAGTTCGGTGTTCCCTAACTATATGGATACTGAGGATAACGTAAGTGCTTACAGGGAGGAGATGGGATTCATGAGTTTCAAGGTTATTGTGCCGTGTATCTTTGTAGAGCTCTAAACTCTCTCCACAAAAACAAATCCTCTTTGAAGCGTATTTGTGTGATTGAGGTCTGCTTATGTGGCAAGGGCAACCTGGATACTGTATGTAGCGACGGTTTTGGTGGCCTGCTGGGAGGGTAGTTGCATGCTTGCTGTGTGTGTAGATGTGTGTGTGTGAATATGTGTGGGTGTGACTTAATAAGCGTGGTTTATGGTGATCCATGAACAAAATTGAATGTTTAAAGACAAAAAGTCATTGGAATAAATTTGTGCTTTTATCGCTTACAGGGAGGGGGGAGAACTCTACATGTCATATAAAAGCTAAATATGCAAACCATAGTCCCTGAACCTCAGCTGCTGGGCCACCTGCAAAGCCACATTTAATGGCCAAGATTACAAAGAAGTGGCCTTAGGCCAACAATGGAGCATTGCTTTTGAACTCTGTCAACAGTCAGTTTATTCACTTTCCTCAAAGTGAAGCCTGTCTCCTGCCTGCTTGCTATTGTTAGTAGCTTTCTGGGTGTCTAGAACAAAGCAAATGACATATTTAAAATACTGTTCAGTTTATGTATATAAATTTGATAGGAGTTAATCTTTGGCTGCCTAATGTAATGCAGAGAGAATATTTCTGTGGCTTTACTAAGAGTAATCAATTTAATTTATTGTTGTTGATCAACTTCTATAAATTCCACACACTCTGAATTTAGGTTTGTTTTACAGGTAGGAGTTTCCATCTTATGAATGAGGAGACAAACTGCCTGCTTAAAACATTGAAGTATTTTCTTTGGTTTTTTTTCCCTGTATTGCTAGAAAACTCACCCTGAAAGAACACAGTCGGAGAAGCTGCTTGCTGTAAAAGAGTTTGAATCACGTAAGTAAAAAAGACTTGCAGGTGAACAGAGACAGTTATCTATAGTCATGATTTACTTTACCCCCCATTCCCCCTCCATCAAAACCTTTCAGAGCATCCCACTCCTGTTGGAGGAGGGGAGTAAACAAAGACAACTGGGATTCCTTGTGTTTTTGAAAGTGCAGTGCTCTTCTTTCTTTGTTTTTTTTTTTTCTTGGTCACTTGTGGGGGTTGTGAAACAACAGTGAAAACCTAGACAGAATTAATTATGTAGCATACATCCATCTCATGGTTTTTCTGGTACTCTAGTGTCTTTTGAGAATTGTAATGTTGTAAAATTAAAATAGCTGGTATTTGTTACCAGGAGGCATAAAATCAGAGACAGCACAGTTGCTTGATGGTGACAGTGACTAAGGGGCTAATTGCAGAACCCTCTGGACTGTGCTTCAGTATCTGTCACTGCCAGTCAAATCTGACATGTTATATACGATTGTGTTGAAATTCCATGCCCTAAATGCTCCAAAATAATCCAAGGAAGGAGATGAGGCAATGGCTTGCTTTTAACTAGAAGGCTACTGTTTATGTCCGGTGAGGCAGAGTTAGAAATGGAGCAACTAGGGGACTAGTAACTATCCTGGCATAGTTTTCACTGCTCTGTCGTTTCTGTTTCTTGTTGCTGGGGGTAATACACAAGGAGGCAATAGGTTTGTATATTCACATTTCTCACTCTCATGGTTTCCAAAACCCTTTATAAAATGCTGAATAAATGCAGTCATTGCTAGGACTTGAGGTAGCAGAGTAACCAAGCATGACAAGATTACAGTCTTATCTGTTTCCTGGACAAAAGCTGCTGTCACAGCTGTTGGGACAACTGGGGAAATAAGGGGGAAAAATGCCAACATTTGACTTTGCCTAAGGCAAGGATAATTTTTACAGATAGGTTAGTAGGATTGAGGTTGATGAGGATGGATAAGTGCTGAAGTAATTTCTGTATATTCTTTTGTATTGGAGCTTGTCGTCAATAATTTATTAATTTGGAAGCTAAGAGGCTGAAATTATTTTCTCTTGCAATGACCCTCCTGTCCTCTAGAAGCCCTTGTTTCATTTCTGGTTTTGTTAGTAAGAACCCCTTGTTCCTTCTGCCTTGTTGTCTCTCCCCATCTCTTAGCACACTTTTGCCATGTTCAGCAGTTGCCTTACTCTTTGCAACACCCTGCGCAGGAGAGGAAAAGGCACCTGGCTGTCAGTTGGATGCTCAAAATTTCGTATTTCTGATTTGTCCTGATTCTCATCAAATTGTCCCATTTCATTTTCCTCAGTATTTTTTGTGACTCTCCTGTCATTCACATCTGCTCTTACAAATCATCTGCCCCTTCTTCCACTGTTTGCAGCCTTTTCTCTTCTTACATGTTTTTCCTTCCACTATTATTTTGAGTTGGAGAGGGGAAGCTGATGAGTTGCTGGCTCTCTTAGAGCAGGATTGAGCTGGTGACACTGCCACTGTGACAGAGAGGATTAGGAAAAAAACTTTCCAACACTCTGCTCTTGAGAGGAGAGAAGGGACAAGGAGTATATGGTCGATCATGTAGCTTGCTCTGCATGGACCAGGCAGAAAAAGGTTCAGTGGCTACAGCTTTGGCTACAACCTGTCATGGTCCTGAGGGTAAATCTCTGAACAAACCGGTAAGAGAATACACTTGGCAGGAGTGCGAGGGCATTTCCACTGATGTTCCTGCGGTCTCCTGTTATTCTCAGATATCTGCATGTGAAACACACCTCTGTTGATGGTCACCCCCAGCCCGTGGACAAATGGGCATTCTCAGGCAGTGTTTGTTGCCTCATGAAGCAGGTGCCTGCAATAGGTCAGGTGGATTGCACTCCTGGGCACCCTCGTCTTATCCTCCTCTTGCTGCAAAGGAAACCCCTGCTGACTAGCCCCAGCGCGTTGTCAATGTTTGTTAAGTCCTGTCGCACGTGGCCACAAATAGTTAGGGCCTCTGTGCTGGGAAAGACCATGTCTTTCAAAAGCAGGGGTAAGCAACCTTCCTTAGCAGAAGTCTGGGCTAGTTTGTGCTGATAACAATTAGGTCCATATGAGGAAGTTTTACTATGTAATGCATGTTTTAAGAAGTGTGATCTTGAGTGTGACTTCATGCCGCAGTAGATGGGACCAGGTAGCTCATAAAGTCGTGTTAGACAGCTGAGGGCAGCTACCCACTGCTGATCGACTTCTAGGGGGCCAGGGCTGGCTGGTCTGTTTGCCAGGGTTAAAAATGCACTTTAAACACGGTAACCGTTCTCCCAAGAAAGGCAAATTTGTGTCCGATTACATGCTGGTGTAGAGATGTTAGAAAAGGCTTTTTAATCCTGCATGTTCTTGTTGCACACGTGTGGCTTTGGCAGAAGCAGCGTTGCATTTGTGGAAGAACAGAAACTTGCAGTTCTTCCAAGCAGCTGTTCCTTGAGGGGTTTCTGTTTAAGTCTGGGCCTGTTCTAACCTAAGTCTGGCTGCAGTTCACGGGGGAGTGTTCCTCATAATGAAATGGAATGTATTCTTTGTCCACAGACCTTGACAAACTAGACAATGAAAAGAGAGAGCTGATTCAGAACGACATTGCTGCTCTTCATCACTTTTACTCAAAGCACTTGGAGTACCCTGACAATGCTGCTCTTGTAGTTCTCTTTGCACAAGTAAGTTGGCTAGATAGTGCTGTAGGAGTTTAGCCTTTGTGAACGGGGAAAAACGTTAACGGCAATGGAAATGGTAGCTCTTTGGTGATCTTAGGGAGAGCTGAGTGTGCTTGGTGGAAATGATCCACTTCCTTGACCAGAAGTGGCTGCATGTGCCCCATTGCAGTAGTGAGGGGAGACACTCTTGTCTGCAGACTTTCTGTGAGGTGCTTCTCATACACTGAAGAAAAGGGGAAACAGCCTGTATTAGACCTTGTCAAAGTTAGGCTTATTGTGGGCCAAGCATTGTGTAGCTGTTGTTGGACTTGCGTGGAAGGCTGCTGGTTTGAGACCCTGCAGAGGCAAAACCTTCATTCAGGCTTTAAACTTGCGGAAATCCTTGCTGGTCAGGTCATCATTGTGTTTGACCTTCACAGGGAGTAAACTTCAGAGAAGCAGAAAGAGCGGTCAGAAACTTTTATCTGCTTTTAAATGCAGTTAGGTAGTTTGGTCATCTGAAGAGATGAAGGAAAGACAGTATGTCTTGTCACCTCTTTTTTCTCAACTGCTTTTCACACGCATCCAAATTGAATGTATTCTAGTGGATGGAATAACACACCAGTGGAATATTGAAAGATCCATTTTCTTTTTTCTCCTTCTGTACTTAAAAATAAGCTAGTTTTAAACTTAAATGTCTGAGTAAAAAGTTTAATTTTTTTGAGATTGGAGCGAGTGTTGACAGCTGTGATGAAAGCTGAGATGACAGTACTCTGGTTGGTAGAGCTGGGCATCTACCAACAAGGAGGCACAGTTACTATTACCGTAATACAGTGGTGATGTTATTTTGTAGAAGAATGATTCTTTAGCATGTTTAGCATCTGCTCATCGTCCATTGTAATGTTTCTAATCATATGTTTCCTTTCAACTAAAAGTGGTTTTTTCTGTTTTGAAGACTTTACGATTTATATTTGTCAGAGAGATACCTTAAAGATATCATACATCCAGTTTCTTGTGGTGTTTCTGAATATTTTTGTTAGAATGTAGCCAGAATCCCCAAAGATTACATTACTTTGGCTATAATGACTTTGGCTTGATGTCCTGTCCTGGACCAGCTCCACCAGATCATAGTACTTTAGCTGACTTCTGTGAACTGCTGACTCCCAGATCTGATACAGTCTTCTCTGTAGATGTCTAATGTCGCCCTTAGGCGTCATCTTAAGCTCAGTCTGATCATCAGACAACTATCTGCGGCTGTGGACTTTGCAATTGTTTGAACTAAAATCTCCAAAGGTCATCTGGATGCTCCTTGGAAGAATTTTACAGGACAGAATCTTTTTGAGATTTTATCTCCGGTTTAAATCTTTCTAGAAAAAGGGAGGCATGTCTACGTGATATGTACAAACATGTGTCCTAATGATTAGATAACCTAAAGCCAATAGTATGGATATGCTGCTGCACCTTTGTTTTGCTTCAGCACTTTCTCTGGCCTCATGTTGTCTGCTATGCTTCTCCATTCAGCATTCTTTCTCCCTGTGGCTCAGGGCAGGCGTTTGGGACTTTGATACACTGGACTTCTTGCTCAGTGCTTTTTCTGGGCTTTGTCTGATGTTGTTTCTTACTCTACACAGGTAAGGTGTGATGGGTCCTTTTGAGTGGATTAAAGATTTTTGTCCAAACCATCCTTGCTTTTCATTGCTCTCTTTCCCAGCTGTTGGTATCATTCTACTCTCATTTGTCCCTGTGGAACATAGCTGTCAAGACTGGTGCTCTTCCTCCTCAGTCTCACCTTGTCATACTCTTCAAACAGTTTCTCTCTTGTCTCAGGTTCCAGCATCTCATCCTTTCCTTGACGACCTTGCATAATTTTGTACCCCCCTTTGCATGTTCTGTTTTTCACCATTGGGAGCAACTCTGAGCTCTAGTTTTCTCGCTGTGGTCTCTTTACTCCCCCCACATTGCCTTTTTTAGTCATGCATTCATCTGGTGAAACCGGTGGTATGTCACCCCTTTTAATTCTTCCTCTTGTGTAATTTCTGATATGATGCATTCAAGTAGTGGGTTGTCTCTGGCTTTGTGGAGGGGAGTTGATGATAACTCGGTACATATTTTTGAGTATTTCCCTGTGATTCAGAACCATCAAGCTGTTCTTTATGTCAGCCTGTGTAGCCTTATGTTCTTACTTGCTGTTGATATAATCTTTCCCTTCTATTGTTTTCGTATTCAGCAGTTGCATTTTAGTTTTCGTTCAGCTATGCTCATACCTTGGCTAGTGCTGTAGCATGCTCATCTTGAGAGACAGGGAGCCTTCGGATGCCGCCTTGCTAAAAATAGCAGGATAAAGATCAAGCAAAGATAGCAAAGATACTGGTGAGTGAATCAGAGAAACAGGACGCTTTCCTTAGTCATGAACTCATCCTGAACAGTTCATACCTGAGGAGTGGCTTTGGGAAGTATTTATGTATTTCTGAAATCCACTCTGAGCTGCATTCCAGCTTGTGGGGCATATCATTGTTGGTAGCATTTGTTGACAATGGTTACTTACACTCTACTTGATTGACTTTTCCTGTGCCAGTTGTAGCTTCAGCTGGACTTGGCCGCATGACAATAGTTGTTTTAGTGCTTTATTGGCACTTCTTTGAACGTTTTGATGATTGTAGGAAGATATTGGTGAATGTGGAGAGGGTTCTCATCATGTTGACATATGTGTAACTCACAGTGAAAGTGGAATAAAGTACTTGATTGGGGTGCATTTTGGTCACTTAGTCACACACATCACATGAAACAAAGCTGAAACACCTGTAAGATTCCCTTATTTAGGTAGAATAAAAGAGCGAGAAGGTTTTAAAACCTGCTTGAATCTATTCTCAAGGTCTTTTGATCCTGTGTCTGTTTAAATTAGGGATACACTTCCTCTGATACTCTGTCCTTTTTCTGTCCCATCCTATTCTATGTCTTTATTAGGTTCGAGTCTTTCTCACTGCCTTTGTTGTTCTTTATATGTGCTTTAGCTGTAGCTGATGTGTGCAGCCCTTGATGACAGGTGTCATTGTGGCAAGTCTCTGGAACATATGCTTCGTTAAAGCTCTGTACTGCCCCAGCCCGGCTGCATTTGCTGCTGTTCATCCCCACGTTGCTCCTTGCAGTTGTAGTTCTGCTTCGGCCCTTTACTTGTCATGGCCAAATGAAGTCTCTTTGCCCTGTCACTGTCAGGCTTTGTTTCCTGTTTGCAATGGTCTTGCTTTGTCTGACACTTTATAGCTCTCTTTTCAAGCCCTATTTCTCCTGGTTGGCCTTCCAAGGAGCAATCCACTAGATGTTGTGTCATGAGCAGGTGCAAGTGCTGGACTGTCAGTTCTTTAGCGTCCTGCACATTCCTTTGCGTAGGAACTTTGTCCTCACTTCACTTTTTGAGATGTCGTGTAGCTCTCTGTGAGTACTGGTGACGTGGAAAGAAAATTGTAAGCAAATTACTGCAATTGACTTTGAAGTATGAGAATGTGACATGTGAGTGTGGAGTACTTAGCTGACCAGAAGCTGATCTAGTCTTTTTTTCGTTAGGTTAACTGTAATGGCTTCACAATTGAAGATGAAGAACTCTCTCACTTGGGATCAGCCATATTTCCTGAGTAGGTTGATTTTAATATTTTTAAAAATAACCTGTTTAAAAACAAACAAAGGTTCTTGCACACATATGGAAGTAGAACTCTGCTGAAAGGAACTTAATTAAACATTTAATTTGTCTTGTTTTAAATATCTTTAACTAGCTAATAAAATGTGGCCAATGATTTGCAGCAGTTTTTCTTAAAAAATTTTCATTTTGGTAATTTTGTTAAAATTCACTTGTAATTTGTTTTGAAGCTTAGATTATAACTATATGCAGGTTGATTGGAAGCAGTTACTTACTTGGCTAGCAGGTTCTGGACAGGGACATCATGTAATGATCAAAGCAAAATGAAAAGGATTCCAGGTGACTTGCTCTATTCACAACTTTCTGTTTTTGGCTGGGATTAATCCTTCACCTGGTGTTCTCTGAACGACATCCTTTCTACCTTTGTTCCTTGACAAACAGTAAATCCCTTTCATAACTTCTTTCAACCTCCTCAGATGTTTTAAAGACTGCAATGCTTCATGTTGCTATGACAGTGGAAAAAATATGTACAAGCTTCTTAGCCTTACAAATAAAACTGCAGATGCCAAGTGTTAACTGCAGTTTGCAGACGGGGGAGCACGGCTCTCTTTAAGGCTGAGGAACATTCCTTCTGTTTAAGTCTGTCCTTGCCACTTAATGTTGTAGCAAAGGAGGATATTTTCTGCCCCTGTTCTTTGCAAACCCCATACTATCATTGTCTGCTTAGGTTAACTTCCTCGTGAGGCATAGATTAGTAGTAGCTTATCTATGTCAAAGTATTCTGAAACTTACAGGTGCCCAGTTAAAGCAGGACCTTGTTTTGCTAAGTGCTGCATCCAGACAGTAGTAGATAGTCCTTGCTTCACAGATTCCCCTTCTTCAGGCAGGTCTGTCTGACGTCCGTATCCCTGATCTACAAACTGGAAATTAAGGCCTTGAAATGCCCAGGACCAGAGTCACAGGGAGAGGAGAGTATTAAACCAGGATGTTCAGGAAACATGTCCAACACCATCCTTTGTCTATAAATGCTCAGCATGCAAGAGCCAGATCTTTCCTACTTAACAGTTACGCCTGTGAGCTAAACAGACTGAAGAGACAGTTATTATTTTGGTAGATTGGAAGAGAAAGAAATAAAATTATACATTTTATCTCAAATAAGCAGCAAATTGCGCTTTCTCCAACCTTGGTGGTAAGATGGGAGTACTTTTCTCTAGTCCACGTTTTTGCGTAAGTTGTGTGCTTGTATAACAGACAGAGATCTCTTCCTTCCCACTTCAGACATGGAGGCTGCTTGTTTGCACAAAAGCCAGCTAAAATTTTAACGCCCATCTGAAGTTGTGATGCAGCAAGTGACTTTTGTTTTCCTGTATTTGCTGTTTCCTGTAGATTAAATGTGTTTCTCTTTCTTTCTCCTCTGAGGAAGAGTCTGTCTATCATACGTACCTAAATAGGATGTTGATAGTTTAGCTATGTGAATATCTCTGTCAGCTGTCCCATAACATTGCAAGAATGGGAAAATAATAACTTGCCTAGTCCTGAATTAATGAGATTAAAAAATTGTAATGATTCATTAGCACAGCCATTCTCCGTATCATTAGAATAAATAAATAACAGTACAACAGATTTTAGAATCATGGACTCGTAGAATCATAGAGGGGCTGGAAGAGACCTTAAAGATCATCTGGTTCCAACCCCCCTGCCATGAGCAGGGACACCTTCCACTAGACCAGGTTCCTCAAAGCTCCATCCAACCTGGCCTTGAACACTTCCAGGGAAGGGGTGTCCACAGCTTCTCTGGGCAACCTGTTCCAGTGCCTCACCACCCTCATGGTGAAGAATTTCTTCCTAATAAACAGCTTGC
>Ga0181612_180611_pt1 | contig 17506 bp, 14 predicted proteins | sample HoacroProtozoa21_FD_119630 | JGI IMG/M metagenome (GOLD analysis project Ga0181612, IMG submission 119630) | Hoatzin crop microbial communities from Cojedes, Venezuel. Combined Assembly of Gp0051906, Gp0051904, Gp0051908 | reverse complement strand
CTGATGGGCTCAGCCTTGTCCAGTGGTGGGTCTGTCTTGGAGCTGGCTGGCACTGGCTCTGTTGGACACAGGGGAGCCCCCCCGCTACCAAAACCTTGCCACACAAACACAGTACAGGCTCTTAGGTATCTAGCTGAGGTTTGTCAACCATGAACTGACAGGCAGATGCTCAGAATAGCCACATTTCCACCACACATTACATCACAGCAGTGCTTGGGGAAGAAATTTCTATCCTTTGAGAAGCAACAAATGGAAATATCATGCTCACATGTAATGTTTTCTGACCTAAGCATTTGAAAACAGTGCACCGTAACCATAAAAAAGACCCTCATTCTTACACAGTAATATTGAAAGAGAAATTAAAGAGAATTATCCTCATGTTTAAGCTGAAACAACTGAAAGCAAATCTGCAGATTTTATTCACCTCAAAATAGACAGTGGGGTTCGGTGCAGCATTTAAGGCATAGGAAAATTTATTCCCATCTCCAAGAAACTCAGCCCAGCTTCCACAGATCTGCTTCTGAATACACTCAGCTGATGGCAAGATGACCATCATGCGCATTTCTTACAAGCAGAGACCTGGTGGCCAGCTGTGCACAGCTGCTTGCAGCAGCGCCAAGCCAGAGTGCAGCTCTACTAAATCCAAACAGCTGCATCACAAATGGAGGCTGAATGAATATGAAAACAGTCAAGGTCCATGCGTGTGCTCGTCAAATCTGACATCTCACGAGGCAAACAGGAGACTCGAGCCCTTTGGTCCACTTCGGCTTGCCTCCCCTGCAGTCCAGGGCATCCTTGCGGCAGAGCTGTCAGGTTGCATTTGGCAGCACATCACTGCTGCCGTCCGGTGTGCAGTACCCACTGAATTGCTCCCCAGAGGAAGAAATGATGGTTCTCACAGAGCTCGAGGGGTCTGCGCGCGTGAAACCTCGCCCCAGAGCTCCCACCTCACCACCTGACGCGCAGCCAAGGCCCATCCCCAGGCCAGCCCCATGAGCCTCATGCCCTGTGTTCCCACGGGGCTGTAGGGAGACGCTTTCTCTTCGAAAGCCATGAAACCAAAACAAATCTGCATGTGAGCACACTTACCCCTTTTTAATTTTTACACTCTGCAGTTTCCTCGCCTAGCCACCAGATGTGTCCTTTGGGATGTCTTTCCTGTAAGCACCCAGTTTTAGAGACGCAAGAGTCATAGCCAAGATTCTGGCAACCAAATTCCTGGCCACGAATCCAAAGCAAACTCTCTCTTTAATGGCTTGCTATCACTAGTTCAAAACACACGCCGTGCCTGCATCATTCTTGGCACAGTCCCTACCCGCTATGACGACGATGATCCCCCTGCAGCTTGCTCCACAGGGCTGCAGAGCTGGGGCTCCAGCGTGGCCAGGAGCCCTGGAAGGAAACCTCCCTCTGAATCAGGAACTGCAACGCTCTTGTGTAATTACTGCAGCGGGGTGGCGGGGGGAGGAACAGCAGTGAGTCACTGGAAACGCTACGGCTGATCAAGAACTGCCTGTTATTTAAAACTATGTGCTAGACTTTATGTCAGTATTCAGGAAAATTGTAACACGTTTACTCAGGTACGCTTTTCAACAGCAGCTGCATCTGTACATGTAAGCTACTCACTCCCACACTGCACAGATTTCTTCATTTACACGGTAAAAGGTAGTCTTGTTAAGAGGAGGGATGTGAAAAAGAATAGGTAGGAATATTTCAGGATGTGGGAACAGACGTTAAACGGATACGGCTGTTTATAAAGTCAGTGTTCTTTTTATAACCAAAAGGGTTATGACCCTGCATGCTTTTATTAAGGCAGCAGTATAAAGATTCAGGTGTATGACTGAGGCTTAGGGGCTAATTTTAGATGGCCTACATTTGCCACTCGGTGTGATAGCAAGAGAACCTGCCACAGGGACAAGCAGGCTCCTGATACACTGCTCTGCCCTGTAGCGAGCAGATGCCCCAGTGAGATGGCGGTGGGGACTCGTTCTGATATCCCAGTCACCCTTGTCACTGAAGACTGTTTGTAGGCTAAATTCAGTTTTGCTCCCTGTCCGCCCTGCACTCCTCCTTCCCTCTCACCAGGGTGCCAGAGCAGGGCCGAGGTTCTCCCTAAAACAAGCAGAGCACCCTGTGGAAATCTCCAGCAGACAGCACGCAGCCTAGGCTGGCTCCTCACCTTATTAACCCTGGCGGGGTTCAGCAAACAAAGCGAACAGGATCAGAGCCACAGGGACAGCCAAGCGGCCTGCCTGCACAGCCCTCGGAGGAGGGACTACAGCTACCAACAGCAGCACTCCCTCCATGCTCCCTAAGGGGCCAGCTGGTCCTTAAGTGGTCCTCCAGGTCAGGCTGGTGCAGGCCAAGCCATCCTGTTAGTCGCAGACAACCTGCCCGTCAAAGAGAGAGTGGATGCACGGCCTACTTGGCCTGCTCCTTTTCCCAGACACCCCAACCAGGTGGTCTCTGCTTCTGCCCACCAGAACTGTGACCTCTGCTACTGCCGCCAAGGGAAGCATGGAAGTGCTAGAGTTAATGGTTATGGAGAAGTGTAGCCCCATCCAACAGCAACTGGGCTCTGAAGAGAAATCAGGCCTTTGGAGAAGGTTCATTCCCATGACTGGATCAGATGGTGAAAACGATGGGAAGAGAAAGACACGTCTTCCTCCTGTGCTCACGCTCCACTCCTTCTCCTATTCTTTCCCAAGACTTCGAGACTCATTGTCCTCTCCCAGGCTCTCAAACCATCTCCCCCACCTTAATACCCTCACTTTTCCAGAACTGACTTTTCCACGTGCTGGAGAAGCCATGAAGCTCCGCCTCAGTTGCTCCAAATTTTTATGGCTTTCACTTTGCTAGGCTTAGTCCCACAAACTGTCATTAGTTAATTATACAGCCATTAGTTCTCTTTACAGTGAATTAAAATTCCTACTGTAATCACAAGTGAGTTGCCAACAGTTTAAGTTGAAAACAAAACACCTTGTATGTATGTGTTCTGCCGGGAAAGAACAAGTCACTGAAGGATGAGTTGCAGACGAAGAGGAAAAGACCATTGCATATTTGGTTATATTAATAAAAGTGACCTGAAATAGAAGTAAATGGAAAACCTCATATAAATAAAATACATTTCTAAGCACAAGATCTTCCCTTTTATGCTCACAAACACTAATGACCCATTTAGGATAGAATCCCAAATAAAGCAAGAAATGTATCACTAAAACTGGAATACAGCACCTAACAAAATCCTCCACTGAACAGCAACACAGGCTCCATGAGATGCTGTGGAATAAGGATAAACACATCTCAGGGACACACTAACCTGGAAGAACATACTAGACTAAATTCTGCACCAGCGTAAATCAGTGGCAAGGAAGTGTCAGACTGGTGCCAGTGTGTGTAACACTCATGAACTGTAAAGATCCAAGGTTTTTCACATACTTCTATCAGCCACATACATGCACACACATAGATCCTACTCCTCTCACATTGCACAGAATTTCCAGGAAATGGGACGTATTTCCTCAAATTGTACTCTGCCCAGCTTATAAGGAAGAAGAACTGTTGCGAAGACCCATCCTTCCCTGGCTCTGACACTAATGGTGTTGATGCCACAGGATAAAGCAGGACCAGAAAGTCTGAATGAATGTGAGCAAGCTATACGGGGTCAATTCTAGGAAGGCGTAAACTGCACAGTCTCCAGGACCGCCTGCTCACCTGCCTGAAGACACTTTTGCTTTGCCTCTGGGAGGTGACAAAGCTTTGTGCTTTCACGTAGTACTGAAATGTCTTGGCACTATCCATCAGCAAGAAAACACTAGAGCATGCTCAAAGCAGAAAGAAAAGGACTCAGAGAGTGGGAAGGATAAGTATAAGCAGAAACACTAACACGAAAGCAGTGGAGATTTTGAGCAAAATATGCAAAATACAACAAAAGCACTAGAGGAAGGAGTAGAGAAGTTGTCTGTCTTCAGGGCCTCCTGACACCATGGTGTCCAGCTTTGAAAACAACTTCCTAACAGCAAATACCTGCTGTGCCTGCTTCTAGACAGGTACCCGTTGCAAATCTTGATATTGGTCTCCTGAAGTGGAAACTATTAACTCCCTGCAGCAGGAGTGAGAGAGCAGCTGGGTGGGTGTCTGGCAGCCAGCCACAGTCAAGCCACCACAGCTCTGCAGAGATGGTAAAAATTGATGCCACCTAGGGCTGAAACATGCCCTGTGAGCATGCATTGTGAGGTAACATCCTTGTAACAATCATACAAAGGCTGACTTGAGTCTGCCCAGGTGCCTCAAACCAAGATTGCTAGGCTCAAAGAACAAAAGTTGCTCTGTGTACGTGACAGAGCAAACAAGCCAGGCAGTCTCCTGAGCTGCAACATCAGAGGGACGTTGTCTGTGTGCCTGCAATCAAGTCACTGTACTTAGCTAAAAAAATGTGTCTGAATGTGACTTTCACCACTTAGAAACTTCACATAAAATCATGAAAGCCTTCTGCACTGAAGCTGGAGCAGAGTGAATGGATTATATTCAGCACCATAAGTCATCCTTTCATTTTTCACATGCTGCATCCAACAGCAACAACAAAGTTCTTGGAGAAGCTACTTCAAGCCTTGTGTTCACAAACAATTCTGCTGAAGTTAGTAGACCTGTATGCTTTTAGCTGAATTTGGAGTTTAAAGGAAGTCAAGAAATGTACAAACACGAGACACATTGCTCCAGGAAACACTAATGGAATAAAAAGGGTTCTTTCTGTGTTCTTCTCTGCCGGCTGGCATGTGCCTGAGCCTACGCTGTGGGGCAGGGTGAGCCCTGACAGCCCCCTCCATCCCAGCACCCACCCAGGCTTGCCAAAAACCAGCACCCAGGCATGGACTTGAATACACACAGTGGGACGGTGAAGAGGCTGGGGTTAGGTTTAAGGTCATGTGTGGGTCTAACACATAACATAGCACTTCCCCATTTTACAAAAACCATTTTAGTACCAAAACGAAAGTACTCACAGCACCTGTGCTAAGCTCCTATTTAGTATACCAGGTATTCACTGAACTTCCTTGAAGAAATATTTGCAAGCACTGTAATTGTTTCTCATGCCCTAGAGATTTTTTTAAGTGCTCCACCCATTACGAAATTACTTCAATGCCATATAAAAACCTCGTTGGGCATCGTTCAGCTCAGGCTTCTGTTGTTTCCTGTAACTAAGGTTTACCCCTTAAAAAATAAAATAGAAAAAGAAAAGTACCAAAAATACAAGTGTTCAATGCCAAAAATCAGGCCCTCAGAGAAAAAGAATATGCATGGAAAGATTTTTAAAAATATCACAGAATGGTATTAAGATAACAGGGTCAGATCATGGAAGACATAAACTGAGCTATGAACTTAGGACATGTGAAGGCAGCTGTCAGAAACCCACATTTCTATCAACTTCAGTGAAACCCCATCATTACCAGTTTTGGTTACAAGTCCTTAGCTGCACCAACACTCTCAAGACAATGTTATTCGAAACTCACTCCTAAGGCAGTTTTTTTAAACTCAACAGCTCTGCACAAAGAATTAGTCTGAATGAAGCACAGTAGTACTTCTGTGGTCCGACAGACTGACCACTAAACCACAACGCACTAATTTCTCCCTCTTTGACATGCACTGCCTACACAGAGCTACCTATCTAGTCCATACAGCATTACTTATCAAGCAGTGATTCAGTAAGGCTGTAAAACACATGATTAAAGCTCCAATTCAGGAAAGCCTTCATCTTCAAGAAGAACATTTAATCATATATTTAAGTGCTCCTGTATATCAAAGCTTGAATATTTTGCTTTATTGCAATGAGATTATTAACAAGTTAAACAAGTACTTAGATTTTCTGAAAGTGTGGTGTTAAAAAAAGCAACCAGATCCACAAATAGAAGGTCTAAATTTAAATACATTTTTAATATATTCAGAATTACTGTATTATATCTCTGCCTTAATACAGCAAGAAAGCCAATGACTTGATTACATGCATTTACAAGGAAAACCCATTTCTGGATTACCATAATATGCTACCAAGCTGAAGTATTAGAGAGAATAAAAGTGTTTCAATATCTGTTCTCCTTGAGCAGGGCTTAAGAAATGTCAGATGGATAATATTACATGACAGCTATCTGCACTATAAAATTTTTATTTTAAGAAAATTCATTTAAAGAACTAGCAGCTTAAGTACACATTCTGCCTGGTACATGAGAACACACCGAGGGCAATTTCTCTCACTTGTTTTCATTGGAATGCCTGGAAAAAAAAAAAAAAGAGCCCTTGAGCTGCTGTTCAAGAAGCACTGGCTGTACGGAGTATTTTCATATCATGCTAGAAACCAAAAAATAAGTGTGTCAAATACTTTGAAAGGAATGTAATGAGTGAGAAGCCTCTTGCACAAAAAACCAATGTAAGGGACAGACTGCACTAATTACGAATAGCATCCAGCTTCCTGCCAGGCATTTTCACACCAGCACTTCTGGATACCTAAACCACACACTGAACAGCTTCCCAAATCTCACATGCACCCAATAATCTCAAATCATTCTAATACACCAAAACCTCATTAGGGCACACGTAAATCAGTCTCTTTGAGACTACACTTGTCCGATAACATTGCTACTGTACTGTAATACTGTGAGGTATGAATAACTTTCAGACTTTCGAACACCAGTTCTTGCCAGTGACAGTAACTTCAAGCAACCCTACATCAATATGTCCTTGGGGAGTTTTTTTGCAAGAGGATCATGGATATCAACTGAATACAACAAACTCCTCTTTTTTATTTTTCCAAAACAGATGTGACTCTCTGCAGTTATGGGAATCCTTTATATGTTTCCTTGCACTACTGCTTTAGAATAAGTGAGGGGTAAAAAAGTGGGCTTTCCCCTCTTCCATTCCTAAAAAGTTGAGGAGTCCAAGAAAAGAGAATCTAATAGCTAATGGCAAAAATAATGCTGCTACTCCCAGCTGACAGGTAGCTAAGAAAAGCACTTTCTGATCACTTAAAGATAAAAACATAAAGACTGAAAAAGAAATAATGCAGCCTGTGACTAAACTGAAACACATAATAAAAATATGGTCTTTGTCCCTTTTTGATACTGACAGGAGCCACACAACGGCAATATTCGTTGAATCCACAAGGATGGGAGTCCTTCCACGTGGAAGGAGGTCAGACCATCATACTGCAGAACTCACCGCCTTCAGCCAGTTCTGCTGGAACTGTGTTTGAACTAGGGCATATCAAAGTTCAGGATACAGCTCTGTCAACACTGGCAGGCTGGAAAGCCATAGCTCCCTGCACCAGACCTACTGGACATGGGCCCTGGGCAGGCCTGTGGACATTGAGTTTGGAGATGACCCAGATGTATCACACTTACTATGCCTGAGCAGGGTGACGGTGCTGGCCACGGGCAGCAGGCTACGGCGATATGTCTGGTCGCGCAGGCGGTCAGTAGCAGGAGTCCCCTAAAGTTTTATGTTCACCCTGGCAGTCACAGAGCTAAAGAAAGTCGATCGGTGCAAAATGCAGTGAAAAAGGCAAACTGCAGCTAGACAACAAAACTTGTGTATTTTGGCATCAAACATTTCCAAATATTTCCAAAACACATTGAAACAACAAAATTATACCAAGTGGAATTCCAAGTATTGGTTACCAGGGTAAGATTAGACTTGAAAGTTTATCTAAATAACAGCTCCTATTCTTAATGACACTACGCAACATCTGTTAATGCTAAGCTACAAGGAATTTCCACCCAAACTAGTTTGGTGCACTTTATGTTCCTGTTGACAAGATGTAATATACCACCATTAAACAAAAACACATTCTTCATGACATTAACGACAAAAGCAAATGATAGGTCTTCCTTTCTGACCACAATGGAGGCTTTTGGTAACTGTAGCATTTACTAAGTAAAAAGGAATTGACCTTCTGGGAGGTCAAACGGTTGATAACTTGGCTAGATGTCTCAGCTGCAACAGGAATAGGAAGTCAGATGCAACAATTTGCCTTTGACACAGAAAAAAATGTTTATTTTTGTTAATCAGATAACAAAACCTTGGGATATGTTAACTCCTTGAGCTGGAATGTTTACAGGTTAGACAGGGCGTGTTCAGCAGATCTTTGTGACATTGGCCTGTTCTAACATCAAGGATTTTTAGAAGGTATTTGTAAACACGCATTGTTAAAGTGAAAGCAATGGAACATTATTTGACAGAGAGATCAACTTTATCTGTTTGTTCATAGTATGTACTCTTCTTCTAAGCAGAAACTAACTGGGCTGTCGGGCTCCCCTGGCTGGAGATGGCTCCTTTTTCAGAGCAGCCAACGCTGTGTGTTTGGAGCAAGCAGCGCCCTGACTGCAAGGCAAGCAAGTCAAGGCAAGTGGAGACGTGACACAAAGCCAGGCCTCAAAAGTGACAGCAAGAAACTTCTTAGAGCCAAGGGAAGCATGCAGAGTTTGCCAGAAACCAAAGAACAATGCAGCAGACCCAAACAACGAAACTGATCCTCCATCGAATTCTGTAAAAACACCATATACTAAAAAAATCTATTGAACACCATCTATTGAAAAAAATTAACACTATTTAGGTATTTATTTTTAGAAGGGATGATCTGAGGAATGTATTTTTCAGTGCTTACAATCAGATGATACCTTTAACTTCTCTGTCATTTCATTTTGTCAGGCCAAGAAAATTGCACACTTGCAAGATTATGGTCAGCCTTTGTTCACTACAAACATCAAAAAGCGCTTTCACACAATTTTAGACTTACATCAACAGGAATCGAAGAATAAGTTCATTTTCCTTTTATAACAATTTTTGTGTGACTGCTCAGTGAATAAAACTAGTAAGTATATGTTTTGATTTGCCCCTATCTAATCTTACAGTCAAATATGCTGCCCATTATTATAGAAGAAACACGCTGTTCAAGGCAACCGAGATAAAACAACATTGAAAGCTGCCCTTGATCCAAATACGTCTCAATGACTTAGAAAGCTGGGGACACACACTACTGCGTGGTAACTTTCAAGTCTTAGCTACACAACACTCAGCGAATCAACGACTGGGAGCCAAATCTGAAGATCAGACCTTGGTGAAGTCACTATCACTAATGTAAGCATTTTCCGTTAAGAAAACAGCATGAATAGCTACTGACTATACTGGAGCTTGGCTAGAAACAATACAGTCATTAAGAATCAATAGCAGAGATTTGGACCTGGACATGAGCAGGTTGTTTTGACACTAAACACATGCATTTACTGAAGTAACTACTACTGCTTCTCACAACCGGTTATTAAACTAATCAGAGTGTATCCCTAAACCACTCCTCTGCCAGTTCCTCAACAAGCCCTACCAAAGTCAGCTGCAACCAGAGATGAGGACAGGACAGAGCACTGAACGGCTCCCAGCTCTGGCCAGATCTGCAGAAGCGAAAACGAAAAGTAAACTCCAGTAACAATCCCCTGACTGAGCTCCTGTCTGCTTGTCCTCTCAATACCCATGTTTGCTCTCCCTCTTTTCCAGCCCACCCACGGGAAGAGCAATGAGCCCAGCACCCTGGTCGACAGCTCCTGGGACAAGTTCTGCTGCAGGTGATTCCTTCCACACTGCCTGCTGCCCCAGCGCAGAGGAGCCCCATGGTGCCCTTCTCATCAATCAGGATGTGAATATGGGGCATCTCTAACCTCTGATAGGCCTCACATACATGCTACTGAACAGAAATTGCAAACTATGCTGGAACAACAATAATATCTTCAACTACATTTAGTGTTACACTCTTGACTAACAGCTATGTATTTTTAAATCACCTATATATTCCCACTTCTATAAACAAACATTTTTAACAGAGTATAATCTGTTTTGCTCTGCATCTTATTAACTAGGTAAGACAAATATGACATTTTCTTAAATTTGAGTCAAAAACCTTCGCAGCAGCTCGGCTGGTGACACTGTCTACCATGCGACGCAATACTGTCGCATTGCTGCCCTGCCCTCTCCCACTTGACTTTCTGCATCCACCTTCTGCCTCTGTGTTTCAGGATCTAAGCGCTCACAAGAAGGTTTTTGTCTGTACAGTGTCAAGCACAGGGAACACAGTTAGTTTCTCAGGGGTTTGATGCAATTACTCAGAAATCCAGATGCTACTACAAGACATATAATAAAGCAGAAGTGTATATCAAATGAAGTTAGAGGTTTGCATTCATCATTCCCTCACTTCAATTCCAAATTTAAACCTTCATTACAGAAATAATTTCAAAGAAGAACAGCAACCTGTAAATACACAAGATTTCACTCTCAGGAGCCTTAGTATCTGTTAACAGCCGGCTAGTCTCTCCATGATCTTAGCCATGAAATCAAAGCCCTGCCAATGGGAGTAATCCCAATGGCTCCAATGGACTTGCTTACATGTGCAAAGATAAGCAACTAGGAACAGTTGAAAGAAGCTGCCCCACCTCCCAAACATGCAGAAAAAATAGCATCTGGAGTACAGCACTGAAGGAACTCATACACTTGCTATACTATCGTAGGGTGACATACATACATAGGGTGACAACCTTACAGAAACCTTCCTAAAGATAATCTGTCTGCCAGCTGGTCTTTTAATTATGACCATGACAACTAATGCCCCTCAAACAGGCATTTTGTTGTCGTTAAGGAATTATGAAAAGGAGCTATGGCAAGAATTGTCCACTCCTTCTCTACTCCTCTCCCCACAACTGCATGTTTCCTTCATTTGTTGGCCCATTCTCCCAAAATTGGGAAGCTAAGTCAACAAGGGGGCTGAAACTGGTCAAGCCATGTACACTGCTTGGGTATTTGCAGTAAAAACATTGACCAATTCAAAAAACACATGTCCTTAAAGTAGCATCGGCTAAATTATATATAAATACGTGTGGCTTTTACTCCACTGCAGGCAAAGGGCATGATTGCCTTTCCCACAAATCCTCCCCGGAGACTGTCATAGAAATTCCCCACCACTGAGCCCACCAGTGCAACTGTGAAGAGGTCAGGAGAGTGCAAGACTATATCCTCGCAGTAGCGCAAAACTTCAACAAGCAAGTTACTGCTGGCCTCACAGATGTTATGTTAGCCCTACAATGGGTAAAACCCATTGGGAAAGGTTCCAGGATCAGTAGTTAGCTGAGGGTCCACTGCTGCAAGAAAGCTTCAACCGAGCGCAATGGCAAATAGCCCGCACAATCAGCTAGTTCTCCCCACCGACTGCATCTTTGTAACCTTCTTTTTTTGAAGGGGGGATGATCAGCTTGTTTTCCTTCATCACCTCCCCACATCCACCCAACAGAATGCTTCCAAAATTAAGCACAGCCAGAACACGTGAACTTTCCCATCTACTGCTCAGACATAACCAGTGTCAGCCTGCATGTCACAGCTTCTACTTAATCCTGGAATTTTCTTTGCATGCAGATGATTAGCCTATACACTAACTGACACGAAAAGTGTTTTTCCTTCTATGCACATAGGGGTTTAGAGCAGGCAATTTTGAATGATTTGTGGCTCTATATACATTAGTAAGGAATTCACCCCTAAGCCACAATATATAGTACATAAAAGCGTTAAGTACAGGTAGCCTTGAAGGACCTGTTTCAGCCCCTGAACACAGAGATACAGCTCTTCTGTTGCAATGGCTTTTCCTTTTTGCAAACCTAGATAGAGCACATAAAAGTTTTCAGTTCTACACATTTACTCCTCGGCAGTCTGAAGATACAACAGTTTGTACTGCTACCAAACACGAATATCAAAGCTTCTGTCAGACCCACAGACGGCGTCCACTCCCTGAGTAATGACTCACACCTTATACTTTCCCTCCACTCCTCGTTATTACAGCAAAATGAAAGGCAGAAAAGCTTGCAACAGACACAAATACTGACATTCTCAATTAGAGGGGAGAAACAGGAGCATGACAGTAAAATGGTATTTTTTTCCTTCCAGTAAAAAGTAATTCTGTACTCTGTCTCCTAATCAGCATCTCTTGCATCTCCTTCATGCAAAAAACACGTAGAACAACTCCCTGTGACGGTTGTGTCTACAACAAGCTCTAGCACACGGGAAGAAGCTCCATGGCTCCATGCAGGGGATGTGTTCTAGCGCACAGGAACTCACACTTACAAGCTGGACTTTTCTGCAGTAACATGCTGGCTATAGTTTTCATGCACAGCACATCTTGACTTCACCATCTTCACTGATAACAGCTCCAGGCCAACACCAAAAAATACAGCTTATCATGTCCCAATTCTGGAGCCACACAATAGTCCCACTCTGACTCACCCAATGGCCCTTATTTATGGTCTTTGAAGTCTGTCAGACAGGTAGAGGATTTCTCATTAGGTTTCATATAAACATAATTTAAACAAACAGTCCCTTAACTAGAGCACGTCTGGGACTGCCTTACTTCAGGGAGGTTAACCATTCTGTAGCAGGAGCCAGATTCACATATCTCAGATCGCTGTGCCCGGTGCTGGTGGGCTTTGGGACTCCAGAGATATTGACTTACTCAGAAACATGCAGCACAAGGATGTTCATAGGTCCTGCAGTCAAGTAGCCCAAACTTCACCAAAGTCAAAATTGTATTTGCAGGCATCACGGACATTCAAAGAATCAGGTAAACTGATGGCATTTCTATTACTGATTATGGATTTTCCCTTGGAGGCTGAGCAGATTCCCCTAGAAATACAGGAAAAAAAAATCCAGGTCTTAGGCAACCCACAATATTTTTTCTTCATTAAAATAGAATAAGAGGAACCGGAAATGGGGAACACATATCATTGTGTGCAAGTACCAACACATACAAAGAGATCTAGGAAACTGCATCAGCAAAATGAGTTTTATATAGCTATATCTTTTATTTGAAAGTGTGTTTGCAATGCAGTTAACCTTCTCGTGCTCTCAAGCCTAGAGATTTCCACTCAGCACCTTTGCTCCTTCCTGGAAGACTAGGAGTTGGAAAAGTCCCACATCAGAAGGAAGTAAAGGATGAGGTCCTTTGTAATTTGAGATACTATCTCTTTTTTTTATGAGTGTTTTAGTATCTGCTAGCAATGATCTACTTTATGAATGTAATGCCCACTCAGTTCCCACTGAGCTGTAACCATTTACGAGACACACACAGAGAGATTACTGAACACTATTTTCTTACTGATCAGCACAAAGTTATTTGGCACAAGCATCTCCGTAAATATTTGTCCAAGACTGGGTAAATTTGCAGTGTACGATGGCCCTGAGACCTGTACTTCTCTCTGTCAAGCGAGAAGGCCTACAGTCCAGCACTGGAGCTCAGCTGTGCTTCAGCAGAAATACAAAATGCTAGAGGCTGAGCTTAGTATCATTGCTGTCTTTCCCTTTGGATCTGTTCTTTTTCTTTTTGTTCAATGTTCCCTTCCACAGACAAAAAGAATATTAATTTTGAGGTGGAATGAGTGTAAGGCTATTCTGGCTGTTGGGTAACAAAGAGAGTTTGTGAAGTGCATTACATAGGGCTGGGCTTCGGCACGGGGAAGCTGGAGGAAGAGGAGGGACTGCATCCACCTCCCAGGGAATACGCAGAGCAAGAGGACAGACCCAGAATCGTTTTCAGCCTCGTGAAGCTGAAGGCAATGTCTGCTTTGGTATGGGCAAGGAGGTCTGATGGACTCAGTTCACAGCGACACTGGCAGCCTGCCACAATATTTTGTTAACGTGTGCTTGTGACATCCATGGGCCCAGAGCTGTAATTATGGTCTCAGATGTCACAGTACTCCTAGCTCAGGAGATATTTATGGATCTGATACGTACAATCTATAGGCACTGTGTAGTTTCAGACACATTCAAGAAAACTCCCTACTCAAGAAGAAGGACAGCAAGTCTACAGCAGTTTTTTTGAGCTACACGTCAAAGCAATACGCTCCACTGGGTTTCACCACTAAAAGTCACTGAAAAGTCTGGACAGGGTGGATTGCAGGCACAGAGCTCAGACTCATACCACAGATATTATCAGAGGCATACCAGTGAACTGGGAACCAGGTTAAGTATTAGCGCTGCTTGTTTTCCTGTAAAGTGACTTGCTGCTTTTCACAGTTGCATTTTAAACTTCAGATGATTATAAGGACAAGTACATACTTTCCTCCTCCACCAGAAGGGAAAGGCCAGATAACCACTTCCACACTGTTTATTTATTTCTGCAAAGCTTATGAAGCATTTAGAGAATAGAGTGTAATCTATGAACCTAGCTAGAGAGAAGCAACTCCATATTGTTTGCTATTTATATTACCAACTTTTGCTCCAAAGCATACCACCACACAATCACCAAAATGTCACCATCTGTGGGAAAGAAGACCATGACTGTCAGCAAGACGTACGCAGGATATAGTTCAGGACGGGGAACAGAAACTATACCAGGTTGCCAAATGCTATTCCTACATGAGAAGTGTAGGGAGGTTTCTGTGTCCGTGTATGAGCAGCCAGCGCTTTGTGTTCAATTCCCCCATCGGACAGTAAGAGGACTGGGAGAAAAGGAGTCGGATTCTCATCTTACTAGCTTGGCTCCTGAACAGCTCTCGTTTATTTTGAAGCAATGCCTCCCACTTTACCACAGCTTTAGACACTCTGCAAACACACACTTCTCAAGCCATGATCTAAAGCATTACTTTCAGAAGCATAACTGCAGCCATCCCCTTATCAATGTGTGCTGTCTTTTTGCAACATAGCTTATGTTCACTGAGAGAAGGATTTTGGCCACTTTCATGCTATGACAACAACCCATACAGCCACTCACATTCAGGCATAGACAAGTCTTTAACAGGACAAGAATCAGGTTAATAGATTTGTTTTGGAAAATATTTAAGGATAGGATTTTGAAACTTCTGTTGCCAGAAATATTGGTATCCCAAGCCCAGTGCTTGCCCTTAACAGAGACCACTTGTCCTTCAGGCTGAGGGCAGCCAAACACAGCGTGTTGCTGTGCCTGCTCACAGTCAGCTAGAAAGCTGCATGGGGGTATTTCACTCACGGCCTGCACCTCTGCTAAAATTAATTTCTTACAAGCATTCAGTGTCTATTTACCAAGATGATGGGAAGTCACCCTGCAATGCTTCCTTAACTGTAGTCATGCTAAATATTTTACTGCTTACAGTGCTCTCTGAAGGAAGGTATTTTATATTGCCGTATGCAGTTAGGAAGCAGAGTGCCTCTGTATGACAGAAAGTACACAGCTTTATAACTAGACTCAAACATCTTCATTACCAAAGCAGCTTTTTACTGAGAAAACCCTATGCTGAGAAAGCAGTGCAAACATACCAGTAAACGCAATTTTCTGTTCTTAGTGTAAAAAAATTTAAAAATGCAAACTGGAAAACGAATTTATTGTATATTTAGCATGTGCTTACATAAACCACATAACCCTAAACCCTGAACAGAATAGAAGTGTCCATTAACACTTATAATACAGATCAATTTATTTTTCCTTCCCAATACCAGCTGTACAAGATCATGGCAGAAGAAATGCCTTTAAACCAGGATGAAATCTCTGCATTTTAAACTCGGGCTCCCTCCAGCTTAATCAGATGTGTTTTCAGTATGAAGGGAATTCTTGTATTTAAACCAAAACAGATATATGACTGCAGAATGCCATGTTAGCAACTGCTTTCGACACAGATATGTCCTAATCCTGCAGCCTTTTCAAACACTTCACACAGATATTTCTTTAAAAGTTACACTTACAAGAGTAATTTCACCCTTTTGGGAAGTACTGAGTGTCTATTTAATTTTCTGTGCCTTTAATAGTTGGGACTCCAAGATTTCCTTCTGCCTCCGCAATAAGCCCTGCACAGTTCTATTTTAGCCAAACCACAAATAACATTTATTTTAGCTCTTCAATCGTTGTCATTGCTGCCTTTCCTTTTTCCACTAAGCCTTTTCTACCTTATTCCTTTAGAAGCAAATGCTGGTTTCTTGCTATTTTCAGCGCATCCTTTGCTTTTAAGGAAAAAAACCAGACAGAAAGCTGTATTCCAACATACCTTGAAAGGGGGGTAGCGTTCACTGCCAGCTGCGTGACTTTCCAGTAGCTGCACTCGGACTCCGGCGCTCCCAAGAACCATGATGTCACAAACCTCTGAAGCTCACAATCAGGAGCGGCGGCAGATTGCTCTTGCACGCCCTTCCTCTCCTCCCAGTATCTGACAGCCGTACACTTTTTAGGACTGCAGCAGGACTTGTCTCCCAGCCCGTGTGCAGCTCTGATAAATCACCCCCTCCCTGCTATTAAGAGCATGCTGCCATTATATCTTAAAAGCACGTCACAGCTTGTATGCAGTAGCTGTGGGAAAGCTGCATTTATTTATACAGGAAGCTTGAGCACAGCACTTCCTACTTCCCAGCCGAGTCTCAATTCAACTGCAGGTGATTACTTCAACCCTGGCAGCTTCCAGCCAATGCATACCCTACGTTCTCATTTGGATATCTGTGCTGCTTTTAATTACAACTCCCATCTGAGCCCTGACACAGTAAAACTGAAAGAGACCAGGCATTAGACGCGACACTCACAAAAACCCTCCCAATTGCCATTTAACCTGTTTAAGGATAGCAGTTTGTATACCAGCTGCCCTGCCAGCAGATGATGTCTGAAACATTGCTGGCTTCTCCTTCTCTCCATATGTGAAAAATGTCATCTAAAAGCAAAGCGCCTTGTTCACGTTAGAGGGGAAAGAAACAAAAATCTAAACTCACAAGTAAAGTATCAGTGTAATTTAAAATCTGAGTGCTTAATGATGATGGTGCTCAGCTTATTCTGCCAATACTAAATTTTGACTCTTTAAAGCTGGGCTTATGTGCAAGAGGGGTTGGAAACTCTGCAGTTCTGTGCTCCAAACCTACGGGTGTGATTCACACCAGCCAAGCAGCAGGAGAAGGTATTATTCTGCCACTTGACCCCAAACCCTCAAGAACTTTCCCTGCTGCAGGAAATGTACCACACCCACAGATAAGAAGCACAGATACATCAGAGTGCATGGGGTGCAGAAAGACAGAGGGAGAAACAAATATAGATGCTAATCTATAATTTAATTTTTATGATGAAATGTTTACTTTGTACTTGAAGCAATGATTGCTGGTGTTTTGCCTTCAGGACTTTGTTGTGAAGACTGATGTATAGGCATTTCTTGCAGGGCATACAGAAACTCACAGCTGAGTGTTTAGTTATTTTCAGACAATTCTATTGCATCAGATTAATTTACGGAAAAGGCAGAAAGATCATGCAATTTTAATTCACTCTCCTTGCACCTATGCATTACAGCTTTGCTTGAATTATCATCACTTACCCTTTTCCTCTCAGAACAAGTACAAATTTTATCAACCTACTTGATATTGGGTGTTACAAATAATTTTACATCCGGGGAGGGAGGGAATAGTCACCAGAAAAAATACAGCCATTCCAGCATGTGGAATCATGTTGATCCCTACAGTACTCTTCAATAGGATTACAGCAGGATCAGGTAACCTAGAG
>Ga0181612_157835_pt1 | contig 17506 bp, 8 predicted proteins | sample HoacroProtozoa21_FD_119630 | JGI IMG/M metagenome (GOLD analysis project Ga0181612, IMG submission 119630) | Hoatzin crop microbial communities from Cojedes, Venezuel. Combined Assembly of Gp0051906, Gp0051904, Gp0051908 | reverse complement strand
CATGATGCTTTCGTATTTGTTGTTGTTATTGTTCTTTGGTATCTCAGCCAGTGTGATGTACGACAGTGACACCTAGATAGCACACCATGCATCCAAATTGCTGGATTAGTTCTTTGCACGTCAGCATTAGAAATGCATTGCTGTCAGAATCAGTGCTCCTGGGTCCAAAGAAACATGCAGCACAACCAGATGGTTTTAGGCTGATTGGGAGGAATCGCTGGGACAAATGCCACTTCTGTGATTTTGACCTGGGTTATATACAGACACAAAGTTTTAAATCATAAATGGAGAAATAGTTCAACCAGTGTTCTAGAGAAAATGAGAGTTTAAATTTATAATTCATGATATGTTACTACCTAGAGGGTGAATTATAGGCTTGCTAGCAATCACATGTTTTGAAAGGATGTATTATTCTTCTTCATAAACCTCTTTTAGAGATCCATATCTCTAAGGTCAAAAACTTTCCAAAATGACAGTTTTACGTACGTTGCTTTCAGTGTCACTGTTCCAATGCTCGATTTCAAACAAGAAGTAAAACTGATAGATTCTAGTACTACTACATGCAGAAGCATGAAAGCTTACAACAAATCGGTACTGTGAGTTTAAATTGTATTGTTTGCCCGCATAGCTGTTAGAATTTCCAGATGAGTTGAGCACTTAAGAGTTGCTTGTTCCTAGCTAAGACCGGTCTAGTAGCCAGCTAAGAATATGTAGTTGGAAAATGTATGTGGATTTATGTACCTGAGTTTCTTATTCCTTTTTACCCTTTAAAAGAAAAACCAGAAAACTTTTAGAAGCATTTTTTATTATTTCTGGGTACTACCATCAACAATGAAGAGAGGGAACAAGTAGCTTCTCCATTTGGTTCTGCAGATTGGTTGTCCTTTTAAAATAGGCAGCGGTAGCGGGTTCCAGGGCAGCACACTTTAGAGTATGAAACTTTCAGACATTTGAGAAGATTTTGTCAGCAATGCACAGCAAGAACATAGTCACAATGCAATAAAATTGCAAGAAATTAACCATCTTGATTAATCTGGTGCTTATCTTTGGACTAGACACACAGTTTCATGGGTCTGTAACTGTCTCTGAACTGAGAAAGAAGTGGAAGCTTGCCCTTTGTGTTCGGAAGTGTGTTATGTATGCAGGGTAACGCTGCAGAGTTTACTGTGCTGCAGAGCAGGCCCACTTTCAAGTTTGTTAGAGATTAGAACAAGACCTTTGAGAGGATTAGAGAATCCAGAAATGAATAGAGCTTGGGAAGGATGGGTCACTTATGAAGAGAATTAAAAAGGGATGGGGCTGAATGATTCACGGCTGTTTGTAGCATTAAAGCCTGTGTATTGATCATTTATTCCACATCTTCATGAGAATATATACTTCTGAAGGAGATATTTGTTGGATTTAAAGCCTTTAAAAAAGAGGAAGCGAGAACATCTGTACATAAAAGAGGCTGAAAGAATCAACAATTTTAACTGTTTTCCTAGGTTCATTGTGTTTCCTTCCACAACTCTTTCTAATATTTCTCTCACCTCAGTGTTCTATGAAATGTCACTTGTGGATGGCTTCACACAGTGACTCATCAGCCACTATTTCAAATGGTTTTCTGGGATGAAGCATGCATAAAGGGTAGATGGTAGGCCCATCTTAGGGTCAGGTGTACTACAGAGCACTGGCACCAATGAGCTTTTCCAGTCAATCTTGTGGACATGCAGGGAGGAAACGGAAAGCTGGAGGAAACATTGCTGAGTTCTCAGGTGTTTATCACTGAAAAAATCCAGCATAATGACTAGGAGAAAAATAATATTCACACTTTTTTGAAAAAATTGTCCTTGGATAATTTTTACTGGCTTTTTGTTTTTTTTTCTACTTAAAGTACACTGCGGGAAAAATATGTCACCATAAGCGAGCTACTAAATATTTTTCAACAACTTTTTCAGGATTGACCTGAATAATTGGTTTATGGCTTCATCATGCCATTCTAAACTCTGAGTCATAAAATCATTATAGCTTATAACACTGTTGCTTGTTTCCTTGGTATATATACAGAACAGATAGCAATAAGCAATTCTCTCAGTATGTCAGCAGCTACAAAAGATGAAGAATAATACTTTCATGTCCAGAATTGCTGAGGAAGCATGAAATGTACATTCAGTGAAAAAACTCAAGACAATATCTGGTGTCTGTGCAGGGAGGTGGGGAAGAAGGAAATTTTGCTTCTGGCTGTAGAACCTTATAAGGTTTCTAGTCCAGTCCTGTAGCTGTATTAGCCCCATGACTCGTGACACACTGGAACTCCAAGAAGGACAAAGTGAAAGAAAGTGCTAGTCCTTACCTATCGTCCCTACCATTTCTTATAGCAAATTTTTATTATGTTGTAAAACTTTTAAATTATATTGTTAAGCAAAGTGTGTCATGCCTGAAACAAAACCGAACACTTGTTTCTTGTATTCCACTTATTTAAAAATAATCCCAATTGATAAAAATGAAGAAGTCTTAATTACTTTTTGATATCTAGGCTTTGCAGTAAAGGCCCTGATACTCATTTAGAGGTGTTACTTTATATTTTTCCTTTCCAACTTTTTGTTTGCAGTAGTAGTAACTAGAAAGATGGTTTGATAGAGGACAGATTATTAAAAGTGGACAATTTATGTTAATATAGTACCTCGAATGACTTTTTAGAAACATCAGTTCAGTACTATCTCAGAGCAAATGTGTCAGATGATGCATCCTTATTTATGTTGTCAAAATACAGTTTAGGCTTAATCTTGACCTATTGACATGGTCTGATAGTTCATCCCACCTTGTGTTTCCTTATTATTTGAACATTTTTTTTTTTCTCTTTTTCTGGGCTTATTTGTAGTCAAAGTTCTGCTATAAGCCAATTTTCCATAACAGTTATTACATTACAGATGTTATAATTTCATAAAAAATGGGTACTAAAACAGTTAAAAGAGATCTCTCTAAATACTATGCAAATTTTCTCATGTGATCCAGCTGCCTTGCAATAATCTGGCAGAACGAAGGGACAGAAACCAAGGTCGTCATCTTCACAGAAGCGTAAGCAGCCTCTGTGAAGGGAATTGTTCTAGGGGCATATGGCTGCTGGATCTGGAATGAAACTTTGCTCTGGTTGCTCTCAGTTTGCGAGTGGTACACTGGGATTTACAGTAAATTGCTTCATGGGCTGCACCAACCCTGCTGCTAGGAAAACTTTTTTGTGAATGGAATCTGTTTATGCTTCATCATCATTCCCCAGCTTTTGTCTTTGCTGTAGAGTGCCACTACTGAGGAGTCGTTGTCCCTGGATCCCAAGCGCGTAACCTCAGCAGCATTTAGCTCAGAGCCTGTTCCAAGATGTGCCTGTGTTCAGTGCTGGGCACGCCCCTCCAAATAGGAGACTGTGCGTAGAGCTACGCTGGGTGAAAGACACATTGGCTTCCCTAATATTTCTCAGACTAACATGGTTTTTGTTTCTTTTCTTGCCAATAAAATAAATTATAGGCTTTTCCTTTTACAGTCACTGTGAGATTTTCAGATCTCGCAGCAGAAGAGAACAGGTGTAAGATGGTTGCATGCTAGTCAAGAAATGCAAATATGGTCTAGCAGCTGTTGAAGTATGTAATGCAGCCCGTCAGCAAGAAGATGCAGTGTGGTTTTTAAGCACTCAGAGTGTGTGTAGGCAAACATGCATATATATACATTCATGGACTTAGATCATGACATCTTTTATTAAAAAATCATTAAAAAAAATTATCAAATAAATGTGTACTAGAGGGAGCCATAAAGCACTAGGTGGCAGACTTGCTATACTTAGAGAAAAATTAAACTCAAGAACATTCCAAGGAGAGTATTTTAGAAGATAAATAGCAAGTAGCACTTTTAATAAAACTATTAGCAGAGATTCTCCAGGTATTGAAAAATTATGTTGAAACCTAAAGGGCATAAAAAAATGAATTTAGCTGTTGAACAGGTGTTTGTTTTAGTTGAGTTGTGAGATGTATACCAGCAGTTAGATGCTTCGCTACTGATTTGTAGAATTCATGTTTCCTTTTGGGACAGCATGAATTTAAACTAAATACATATTGTAATTGTAGAACTGTCATGCTTGACTTAAAATAATGAGTTCCACCACTGAGGTCTAACTCTGAATGACTTTGATACAGACTGAAACAATTTTTATTATTTATAAATCAGTAACAATGATAACTCACATTGTTTTTTGAATATATAGGCTTATAAAAATAAATACTATTTGAAATCTGCTTAATATTTAAAGAGTCTAGTGGAACAGATTTTAGTTTAAATCAGACAATTCTAGGATGGTTTGAGAAAAGATTAGCCTCAACAAACGTACCAGCTCAGAACACATAAAGAGCAACAGACAAACGGAGTCTTTGCCCTGAGCTAAAATAATCACACAACCGACTGTCGCCTTCCAGAGAATTAAAACAATAACCACACCAAGAATCTGAAGTTCCTAACAAAGTATTACGAGCTCATCCCAAGCTCTGCGTACTCATTTTTCAAATGCTAGGTTGGCTTGCAGCTTTTTTGGGCAGGCTAAAGAAGCAGTTTTGCTGGCAATAATTTTCAGACTTTACTGTTAATTGGATAATCTTTCCTTGTCTGTATTTTTTTTTTAAATTACTGGGGATTTTCTTTGCTTAAAAACCCCACCCTTTGTATTTGAAATGAGGATTTATTTGCTTTCTCTGGTAACTTTCTGTGATGTATCAATGAACTTACTGACTGGCATCTCATAACAGATACTATTTAATAACTTTTTCCAAAGTAGACAAAGTCATTTTAGTGACTGTTTATTTAGATATACTACCATAAGTCAAAGAAGATGGCCACTACCCTGGACAAGCTAGCTTTCTAGCTACTAAGGAGATGAAAATAATAAACAAACATACTTTATAATGTATGGAAATAAAAGTCTGTGTTACAGGCCTTCATCACCAGACTGTTCCACAGGTTCCATAATTATTTTTTATATTGTTATTCATCTTGCAAACATAATATGTAGTATTGCAGTAAAATACCTATTAGTATAAAATTTGAAACAGTATAAATTTTGGTTATTTGTAGAACTATAGATTTTGAAAAGCTTGATGAGGCAAGAATGAGAGAGACTTGATGACTTGGACAATTCAGAAGAAATTCATTGCCTTGTAGGGGACTCTAGCCCATGTGTTGAAGCAGTTTTTTAAATGAGAAGGAAACCAATGCAAATTTCTACATGTATACAGTATTTTAGTTTGTCCATGTATTGATTCATAGGGATGAATACTTTTTGAATCCTTTTGCTGTGTATACAATGTGCTGTGTATGTGTTTCCCCAACATGTCTGCAAAGACAGGAGCTGTCGCTCCTCAAACAGCTGGGAGGCCTTCGAGCTCCCCAGGACTGGAGTTGTAAGAAGCAAACGGAATAGGAAAGGATCCATCAGTGTCCCTTTACTTTACTTTCTGACAGTGAAAGGAAAGCCTTTATGGTGGATTTACAGTTGCATTGCTCCTTGTGCCGACTTCCCAGGGAAAAAAGAGAATTCTTGATCAGTGGGACTTCAAGGAAAGATCTGTAGTGAAATCTTGAACCACTTGAAATAGAAAAAAACCCACCTTGCTTCAATAAGTATGGTTTGTGGAAGAATTTCTGTTGGTTCCTTTGACTGAGAGTTCTTGGACAGAGTAGCGCATTATTTCTTGTCAGCTAGGGTACTTTTCTCCACTGACAAAGACGAAGCACTTGAGGATAGTTTAGCCTCTTCCTTTATTACAGGGTGAACACCAAATGCAACTGTCTAGTTATCGTGCTGTCTGCCATTCAGGTGTCTTGGGTTCTGAACCACCTAATCTTAGCACACACGTTTGTAAAAGCCAAGAGAGCGGTCAGTAATCTTTTCAGCTTTAGAATGAGTGTTGTGGAGCCCTTGCAGAGTATTTGAGTGAGGGGCTCTGTAGGATTGCTTAAAGAAATTGTCACTTCTGTCTCAAGATGATGACAAAACCCTGGATTATATAAACTTTAAGAGATCTTATATTTAGCGTGGACTTTGTCAAGTTCCGCTTTCTGAATAGCTAACTCAGCTCAATTTCACCATATTGTAAAGTAGCCTATGAGTCCTAGGTATTACTTTATTGCCACTTTTTCTCAGCTTGAATTGTGAATATTGTTTTAAAATGTTCCAGAAATATAACCCATTGACAGCAAAGTATAATTTGCTGGTCACTTTGTATAAAGTGTATGGCTGACATAAAATGGAAGAGGAAACTGTGTGAGGTCAAAAAGCAGCAGTATACATCAGCAAAACAGATACAAGAGCAAACAAGACATTAAGGGAAAGTTGAAAAATGTGTCTGTCAAGGAATATGAAGATATACTGGTAGAGAAGTAATATTTATGTATGCGATTTGTCTTTTTATGTTATGAGTAAGTAAATATGCTTTACTGTGTTATTGTCTTAAGGAAATGCCATGACCATCAGATAATTTTGAAAAAATGACGAACTATGCAAAATGTGGGCAGAAAAATCTTAAAAGGGCAAAAATCTCACATTTTTTCCCATCAATTAAATGAGAATTCTACTCTTGTTGAGTAGAAATGCGTACCACTTCTGTACAGGTTTGTAAAAGCATAGCTAGAGAGATCTTAAAGTGTTAAAGCCTTTCATGGCTCTAGGAATGGCTAATGAAAGAGAAGATGAAGAGAGGTCATTATTAGAATGAATAGACTAAATGGTGGAAAGAGTAAAATCAAATTCATCTAGGGAAGACAATGTACAACTACATCATGCAAATACGTCACTCTGCATGTTCATTGTCAAGGATTGCCTACTGCAATGTATGGTCTGAAGATCAGGTATAGATAATATGAATAATCAGTGGTTTTCAAATGCCAAGAACAAACACACCATCAGTATTTGCTACAGTTCCTTTTTACATGATAATCCATTTCCTAGAAAAACTACGTCAAAAAGTTTGTGTCTGATATCTATCAAAGAGTGGTGATCACTATCAATTGTTCTGTATTTAGCTAATCATCTGAAAAATACAATAAATGAGGAGTGGTTTATTAGGTTTATTCTTTTTGTGCATTTTACATTACATTAGCAGTGCTTTCTTTCTATGGCCGAAAAAGTAATAAAGTAATGGAAGTACAGACATATCTAGTTCTTGGTTTATAGAAAAAATAGTATTAGGAAAATAGAATATTTCTTTTAATCTCTGACAACTGTTTGAGATGGAAATTGAGTATTCCAAGTCACTTTCAGAAACGAGTCAGTGAGCTCTGCCATGGTGGGCAATGTTCCCTCTCTCAGTCAAAGAATAAATCTCCTCTGAAGAGTGAGTGACTGCTTTGATGTTGAGAAGAACAGCCTTTTGGGGTCCATTTTTCCTTCCTCTTTTATTTCCGTTTGCTTGGTTTAACCAGCAGTTTATTATTTTATGTGCTTAACTGCCAGCCCTACAAGCTAAACTTGTAGGAAGTGGGGAAAAAAATCTGGGTTTATTTTTTCTCGGGTTTGTTGCTCTCTACTCTCTGCTAAGGATTGAGGTATTTCCTCCTATCTGTTTTAAAGGCTGTGTAGGCTGGATTAGGCAATATTGTAGATATTTAATCTGATTTATGAATGTTTGGAATTTTAATATAACATCTGAATTGGTATTCAATTCTTAGCATGAGCAAAAAGCATTGAGAATGTTATTATTTGAATCAACAGGTTTTACTTTAAATATACCTGATGGTATTTTAAATGAAAAGGTGCTTGTGTTACTTTTCAAAGTTGTAATGCAAAAGTGTTCTACTGTCCGTTGTGCAAGTGTGGTAATTTAGCATGTCATATTTTTTGCAATGCAAGTATGTGTTGCAATTCACGACTTTAGAAGAGGAGACTGCACAGTGAAGTATATGAGGTATATTCTGAAGTGCAGTTTTGCTGAAATTGTTCTGGACTTATTTGCTATGAGAGATTTTACTTCTCAGAACTAACATGTTGAAATTGTTTGAGAAACAGCAAAAATATCAGGAAAGTTGAAACATCTCAACTTCAGTTTACATTGTGTGTTTTATATGAATCACGTGGAGTAAAGCAACGTGGGGTAAGATCTGACATTTGTACTGTAGATTTAAGGTTTCTTAAGCAAAGTTCAACTAAATAATGAGAAAAAGGATGGAAGAGAATTTTTAAAATGTTGAGATATTACAGGAGCACCTACTTATCTGTGTATATTTATTGCAAGTTTACAAAGTGCATGTTCTGTCTCCCTGTAAGAGGTTGCCTCTTTAATTGCTAGGATCTGTGTTGAATTATTCGAGAACCAGGACAAAACCTTGCTAATAATCCACAAAGAAGTTATTATATGAATAACTTCTGGATATTCTGAATTTATGTGAAAACTTGAGCATATACATATATAAAAGCGTAAAAATTTTTAAAATGTCATTTATATTTTTGCCATGCCAAGTGTCATTTTATGGGCATTGATCCATTTTCGAAATAAAAATAAATTTATTTGGTTCTAAAAGGAATCAAAGTACCTTATTTGTAGGGATTATACAATAAACTGAACATTATAAGAGCAAGATTTAAAATAACTTTAAAGTTTGACTGCTCTCATTAACTATATGACAAGAAACATCCCTCTGGCAATAACACACGAACTCAAACAATGATTGAATGTTGTTTCTTAGATGTGCCATTTCAGTTGTCAGAACAAGAAAATTGGAGATCTCTTCAGTGTGTGTATGCTATATAACTAAAGAAAAAAATTAGAATCAGGTTAGGCAGTATTGGTGCTAGTACATTGCAAAATGTTGTTGCATGTTATAATTGTAGTATTAATACGAGTGTTGTAAAGCTGATGATGCTTCTAGATCATTATGAAGAAAATTTAACGGAAAGATAAATTTCTACCATAATATTTTAATGAGTTTTTTCCCTTGGTTTTGTTTGTACTTTCCTCTCACTTTTCTAACGCTTCAAGAATATTACAAGAATGAAGATATTACAAAGACTGTCCGTTGTGACAAACTGAATGTTTATTTAGTGAGCAGTCTTTTCTATCAAGTAATAACACTTCTATTTTTGACTAATCGTAATGCCTGTGCCATGAGCTTGGAAATGCTCCATCATCAGAGAAATCTAGAACTTTTTTTCTAAAATTGATGTTTAGATAACTGCCAATTGACACACTCACTTTTCTTTGTTGTTTCTTCTTTTACTAATATTTGTTCATAATTCTCTATTTCATTGATTTCCAGACTCTGTTTATGGACCATTGTCCTGTGCAGAACTTGTAAAGGGTCGCAGGTGTTGATAGAAACCCTGTCAGCTGTTGCAGTGTTTTCAGTTAAGACTTTGGTGAAAAATCTATGAAAATAATGAGATCTGGTTGTGGTCCATGGTTGAAAAACTTTAGGAACGTAGTCTTAGATGGTATTCTTAAAAGAACCCAGGTAATTATGTATGTTCCTCAGTTTTTAGATCTCAGCAACGAGTCTTTCCTTGCTTACCATAACATTTACATACCTACGCATTTACTTCTATGACAGTTACAGAGAGATGCATCTCACCTAACTAGCTTTTTAAAACTTGTGTGTCCAGCCTTAATTAACCTTCTAGGTCTTTCTATAGTCAGTAGAGAGCGTCAAGGGTTACTCATCTGATCTCTGGGCTTATCTGTCTTAGAAAAAGATCAGACATCTTCAGAAAGTTTTAGTCAATATAGAGTAAGCCTAGACTATTAGTAATATTTAGCTGAATAAAATTTTAACTCGGGTCAGATTTTTCCGTATCTGGCCCTCCCTTAGGATCAAAATTGACAACTTATTAGACCTTTCCAAATAGCAGCTGAAAATTTCATAAGAGAAAAGATTTCTGTTTAAAATAAAATCTAGTTACCCAATTTGAGTATGGCACTAATCCCTGTGTCTTTTTGTGGGCTTTTTAGCCTAGTATATTGTTTAAAGTACAGATAAAGAAACAATGAATTCTTATTGCTGAATGTTTTTTTAAAACTTTGAACTTCTGTGGAATTCAGCCTCACATGCTCCTTCTTTACATGAAAAGATAGGCATATAAATAGTAAGTGCTGGAGTATTTTGAAGCTCATTCTGTGCTCATTACATTTAGCAAAAATGCAATTTTTTGCTAGTTGATAGTGAAGACTTCACAGTAAATGCCTTTTTGTTTTGTCACAATGGACAAGTAATGTTGGACACCAACATATTTGAATAGAACAATGAAAATGAGGTGGTGGATGACTGTTAGATACAGACGACAGAGGAATGAATCAGGCAGCTGCTCTGAAAGTTCAAAATAATTACGCTGACTGAAAATAGGTCTGGTGGTAACCCCCTAACTTTGATGTGATACAAGCAGAATTTATTTTGGTTATAAATGAATATGATTTATAGCATTTGATAATGGAACTTGGTTTCAAAAGCAACATTTTTGCTGATAGAGAGAAATATGAATAGGACTATTCTCAACAACCTCTTACTGGAAGTAGAGAACAATCGCAGGAAAGAGCAGGAGAGAGACAAACTGCCTGTGCAATGAAAAGAGGAGAGTATGTATTTTAGAATCAGCATGAATAGAGAGGTCCCTAAATAGAAAAATGTAGGAAGACTGACTGTGATGGTTCTGATGTTGCAGTCATGAGGGAGGTTTCTACTCTTAACTTTAAAAGTAAATTCAAGAAATGAAAATAGAATACCACTATTTTATGAGGTTTCTAGTCACAAAATTAGTTATTGTAGAATTATGATGAAAATGTACCAACTCAGGCATGTAATTGTCTGTTTGCCTTTTAGTGTAGTGAAGATATTGAAATAATGTTACTGGTGGAAGTGAATGGTTGAAATATAATTTCTTAACTACAGTCTTAAAAGTTTTTATTAATACGTACATGGTTGTACGTAAGGCCAGCCATTTATTCAGTGAATGAAGAAGCGTTTCATCTTTTTGTAACCCATCCTTTGCTAATAAACTTTTTAATTTTCTGGTTTATGGCTAGTACTCTTAATAGTGTGCCATCTCTTCCTTCAGATTTAGTGATTATCTATACATCATCATTTCGAGTTGGCCATAAGGATTCCCTTTGAGGAAGCACATGCTGACATCTTTTGATGTCCATTACCCTAGTTTTCAGCATAATTTAATTATTATTATTAGTTATCAGAAACAAACATGTGAACAAAGCACTTTAATCATTGATTGGATAAAGATCTTATGATCCTCACCCAGCATTTATAAAATGTGATAATTAGGTTGTAGTTGGGAACGAGACTCTTGTGAGTGGGTCTGGTTGCATGCTTTATTCATATGGCTGGCTGACACATATTGCGGTACTTTTGACTCAGAACTTTTGCCGAACTTTAACTTTTGGAGCCAAAATGCTGGGTGTATTTCTCAGAAATTCTGTATATGTGTGAAAATCTTTTGTCATGTTGTTCAGTTTCAGAAATGTGTATTAAAAACTATGTGACAGGAGCTATGGGAGAATGACCAGTGGCCAAAGTTAGAAAACCCATTATGTGTCCAGATATGTATGTTCTTGCTCCCTTTTCGGGAACTCAGGTTTGTTCTTCCCTCTCTGCTAAGAGATGTAATGAACTGGGCCTCTCTACTAGAAAGATTTGGGGAAAGGAAGAAGCAAGCTCAAAAGTAAAGTGATTCTCTAGAATTTACTCCAGCCTGATTCTTAAAATTACTTAATAAAACCTCCTTATTGTAATATGCTGTTTAGGCAGTGGGTGCCAGGAAAGTGGAAGAATTAAGGTTGCTGGCCCAATCATTTTTTATTTGCATTTTTATTAGGGCACGATTGTACAATTTCTAATAACATGGCTACATACTGTTTCCCAGGGAACTTTCCCTTTACAATGCACTGAATGAATTGGTTTGTGGGGGAAGAATCAGTAGTTGTGTAATGGAAAGATGAATGTATGCTCCTTTCCTGTTGGCTTGTAAAAGTGGAGAGAATTACAATGATGGAAGGAGCTGTGAAATAAGAATGAGCCTATGTAGTGTTACACAATTCAAAATATTACGAAGATTCAAACTCTAGGTATTTCAGATTGGCTACTCATGATTAATGGATGTTTTTGTCCTTGGTCTCTTTGTTTCATTTCCTGTCCTATAAAATGGGACTAATAATGCCTGATCATCTCACAGTAATGTAGTAACAAATTCATTAACTTTTCTGAAGAACTTAGAAAATGATAATGATGAATACTATAGAAAACCACATTAGACATTAATTCTGCCTTTAGAAAAGCGTTTGTGTAGTATGTAGTAAATGAGGCATAGGCCCAACACTGAGTACTGAGCGTGGAACAAAGTGTTGAATAGCTGCCCATTAAGTGAGCACTCACCCAAAAATAATTCACAGGCACCCTTGATTGTAGCAGTTCATTTTACACACTTAATATTGCTCTTTAACATAACTTTTTGTGTATAACTTTATCACTAATTTATACTAGATGCATCCAATTAAAAAAAACATTTTTTGAAATAATTACCTATGTAATTATATATTCTTAGAGACTTGTAGTGGCACTTAGAAATAGTGAAGTAGAATTTAAAATCAAGATTTCTGTCTGGCCTTTGTTCTTTTGGGAACGTTCTGGCATTTTAGAAAACACAAAGTTTTCTTTTAATACAAAAGCTGGGGAATAGGTCTGTTCTTTGTTGCATATGAGTATAAAACTCCCATGTTAAGCCATATTAACCATATTAAAAGTCATGGGCCTTCATTAAAGAAAGAAAAGACTTTCTTGAAAATTAACAGCAATACTAGGGTTAAACAATTGCTTTGAAATTTATCTTCCTCATTTAATTAAATGGCTTTCTTCACCTAATTATTGTTGTGTTCTCACACGTGCTCATTACTGACATTTTGAATGATTTTAATGACTCATTTTGACTGTGAAAGCCATCAAGTGTTTTGAAAAAGTCAAAATAGAGATGTGAAGACTCAATAACCTGGAGTCCTTGTTATGTTTGACGGTTGATGATGTCAGTATGGTATTGTGGCCTTATCTCCCAACGTCCTTTTTCTACCTTATTCAATGATTTTTAATACAAAATGAAGCAACATGCCTGGGAACAGAAACAAGACTGTGGGACTCGCCTCTCCCTGCTGAGTGCCTGGGTCATTTGACTTCCTTTAGGCTCTGTCTCTCTGTGTGCAAATTGAATCTTTTTTCTTTGCTTATGTGAATCCTTCCGCCACTTCTCCCTTGCCTACACAAAGGCGACAGGGGCACATGCCCTGCTAGGCAAAACTAGGAGGAGTTGAGTTTAATGCTGTCAAAAAGAAGGCAGCCTACAACATGTTTTTTCCCGTGAGAGCTCTGAAGAGGAAGCCATGCTCCAGTGACATGGTGGGTGATGTTTGTGCTGAACTCTGCGTTGGGCTGACTCCTGGAGAAACTTTGAGTCAAAAATACCCAGCTTGTGGATTCCAAACACTGTGTGTGGTGGGGAATTAAGATCTGAGCTGTGGCCTCTGAGTTTGTGTAAGGGTTGTCTATGTCCTCAAAACTTCTCCTGTGAAACTTTAGGCATAAAAGTTCAGGGAGTTTATAGATTATACTCTAGTGTGTGGATGTTTAAATTCTATCTGGCTGGCACTGGAGTCACCTGTATCTTGTATCAGATTTGAGATGAAGGTCTGGGCTGTGTATCTGAGGCAACAACACACTAGACATTTTACAGGCCGTTGTTACCAACACAAAGTAGGAAAGGATTATTGCTGTCGTAATGTGGTAGTGGTCCAGTCTGTTTCCCTTGCCTATCAGTACGGGGAGACTCCGAACATCATTTAAAAAAAAAAAAAAATTTCAAACATATTAAGTGGGAAAATGTAAACACGGCAGATATTGATGGCACGAAAAAATGGAAATGCTGGATATTAAGATTCTACTGAAACAATCCGAAACTAAGATGAAACTCTTATGCATATTGCCAAAATATCAAGGATATGTAGAAGAGCAAATAATTGTTAAAAAAACGGTGTTTCAGCAAAATTATTTTTCAGTTAACTTTTTTAAAAATTACAGAATGCAACACTCATTCTGTAATGTCATTAACATTTTTTCAATAGTTAAGAGTCTTTGCAATGCTCAAGATAGTTAACTACCTGGTCTCTTTGGAAAATCATTGTAGCTAATTGACACTTTGTGAATTTAAAATGTGTTGAGAATGAAACCTAGACTGAGGCAAAGTGTTTTAAACAAAGGTGAGATTCGTATTCTAGATCTTTTTAATTATTACAGAAAAATGGAAGAGTCACCAGAATGAAACTCAGAGTGCATCAATGGTGCTTCTGGACAATCAAGCATTTTCTTCTCTAATTCACTGAAATAATTCTATAAGTTTGTACATTTGATTTTTGGATGTTAATGGCTATTGATAAGATTTTGATTGCTACCTCTTATGGAAGTGGTAGTGTTTGAATTTGTTTATTTTATTTTCAGAGTTCACCGGATCTTGAGAACAGTTTAAGATCTTGTTTCCGTAGGTCAGCCAGATGAAAGTTATGAGACTGCCTTTATCAGGTGTTGCTCATGTGGCAGTTTGATGATTATGTTTAGTATTTGTTATCTTTGTGCTTTCAGTATCATCCTACACCAGAATGTAAAGGCAGTGGGATTTTTTTAGTTTCTGTTTGTATGTGATCCAAATTTTTTTTCGTAATTGAAGCAATCTGTTCTGTGTGTGTCTTTATGAACAGAAGCACTTATTAAAAGTTTCCTGTGTTTATGTAAAGTGTAAAAATACTTGTGGCTTTTTAAAGGTTTAACGGAGAAAAAAAATACATGGAGTAAAATCTCAGGCTTCTCTAAATTCCTGATTGTAAATATACACAGCAATATATATCGACAGGATATACTGAATGTATTTTAAATAGCTGTTTCTACACGGAGTAAAATCTCAGGCTTCTCTAAATTCCTGATTGTAAATATACACAGCAATATATATCGACAGGATATACTGAATGTACTTTAAATAGCTGTTTCTACATTTAGATATTATACATTTGGCTACTTACGCATTTAACTGTTCAGAACAGGTCATACTCTACAACTAAATTTTAGTTTAAATTTTGTATTTATTTCCAGGCTAAGCTGTTTAGATTGAATGGCACTATGAATTGGGAAATACGGTGTGATGTACTATGTAACTGCTTAGTTTGTCTACGTGCACTTACGATGTATTGGCATAGATTATGTTTTAGGGCTGTGTTCAGGATGGGGCTTGGCAGTAGGAAGGAAAGCTGCTCTGCCTGCTGCAGGCTGTAAAAGGTGAAGCCTTCGGCAGGAGAAGAAGGTGATATTTTCCCTGAGAGCTGCTGAATACGTGTGAGGCAAGAGTCTCCTATGGTGTGAGCTGAAACAGATGAAAAGAGGGAGGAAGGAGAGTGAGACAGACAGCAGCGGGATGCAATAGATGGAAGAGAGACTTTACAATCCCTTTGAATTTCTACTCTCACTTTGAATTTCCTCTTAAATTAGTTCTACTAATTTATATTGTAATAAAATCTAGCTTTAGAGGCTTCCAGAGATTTGCGATGTTCAATTTAAGACTAGGTCCAGGAAAATCTTTAACAAAGTTTTGGCCAACCGTAAGTATCCTCGCTGTGAAAATAAACTTTCCTCCAAATGATAAAACTTATTCGGCATACTTTTGCAGCCCTCAGAAAGATGGGAAGGAATGTTTGCTCAGTGCCAGCTTTTTCATTAGCATTCAACCTCATTGGCACTGTTGAATGATATAGCTGCATAGGGCAGTGCTCTCCGCTTCAGTCAAGTCATACGCACTTTAGGTATCATCCGCAAATTAGAATTGTCTGTGAAGAAGTATGTGGTTCTGCTATGCGGCTTCCACTCTGTGGCCAAGATCGGTTTAATGATTTGTCCCTCTATACTGCAGGTCTCTCTGCAATAAAAACTTCATAATTTGTGTCCATTAGTGCTAAGAAATGTGCTCCTGAATAGTTCGGTGAAGTTCTCCCATTTTGTAGGGCTGGCTTGGCATAAGTTAAAGGTCCTTTGGCACCTTTGAGGAATCCCAGGGTGAATTCCATGTGTTGGCTCTCAGAACTCTGCTTGAATAACACAAGCTGCATCATTCAAGGCTCTTTGAGTACTACAGAGGAGATAATGGCTACTGTGTGGGATATATAGCTATCTTTGATACTATTAATGGAGTGATTGCTGATTAATAACTCCATAAAATACTTCGAGATGTCTTGGGCATAAAAGGTGCCATACAGAACCAACTGTTATGGTTTTTCGTGATTTAGTGTTTCAACTGTATTTTAGGTAAAAATGCAGTAAAAAAAAAAAGTGGCAGTATCTTTCTGATTTGTTACAGATGGTGGAGTTATGAGGATCTGTATAGTTTAACATCCTTTATCAGTGTAAGGACTTCTCTTACATTCCTCGAAAAACAAGTTCCCATTTGCTTGGCTTTTAGCAAGTAAAACAGAAATTAAAAAGCAGAGAACCAAACAGAACAACAACAACAAACTCCAGAAAATAAGTAGTCATTGTTTTAAGAGTAAATGACTTCACAATTTTTTTAAGCTCATAACAGCAGAAAAGCTAGTTGTTCATATGTGATTGTGAGACGAGTACTGTCTATTCCCAGTTTTGCCCTATGATCAGATCTTTAGTACATATCACTGCTGGTCTTTGGCTGATACTCTGCATCTCTGAGAGGGCACGATCTGGACTTGGAGGAAGACTATGGCATTTTTAAATGGTTATTTTCTCTATATTGTGAGCAAATCAACAATATCTTGTCCAGAAGGCCTGTCTGCACTGCCTCTTGCATCTTGTAGACTTTGCAGTAGCGCGCATTTCTGTAGGAGTGCATGCTGCGGGGCTAGTCCACCATAATTTTACAATAATTTTATTTGCAAAAATTCATGCTGAAGCAGTTATTTGTATTTTGTGAGACCCCAAGTGAACCATGTCAGGAGATTTAGCATATCTGTACATTATTCCTAGTCTTTTGGCATTGCTACTCATGATTATTGAAGGGTTTATTAATCCCTTTAATGGGGTCAGTCTCTACTTGCCATCTTTTGCTGTCCTGCTACCTTTAACTATGTTCTGGTGTAATGGTAATCTTACTGTTAAATATGTAGATATGGCACACTGTTACTAATAGAGTCAATGAGACTTTATTAATTAGATTTGCATATCTATAGAAGTGTAAAGCAGTATTAATAAATGGAGTCTTTTAATTTAATATCGCTTCATGTTTTGCCTTCATAAGCTTGCAAATACCTGATGAAAACTCATTATCTAAGACATCTAGATTGACTTACTCTTATTTGAATAATGGAACTGTGATGACTAACATTAGAGAAGGTGGACTTTTCAGCTTTAAAGGTCATGGTAATTCCTTTCATGTAACTCCTTTATTTTCTAATTTTCTTTCCACATTAAATGGAGGGGGGGGGGGGGAGGAAAAAAAAGCCAT
>Ga0181612_167249_pt1 | contig 17509 bp, 7 predicted proteins | sample HoacroProtozoa21_FD_119630 | JGI IMG/M metagenome (GOLD analysis project Ga0181612, IMG submission 119630) | Hoatzin crop microbial communities from Cojedes, Venezuel. Combined Assembly of Gp0051906, Gp0051904, Gp0051908 | reverse complement strand
AGGCCCCATCCCTGGAAACATTCAAGACCAGGTTGGACAGGGGTCTGAGCAAGCTGATCTAGTTAGCGGTGTCCCTGCTCGCTGCGGGGGGGTGGGACTAGATGACCTCTAGGGGTCCCTTCTGACCCAAAACTTTCTATGATTCTATGATTCTAAGATACATCAATTCACATGAGCATCTACTGAAAGAAAAGAAACAAGTTATCATAGGTGAGCTGTTTTAATGCAAGTTTTGAAATAGTTCTGAATAACTGAAAGAATTAAATCAGAGACATCAAGCCTGACTCCATACTAAAGGCTGCAAAGCATTCAGTTCCAGAACACACACTGAGGGCAAAAAATGCAGCGCACAATCATCCACCAAACAAAGCCTACATACACATTTCCAGAATGTTTTCTGAGGAAGTTCTGAAGACAGACTTCAGATCAAATACCTACTTGGTAAGAGAAACAATATCTAATCTTTCAGATCCAAGGACTTGGTTATAATTACACATGCCATTAATTCTGAACTTTTTAAGGAATTACTTCCCTTCACTTTTTTCAGCAGTGATTTGTGCTACCTAGCACTTTAAATGGACACAAGTTTTCTGATCACGGGTTACTGCATCTCAGTTGACAGACAGCAACACTTAGTTCTGCAGAATTATTCAAATTCAACTGCAAGAACACAACCAACTAGTGTAAGTCATCCATGAACCCCTCAAAAAGAACCTATTATAGCTACAATACAGATACAGTATTTTCAGCTACTACAAAATAGCACAAGATAAAATGCTCCACTGGGATCTCCTAATGAATTGCTGGTTTGTAATGATAACTGTCCAAGCACTGGCATACATCAATAACAAAAAAATTAAAGAGTTAAAAATAGTGTACAATGGCAACATTTGAATAGAAGCATATCATTTTAATTTGCTTTGAAGTTTAAAGCAATCCAAACAAAAGAGTTAACTATATAAATACAGAATAAATGCACATATTTTACAGCCAACTACATGTATGCAAGAATAATAGCAAGCCTCACACAAGCATTGAAGTATTCCCAGACTGTCATTTGTGAGTGTTTAGCTATGACTCTGAGGGCATAATTATGTTCACATATGCAGGGTAGGCAGACTCTCTTAGACAGAAGAACCAAAAGCTTACATAACTGAATCTTAACACAGAAAGTCGAAAGAAGTAGTATTTACCTAGGCACACTTCAGCGTTCAGCTTGTTTTCCGAATATAAACAGTTTGAACAGGAAGCAACATTTCTAAAGTCTCTCCAATCTTTTGTCTCTGGAAGCATTCCTTTAAAATGCTACAGTCTGAGTAATATTACAAATGTCATAAGAACGAAAACAGAGTAGCAGAAACTGTCATTAACAAACCTCTCAAAGTAAATATGGAGTGTATTATGTAAACAGGGAACTAGATAGGTGCAATGTCAATATACAACACAGGTTGATGTTTCACTTAATTAAAATAACCAAAAAACTTCATAAATCCCTAGTGTAAACCTACTTAAAACATAGGCTAGCAGATCAGAAATTCAGACAGAAACGGCAGATCTATCAGTCCATTTGAAGGCCGGGCTCAGCCCTCTGCAACACGCAACTCTCCTGCACAGCACTACAGGGACCAAGTGGGTAATAGAGGGGCCGTGAAACGTAACTGCATTCACTGAAATCTATTTTCTTTTATAGTTTTCCAAACTCGGGCCACCCTTGCCAGGTCCTCCCAGTGTGCCCCAGGCACTGGGTGACCACCAGCGCGCTGGAACACACCGAGCCCCTTCTTCCTCTGAGGAAGGCGTGCTCCGGTGCCATCTCCTGACTGGTCCAGGAAACTGCGGCCTCACAGCGTTCTCTAAACTGGTTGCCGTGTCAAAATGAACAGCTTGCGAGTAACGTTTAAGTTTTACCTAGGCAAGCAAAAAAAATGAGGAAACTAATTACTGAGAGTTTTTCAGACATCCAAGACCTTTGCCTCTAGCACAGAAAAGTGTAACATAAATACACTACATTCAAATATAAATCAAGATGACCATCTAAGTTATAGGAAATTTTAAATGCACTCCTTTCAGCTCTGTAGTTAACAACATTACTGAATGAAGCATCTTCTTAATCCTTTTCGGTTTTTATAACAAATATCAAGAAAAATATATAAACAGGGATCTTTGGGAAATATTTCAGAGGTAACTCTGTACATACTGGTATTTTAAAAATAACAAAAAAATCCCAAGAAACTTTGGATCCATGCTTTGTTACATAAAGCAAGCCAAAAAGGAGGTCACCCCTGAAGTTTAAAACATTGCTTCAACACCCATTAAGAAGGTGGAATAATAAGCTGATTGTCTGTTTTCAGCTTTGTCTCCTATTTCAATTGTCCTTGTTAACATTTTCTGCTTAGCAACTCCAGGGGGTCTGTTCTCACCCAGCCAAGGCACACACACAGTACTCAGTGGAACACGAACATGTAATCAAGGGAGAATGTATCCAATAAACAGAGGTGAGTAACTCTCATGAAGCCTAGGCTAATCTAAATGTTAACTGTATTCATGAACTCCAAAGCTGAATATTGTCTTTGCCAATTTAAATTTGACTACAACTGAATTATCTGGATAGCCTGAAGAGTAATCCACTTTCTACAGAACAAATGTTACAGTAAGCAGCTACTTCTGCACTTCGTTGACTTACCTGAGCAATGGCATCACAGCAAGACTTAGGTCAGAGTCATGAATACTCCAGATTTTTCCTAGAGCCATCACTAGAAAAAGCCCACTTTAGAACACACTTATAAGGACTCCCCCCTCACTACTTTAAAACAATCAAGTTCACCTTTGGTCACAACACAGACCATGCTATCTGTCTTTAAAAAAGGTAAGAAAAACTTTTCCAAGGAAAAGAATGGGCAATTAGTACAGGGAATTACATGAAGTACTCAAATACTTTGACAACATGTGGAGAACATGACAACGACCAACATAAAGGAGAGCAAATGAGAAATACCCAGACTGATTGTTCTGTAAGTTTCAAGTTTTTACATACTGCCTACAGAACTACTGCAACAGAGATGCTAAGGATCTACAGCATAAAATGTTCTATACTGCACAGCTTACGTGGAAATCAAACCACACACTTTGTTTAAAACCAAACTGCATGTTTTGAACATGGTTTGACTACAGATAACCAGTAAGAGGAAGAAAAGTCACAAGCCCTAGAAAGGCCACAAAGTGCATAAGGTTCATAAAAAAGCCATTGCACACAATGCACAGTTAAGTTGTACTGAAGTATCACACTGGAAGAGTTGATAGCACAGTTCTGTCCAGACCAGTGTAGCAGCATTTATATGTAGAAAGCTATTGCCCCCAGTTTATAATGATCATCTTCCTCATAAGGATCATGGATACAGACTGAGAAGTACTCAAGGTGCAGATAAAAGATTTCTGTTTGGAAAGCTGTACAAGTTCTTGTAACATTAAACAGCTGATTTTGACACTCCAACTATATGGTTATGGAAAACCCTGTAAATTATGACAGAACAAACTAGTGAAGCCGCAATGCTGAATGCCACCACATTGTTTGCAATTGGCTTACAGAACAATAAAAAACAATGCCTAAATATTCAGACAATTTGGAGGACATGGCTATACTATCAGCTGCAGTTCTGTACACAGGCTCAAGTTGGAAGAAGTGATACAGCAACTATCAAGCAGAATGCTACAAGAAAATCTCAGTTACAGTTTTCTCCATCATTCTGCATAGATGCTGTGTGCACTGAAAAGATCTATGACAGCTTCAGCTGTTTTCTGCTTTGTGTTCACCTCACCCACCATGATATGTGTTCTCCTCCTGTACTCCCATACACATACTGGTAATCCAAGTCAGGCTTTGCCAGATCTTTTAGGGTAATACAGATTGTTCTTAGGTAGCATGAAACTACTTGAGTGAATCGTGTCTTGACAAATGGTAGGCTGGACTATCTGAGACTTCTCATCACATGATGAAACCTTAAAAAGGCTACGAAGAAGCACTTGGCAAGTTCTTACTTAGCAGTGTGAGTGACCTGACAGGTTGGCAAGAAAAACTAATAACATAGTAATGTTTCATAGGTCTCTCTTGCTTAAGGAAGGAAAGTTCCAGAAAAGAAACAGGATTATACAGCAGAACTAGGAATCCACATACACCAATATTAAGAGATTGATAACATGAAGAGTTCAGCAATCAGATCCTCTCTCACAAACCTACAACACTGCTTAAACTTTAAAGAAAAAACAAGTATCACGTTTTGTAGTGAAGTAATAACTCCGTTCTGGGTCCCTGTGCCATATTTTGTCTTGAGGTAGCAACATGGAAAGCTTTACACACTGACTACTACCTCAGTCTCTAGGAATCTTCAGTGCAACTGAATGGAAGTTGCAGGTATGGAAAGGTATGAAAGTACTGTCTTCTCCATTCTTCCAACAAGTTACTGTGCAGCAAAACAGGACACAAAGGATGTAGTTGAGAGCAATCACTAAAAAGTGGATAAGGCTGCCCAAGAATATAATTTATGCCCCCTCCCACACCCATCAGGTCTCTGAAGATGACTGAATGGCCTTGTCTAGATTAACAGATGAAAAGCAAGTAACAACTTTGATTTGAGATGTATAAAGGCATTCCCTAAGGGGCAGTTCCCATTTGTCACATTATCAAGAGAGCATACAATAAGGCAGCAAAATTATTCATAATTGCCTACAATCAGCCTTCTGTTTTGTCCATAGCTGCATGCTACTGATACAACTTTCCTTTTGCCCACCACATTGGCATTGATAACCAGCAGTCCACTTCAGTCTTTCAATCTTCCACCTTCTTCTAGGAAGCCTTGTCACACTGCTATCCATCGAGCAAGTAGACTACCACTTCATAGGTTGACATCATGATAGCTGTGTTTGGAATCTGTCTGACCAGATGTGTAGTTAAACCTCGGTAGAGGGATCCATACCCTTCTTCTCGCACAAGCAAAGATAGTGTCTGGAAGAAAGATCTGTATTTTGTTCCCTCTTCTCTTAGTCTGGTTCGTACAACCTCTGTACAAAGAAAACCACATGTGGTTATGTTCACCACTTCTCATTATCTCTCCCAGAAAACAATTAGTGATTTCACATTAAAAGGCAACCTTTCCCCCTCCCCAAGTTTTCAGCCTCACAAGAACTTGTAAAAAAAAAAAGGAGGAGGACAGCAAACAGAGAAGCAAAACAAGTATGTGTAAGAGGAAACCAAATTAAAATTTTGACAGTATTATATTTCTAAGCAAGGAAAGTTTATTTGCTTAGTTAAAATCCAAGAGAGGATGGTTGTTCGGGCTCACATTTTAGCTTAGATGTTGCCACTAATAAAATACTCAATCCATTAACACACTTAATGTATACACAACTACTTTTCAGCAAAATTAAGCGCAACTGAAAACCAAACTAGACAGCCTGTTTTTCTAGAAGAGGAAGAAGAACTTGCTGGCAAATTGTGTGAAATTGCTGAGTGTATAGAGAGATTCCATGTGAAAAGGGACCTCTTCCTTAAGTACTTTAGGCCATATCCTGGCAAATTCTTTGGAAAAAATAAACACTGCCTAAAAACAGGCCACGCTAGATACCCACTTAAAAATACTTCCATTTCTGAATACCATACTCATGTTGACTAGCTGAATCTGACGTGAAGCTTTAGACTAAGAAATAGTTCTTGAGCAAGTGAGCCAAAGTCTGCTACAAACATCACTGACAAGATTCCCTTTGATCACCGATTCAGCATGTACACGCCCCACTTACCATGGGGATATGCTATTGATGTTGCACAAGTTTTAGAAGTGGCAGCAGCCATCATCATTCCAACAAAGTCCGAAGCTTCTTTTGCCGATTCATCCTCATTGTCCATGGCAGAAGCAGTCTTATACTCCAGTAGTTTTCTCTTAATACTCTCATAAATAACAAAATGAATAACAGTCTCAGATATGCCTGCGTAGGATGCTGACATTCCTCTGTAAAAGCCTTTAATACCATCTGATCGATAAACTTTTTGGACACATTCAAAAGCACTCATTCGCTTTTCTCCACGATTCCTAAAAAGCAGAACACAAGACAGACATCAAGTTGGTGCAACTTGAGACTGGAAAACAATTAAACAGTTTTATTTGAGTGACAAGAGGACTTGGGAAATACCTCACACCGATACTGCGGGGCTCCAACTCAGATTTAAGCACAGAAAGAACCTGAAGTGAAAGTCTCAAAGGCCTTTAGCACTGAACAAAGGTAAAACATTACACTGAATCCAAGCCAAACTTCACATGCTGACTAAAGAAAAAGTATCATGTACACAAGTTGAACACCTCTAGGCCTCCCCAAGTCTTACAGAATAAAAGACTAAATTGCTTGAAAACAGACTCCTAAACGAACTGTAAATGTCAGCGACTCATGAAAAATTAACATCATCTGCACAATGAGAGTGGATTTCCTCTAAATTTTGCTTCTAACAGCTCCATAGCATAGCAATTACCCATCCTGTTCTGGAAGCCCAGGTCTTGCAGTACAACCTTTAGAATTATATGGCTATAAGGCATGTGAACATGAAAGCAACGGCTAAGAGTTCGAATAGCAGGCCTCAACACCACAGCTACCAGCAAACAACTAAGATATCCAAAGGGAACATACCAACTAATACAACACAGGTAGCTTTTATTTGATTCAACTAAGCCCCTGCTGATATCAACAAAAATGCTCATAAAACATGACTGCATCAACCAATATTTGGTAAATAAAATCTTACTCCCATTTTTAGCTTGCTTACTGAATTGAGTTGTGCACAAGTCACACAAAATAAACCAGCAAATAGCCTTGCAGGAAGTTATGATAACTGATACTGATACCGTCAAAGCAAGACAGACAGGATCAGCAGCTATTATGCAAGCAGAATGAGGCATCACTAGATGGCAGAATTGAAGTCCTGATGGTTTGAACCTGCAATGTCAGACAGCAATGAAACAAGGTACCAAGCACAATTAAGAGAAAGAGTGGGCACAGAGCTGTGAATCAGATCTTGAGGAAGCTAGGTGGCAGATGCTGCAGAGGACTAGCCGTCCTGGTGCTGATCTGCTGACAGGCAAAACAAGAGTCAAAGAACAACTGGTGAGATGAGCAGCTGGACCTACAGCTGCCAGCTCCAGGGGCACCCCAATCCCCACATCCCTGGGGCTCATTAACGTATTTAGGATGGTTGAGGAAAGAGTTTTACATTGCATGCTGTTTTCAGTAAGAAAGTCTATGAAATGAACAAGACAGCTGCAATTGAGACACTTGCATCATATCAGTTTTTCCCTGCAGTTTTAAACAGATAGAAATACGATCTTCCTTCCTCCTTATTTGCATAAAATACTTCATTAGAAGTTTTGTAGTAAACTATTTCTGAAATTGATTCTCTAATATGTCTAAAGAACTTCTACTGACTGTCCCGCATTAGGACAGTTTCTGTGTTTGGATCCATGAAAGCAGTATTCCCTTTTTACAGTAGGCTAGAGCTCAGTATGTAAAAAATGAAAACCCTAAGATTTCAGGCATTTTTCTAAACTTTTGCTAAAATACTTAAATCCTTATTTCAGAGATGTTTAGCTCAACAGCTAAAACCAAAGAGAATTACTGAAGGAAAATGTAAGCATATGGTTGGTAGAACATTATTTTGAGCCTATAACCTTGTAATTAATTCCAAATTTGCTGGCCAGTCCATTATCGTGGCTCAAGCATGAATCAGAACACTATTAAAATAGAGAAAAGTGATAGTATAACTTGTAGATAGATCAGCATCAACTTTCTAGTTTGAAATGTTGGATATTTACAGACTCATTTCATTTAAGTGAAGTCTTCTCACAGTAGTGAGATTTCCCATTGTCACTAGCAGTTTCTCTAATTAAGACGATACTTACCTTGCATCAAGCTGTAACCGTGTCTTTATTAGCCAAATTGGATTAGTTGTTGTGATTGCAGTAAAACCTAAAATATTTAAAAAGAAAAGTTAGATGTGATAGTATAAAAGCAACTGCATCTAAGTTCAAAATGCACACAGTAAGGTACAGTGGATGCAAAACTCAGACTATACTGATTTTTAGAAAGTACCTATTGAAGCCCTTTACTGATACTTTATGAATCCATACAGCCAACAAATATTTAGCTTATTTTTTAGTTTTACATTAATATTGAGTAAGTTTGATTCTTAGCAAGAGACGCCCCACATAAAATAAGCCCAATTGTGTACACTTCACCTACCTAATCATACCAACCCTGTTTTGACACCATAAGGCAGCAAAGCTAGCTAGACTAACATTAGCCAATTTGGGAAACGTCAATAAGAACGTACTGCAGATACAGCTATAGCAATTTGAGATGATATAAAACATTGTGTCAATTTAATTTGCTACGTGAAATACAATCAGAGTTTAAAAGCATGCAGACTGAATAAATACTACTTTTGATGCAGTTAAAAGGCATGTATTACTGTAAGTTAAAAGATCTTTTAATACTGAATTATAAAGAGCAGTTAAATTTGAGCACTAGTGTTTTATTTAGTGTTCAAAGCAGAGATTGTTGGTTGGCCCAGGAATACTTTTACAAGGATATGAGAGTTTAAATTATTAAAGTAACTAGAAGGATTTCTAACTATACAGACAGACAGCAACTATTCAGGCTTGCATAAGGCCTAAGGGTTAAAGCTTTGCTTTTCAGTCCACTAAAGAAAAAGAAAAGAGAAAAGGAAACAAATTAAAAAAAAAATAAATAAAGAGAAGAAGTAAGAATCACTCTTACTTCTGCACAACCGTGAAGAGAAAGAGAGCAGAGTGAAAGGCAGCTCCAAAAAAAAAAACAAAAAAAAAACCAAACATCTAGAGTTGTAATACCACACGTGCACCATTAATGAGGTGACATGTCTGCAGGAGAGAAAAGGAAAAGGGAAGAGCTGGAACGTGGCCAGGCAAGAGATGAAAGATTTAGACACTTGCTTTCTAAGTGACACACATCACTTGTATATCACTACAAAGACATGCTGCCCTCCTGCAAGGGGATGGACTGAGGTTGTCAGAAAGCAACAAAGAGTTATCTTGGTTAGCACATATCTGGTGCACAATACTTAATACAATGAACGGGCTATCAATAAGCTTGTTTATGGAGATCATTAACAGCTTACATATATATATATTTAGCAGAACTGCTTGCATACATGTTACTTTTGTTCAATCACAATCTAGGTTTACATTGCACACAGATGACTGCAATACTCGGAGAAATGCCAGGGGATCTTAACTGTTTTAAAGTTTGTTCTAACTCCCACCCCAAATCTTATGTGAGTCATTGGGATTTTCAGGTACAGTTCTAAAGACACACTATGAGGTTTAGCAGCTACTAAGAATTAGCTGTATTTCTGTACGAAGATAGTAAAACCCCATTAGGTATTTCAGTTAAATATTTTTGATTAAATAGATTGACTCAAACCTCTTAACTAAATAGCTTCCTGTGAATTCATTGGATAAATAAAGGTTTGGATGTGGCTTTTTCTGATATATTACTCTTTTTTTAATGTGCATACATGTCCTTCATCTAATGGAGTGAAATGCTAACAAGCCAAAAGTGCTTTTTATCTGCATTTCATGTAGGCAAACAATTATGTAAAAACTCAAAGCATCAGGGGACTACTCTGCCACAACAAGCCATGGAATGTTTTTAGAACACGTCGCACCTGCAAAAAAGCCTTTTGCAGTTCAACTAGCCAGAGCCCTTCTGACCTGTCACTTAATGCCATATAAACTCCACTGATTCCAGCAGCACTTGACCCAGAGTTGAACTAAACTGAAAGATAAAATTGTTATTGCATTTTTTATTTCTTTATACTGGCATTAACAAAGCTTTAATTTTCTCTTACTTCAAATCAGAATCTTTCCATATCTATAGTGCTGTCAGGGGCACTAGGAATGCCAGGACTGCAAAGGCTGTTCAGTAAGGTGGGGAAAAATAACTTCCCATACCAACATATGAAAGACTTCTTTCAAAAAAAAAAAAAAACCAACCCCAAAACAAAGTTAGTCCTAAGTCCCTCCTATTTCTTAATTAGAAGTGAACAATACAAAAAAGTCTTTTGCACTCTAACTTAGATGCTTTGGAATTTTGTTACTGCTAGACTGCATGTTACAGCGTTATCTGCTCAACCCTTTCTCCTTCCTATTCAACCCCCAAAAAACAGCCTCTGTAGATCCTAAACCTGAAACAGGAAACACATAGGTGAGACCAGAGGCAGTGTCTGAATGGCAGTAGACTGTATCTGCCCACAGCAGCAGCCCAACGCTTCTAGGCAGGCTGCAAAGAATATACTGGAAATTGCCAGTGAAGGGTGGTTTGCACAGCAAGGACACAGCTTACTCAGTCTGAACTTGCACTCCCTGGGTTGCTCCAGACATTATTTAAGTACAGCACACCTAACAGTAGGATCAGACACTTAGCAGTATAGCAAATTTTTTTTCCCTAGAGCTGTTGTAAGCCTAAATAGCATGACAGTTCAAACCAAAGCTTTCAAATCAAACAGCCTTCAATAATTCAGGTTTCAGTATGAAACAACTACAGCTCAATTCTTACGGGTAGTATATAGTAAATACCCTTAGTGGCAGAAACATAAATTAACAGTTGAGTTATGCTGAACCAAGGAGAGCACTCCAAAACACAAAACACCCAGAATTTTAGGTTCTTTGATAATATAAGCTTTTCTTCTTAAATACAGAAAATCTGTACCAAAAGTACTGGTTAAAAAATAAAGGTGGGGTGCTTTCAACAACTACTATGAAGCTCTATCAGTTGTTTCCTTTTTCTTTTTTTCCTTATTTTTTTTTTCTTTTTAGAAGTCTCAGGGAAGTTTATAATGCTTTGCCATGTTTATCACTGTGATATATCCTCAAGAAAGATTAAGATTCCAGATTCATTAGAAGTGTAGATCAATTTGGCAATACCAGAAACTCCTGTACTTCTGTTTTATTTTCATCTATGAAATTGTATCCCAGTTTCACACAGAAAGAATTATCTCAATCTACTTTCTGAGCTATATCAGCTACTGACAGGTAAGATCCCAGGTATTCCTATTATGCATCACATTTCAAAGGTTAGGGGTTTTTTTTTTTAATCTATAAGCCAATGTAATTCATACAGACACATGAATATGAAATGATGAATTAAAATCCAAAGTACTAAAATAAAAAGAAACCAAAAGAGAAAACAAAGAGACAGAAAGGAGATCGTATACATATTTAAATAAGAAAAGAGGTCTTTGAAATAATGTGACAACACAGAATATCAGCTGCAGCACTTTAAAGGCAGCTCTGGAACACTGCAGGGGGCACGGGGGAAGGCCTTATTTAACCCAGTAGGGACATTCAGTTAGCCAGAGTTAAGTAAAGTACCAGCTACCAGTGAAAGGTATTTTCCACCTTTCCCTGAACTGCACAGAAAAAAAAAAAACAACTCTTAATCGAGTTAAGAAGTGATGTCTTTGCACAATGCCCACCATTTGAGTTCAAGATAAAGAAAGTGAGTTCCCCTTATTTTGTTTATTTAATAGATATTACAAACCAAATGTGTGGTTCTTACACTAGAGGCTGCAAGAGACGCTCAGTTCAGTACTCACGAGGTTTAAGTTAGTCCATATTTCTGCAGGAAGTGACCTGCGGATGGGGAGCATGAGATGACACGATCTCACTCTTTTCACAGGAGAAATGTACAGTAAATGCCTAAAATAGACACAGGCTTTTCTGTATCATAACAACAAGCAGTGACCTCATCAGACACATGTGTACAAATTGAATCCCATTGGAAGGATCTGTGAATTAGTTATTGTGAGATCTAACTGTTTTCAGGTAAAAGTTTAGGAAAAAAAGAAAGAAAAATAATCAGAACAGGCCACAGATAATTAAAATAGTTGTGTAAAATGCACTGAGTACTGAAATTTCTGCTCATTTGCAGCAGTTCAATTTTTTATCTCCCAATACTTACCTATATATCAAATTTACAAGTGAACCCTCCTTCTTCCCCACTCCCTCCCAAATATTCAGAAAAGCTAGCCTTGTCTAGCACTGAAAAAGATAGATGCCTTATGAAACCAAACTTTCTAATATCAGTAATCAATGACTGCACATGCATTTTATTTGGTATTAAGTAACTGTGTACAAACTACTTAACTTACGAAAGTATGGTATCTTTAAGTAAAAGTGGTCCCAAATTTTGTTAATAAAAAAAATAATCTACACTTGGGCTGGTTTGCCAGTAGAGTTCCAGAAAGAATGGCAATAGCATACAAGGCAAAGTAGTTTTGCAACAGATTTCCAACCATGTCATCTAAATAAGGCTATGAATAATTCAAAAAGCAAATCAGAAAGCCATACAGGAATCAAGTTTTTAATTCAGTTCTCTACTGAAGTTTTTATTCTCCATTGTGGCAAAAGAGATTGAGTCAGTGCAATAAGTAGGCAGAGTTTATAATAAATCTGAGAATTTTGCCTAACTGAACCTATCTTCACACAAGCAAGCTTCCTCATTCTTGTAGTATGCTTCAGATATATTCACTGTCCAAGTCTGCAAAAAGAGAACCATGTGATGTGCCAAGTAGTAAGCAAAAGAGATTGCGAAGTATTTCTTCATGTCAATACACAGGTATTTTAGGTATGAAGGTGATGCAAATTACATGCTGGAAGCTAGCACACAGCTACAGAAAAACATTAATTTCTAATTGCATAAGGCATCAGTTACTAATACGCAGCACAATTCATCCTCCTCGGGATAAAACAAACTTACTAAATGAACCTTAATAAATCCAAAAATATATGTTTTATCTTGAGAAGAAATAATCAGGCCTAAAACAAAAATGCTTAAAACACCATACCTCAGATTCTTGCTCCCAAAAATGCTATGTGCATAAAATAGTCCTTGTTTAACAATGACATCAGTCTAGCCTGAGATACTTATGTATTAACATACGATACAAGTAAACAGTATTTGAAGTAAACTGAAATTTACTACTTACAGTATTTTCATACAACAGTAAATTCCTTTTTTTTTAAATTGTATTTTTGCATCATTATTGTATTTTGCAACCTACAGGAAAAGCCTTCTAAGTGCAAATGCCATTTCATGCTCATTAGATATTAAAAGCTTTTATGTAACAGAAAGGTCATATCCAAACAAAAATACCCTCATTTAAGACTGAGTTACTCAATTCCTTACTGAAACCATTGGCAGCTGCAAAAGAAAAAACCAATACTGATTATTTTTTTGGCTAATTAGAAGTGTTTATCCACCTTGCCAATTTTGAAATCTTGAGTTCCAAAGCAAGTATTAAGGTGACCTTCTACACTAACCTGTTTAAGTCAACCAATTAAGAGGTCACATTTGATCTTTTGCCATTTCCTTAAGTTGATCTGCATCACATAGCAATACAAACCTTGCAGGTAAAACTGTTAATAGCTGGTTTAAGTGCATTTTCTGAAATATATTAGAATTACAAAAACATGGTTAGCATGGTCCCAAGAAAGCACTGTTAATTTTAGATAGTCCTTTACATATAATTCAAAATTCCATCAGTAATGAGTATCAAGAAATTATTTGTCAAAAAACCTTCTCTCAAAGGTCTTCCAGAGAATGTCTGTAGTATACGGTGCCAAGCCATTACAAGACAAATAAAACTGTGACCTGTAGTGTGAACCTGCACTGGACATTCAGTTTCATTGGCTATTTAGTTCAGCGATACAACTGCAGAACTAGGGAAATGTAAGAAAGATAACAGCCACAGAAGTGTCCAGTAATAAAGCTGGTATAGAAATGTAAAAAAAAGTTAAACAGCAATTAAGGCTCAGATAGGTTTACCCCAGTCTCCTAGAGTCGTAAGTACAAATGCATTATACCAGCCTTTTGGAAGGGCAGCAAGTCAATAAGCACATACAGAACTACTTGACAAACTGCAGTCTGTCTGCAAGCGCTGCAGAAAAGTCACTACAGCACATCTCCATAAATGTTATTTTCATTGTGGAATGAGGGCATAATTTTCAAAGACAAGGAACATTCTGAACCTTTGTCTACAGCACTGCATGAGTTACACAAGTTGCCTTCAATTGAGGATAGACCTATTTCTATTACTCATACTTCCCCCCTCCCCGAATATAAAGACATGTTTTATCCCCTTGACAAAGAGCTGAAGACAAGAAAAATTAGTATATAATTAGGGTTTCTGGAGCAATTAACTGATTAGAATAAACTTTTCATGAAATCTCCTCCCATGTCATTCCCCATGCTGTTCACCTACAAAACACACATTTCCAGGTGATAAAAAAAAATATATTGCATCATCTGAGCACCTTATTTTGCCTATTTAAGACAAAATGGCTCTCCTTGTATCTTGAGTCAGAAGATTAGACAAAATTGCTCGCCTTAAATATTTAAGCCAGAAGACTAAAAACTGCCATCACATTTCTCAAGTGCTACAGACAAGCATTAGTGTGTTAACGTACAAAGCTAATGCCAGTGACTTTCTACTATATAAGATTTCTTTGTATCAGATTATTAGCAAGTATTAAATAGAAAACTAATCATCATTCTGACATCACCTTTGGCAGTCCATTCCAGATTGCTAGTACTCACATTATATACACTGGTTGTAGAATTTGACAATTAGGAACTTCAACAGGCTACCACAAGAATGTCAGAACTCATCTGTGTCTATGGCTTATACAGAAAAAAGCTTTTGAAAATTTGTTTTTGTGTAGGAAAGACATCAGCAATAGGCAAAGTGCTGCCAGCCCAAGTTTTGATTTCCCCAGCTCAAGTCTGTGACCATAATTCAGCTCAGTGGCCTTTAACTCCTCTTGTTAGTGATCCCAAAGCACAGAACATACAAATCAAACAATAAATATTGGTAGCTGCTAAAATATACCAAAGTTACACTGCAGATATAAAGCAGGAATTCATTTCCAGAGATGAAAATACATCAAAACTACTGAAATCTGTTCTTCTATGTCACTTCAGTGGTAGAGCAAATCTCACACAGACTGGTATTTGAGCAAAGGAAGAGGGGGTGTTACACATAATTTATACAAATATCTGTAGGTGTATTTCAGAAGAAAAAAGCAAGTCAGATATACAAAGCTGTTACAGAAAAAGAGATGATAAACAGATTAAGAAGCATTAAGCAAGAGTTCAGTGCAAACAATGTTGTTTATAGCTTGCAGAGCAAAACATTACTGTTTTGAAGGTTTTCATTTTACATTTCACACATTTACAATTGAGAAAACAGGCATGCAAGTTTTCCAAGCAAAGACTATTCACACACACGCAGATCTTCATTAACACCAAGTGCAATGTTTCATACACATTCTCCACATAGCTTGCTTAATGAGAGACCAAAGAATGTAACCACTACAAAGAGATCAATCACTGAACTTTTTCTGTTTTATTTTTTCCACATTTATCGCCCCCTCTTATTTGTAGACAGGGCTCTAGAACAAAGCTAAAAAGTTACAGATCCTTACCTGCCACACCAGCTGAAATCATGTGTACCTGGGTAGAATCTGGATTGAAAATATTGTTCAATTTTTCCTTGCAGTTTGAGTAAGCAGCAAAATATATCGCTCTAAAATCAGAACAAAAATCCAAGTTACATTTTGTGTCGACACCCTTACAAGCAGTGCCCCCAACTTCACTAGCTCAAGACAATCTTGGTTCAAGCCTTATTTCCTAATTAGAAAAGTACTAAAGGAATAATACTTGCAAAGTAGTGGGACTATTTGGGGAGGGTGGGAGTCGGGGGGAGAGCATACTTTACAACTTTTCCTTCCACAACAGCTCCAATTAACAATTAGTGAGGGGAAGGATAGGTAATTAGAAATATGGCAGTGATTTTTGTGACACTAGGAAGTTTAGCCAGGAAAGCTAAACACTGCTGAACTAAGCGGAATTGCAAAATTCTGTATGTCTTTAATAAGGGATCAAATTTGTATTAATGGCCATAAGCCCTATTCAACAGCACTACAAGAGAACTAGCAGTATGTAGCTTTTTAAAACCAAACAGTACACTTAATATTTATAATATTGCTCTAGCATTTCAAATGTAAATATTAATAACTGGCAGTTATACAAATGTATATTTTAAATGCTAGAACAACTGTTTCTTCAGTTCTGTATTTAAATAGACATAGCTTTTTTCTCTGAATATACTACAAAGAAAAGTATTTGTAAATGCATACTATGTTCAAGTCTGAGCTGGTATCAAGACAAAGCTAGACAGAAGTCAGCATATAATGTAATATATTAGAAAAAAGGCATATTTTCATCATTAAAGCTTAAAAAACTTATTTTAAGCACATCTAAAACTCGCAGTTAACATTCTAATTTTTTTAAACTTAGATAACCTCTGCAAGAGATAAAGTTGAACATGTAAGTTTACATGAACAGAACATTAACCTCATTAGCTGTACAAACATGTTTTTCTTTATTAGAAAAAGGTAAAGTGCTTGCTTCATGGGTGCAATTTCTAAAATGGAATCTGAACTCAGTTAAGTATATTGGATATATTATGAAACATGCTTATTTAAACAAAGAGCTGCTGTTAAACCCACTTAGCTAATGCTTAATTGAAATGAAGTACTGGACGAATATCGAGTCAGCTGGAGGGGAATGAGGATATGCTTATTTATAAGACCTCACACATTATACCAAGTTGACATTTTTAGTGTGAACACAGGGTTGGGAGAAACAAGCTAAGTATTTCACCTGGGGGAAGGGAATTAGAAGATATAACAGAATTTACTGAAATGAAATACAGGTTTTTTGAGGATATTTCTCATTGAGGATAGTCACTTATAAAATGAAATTCACTGCTGCATAAAAATTGCTGTTAAAAAAATAAGTCAGCACTGAACATTCAGATCTAGACTAGACTACCAAAAGTACAGGCTCTTCAGTTTAAGAAGTACCCTACGTGTGTCAAGAACAAAAAAGCTACTGGAATTACTTCAGCTTCTCCAAAAATCAGTGCTAAGTTAGTCATCAGAAAATCTCAAGTATTCCTAATTACTTAAAAATTCTGCTAAAATAAAAGTACTCCAATTCCTGAATTATGTTTTTCTCTTATTCATGCCAAGGATATACAGAGCAACACCTCATCTGCCAGATTTAAGACAAATCAATGCTAAATGGAAAGTCCAGTTTAATAAAATCTTCCAGAAGCATCCAAAGACCTTAAACCAGAAAAGTCAGGATACTCCCCACATGGGCAGGGGAGTCCTGTGTCCTGGAGGAGACAGGAACAGGAATGCCTTCTGTTCAGACCAAAATGAAAAAAAAAAAAAAAAAAAAAAAAAAGCAGGGCCCTAAGTTTGGGGAAGAAAAAAATTTTTGGGAAAATATTCCCCCTGCAAAAAAAAACTTTTTTGAAAAAAAAAAAATGGAAAAAAAAAGGGCCAAAAAAAAAACTAACCCCCTT
>Ga0181612_157177_pt1 | contig 17509 bp, 8 predicted proteins | sample HoacroProtozoa21_FD_119630 | JGI IMG/M metagenome (GOLD analysis project Ga0181612, IMG submission 119630) | Hoatzin crop microbial communities from Cojedes, Venezuel. Combined Assembly of Gp0051906, Gp0051904, Gp0051908 | reverse complement strand
TCTTTAAATTTAAAGATATAAGGTATCAATGACAAAAATCAAGAGGCTCCAAATTTGCAGGCAATACAGTCAAGGTTTCTGACCTAATTTTAAGGGAAATAATAATTAAAGAGATGAAGGCCCTTCCACAACCCTCTCAAACTACACTGGCCATGAAGAAAGGGAAAAGGAGACGTGGTATTATGTACAACACTGTACATCATCTTCAGTAGGTCACTGGTCTTTTAAATAATCTCTAGTGAACAAATAAGATTTCAGAAAGTTTTTAGTAGATAATTACACTTCCTGATTTTGTAATTAGTGGAACTACATGTAATTACATAATAATTATGACGGTAATTACGTAATTAAGATGTATAATTATGTAGTAAAAAACATTATGGAAATAAAAGCCATCAACTGTATAAGCACAATACATTTTTAAAAATAAATTCTATATCATCTGTTTAAAGCTACCATTTTCCTCAAAATATCAAAGTGATTATGAGCCATCACTGGCAAGTTCTAAAATACATTTCTTGTGAGACTTAAAAATCATACAGATAATTGTATCTTTTTTTAAATCTCTTTAAAGCCTTAGCTTTACATTATCCTTCTAATGTCTAGGCACATGTATACTGAGTGGATTATACACAGTTAAACTGTTTATATTTCCAATTTCTACTAAAAAATTTTTTAAAAATTAGCAGCAATGTCAGAATTCTGGTATCTAAAAGACAGATTATTTTGTTGGTTTTTTTTTTTAGTACACTGCCAGATCCATCACACTTAAGGGTCTTCTACAAGGAAAAACATGCTAGTCTTGTACTTCCCACTAGACAAGAGCTTACTGCTGTGAGAAGCAGTAGTCATTAAAAGAAGCCTTGTCATTTCCAACTTGCATTTGATAACAACAGAACTGCTCCCCATCAAGAAACAACCCCAAATTTTATTAACAGCAATGAAACCAGAAAGACTCTCTATAAGAAAAATGTCAGAGTTGCAGATAAAGAAACAACGAAGATAAGAGAGCTTTAAAAATATATTCTGTTTAGAGAAACTCACAAGAGATAAAGGAGGCAGATGACATTCAATAGACTACATCACTGCACGGGGTATAACAAGTTGGCATGTATCTATACATTTAAGTGGGGAAAAAAATCCTGAAGTGCAGATGAGAAGGTGTTTCTGTTCACTTTTTCTCACATACAGGAAAAAAAGGTATCAGTAGCAGCAGGTATTTATCTGTAGAAGTCAGATAACCATTCCAATTCATGAGGAGTCAGAACTTAGTTAAGCCACTACCTCATCCCACCTGCAACATTAATACAATGTGCAAGGAAAAAAGTCTTCATTAATCAAAACCATTTTATTAGCAGTATAAGCCACAGTAAATGCACTCCTGTTACGCCACAGATTTCCCACACCGTGGACATATCATAACTGTTGTAACTCATTACTTCCATTTATTTAATTCACAAGCAGAGAAAATAACTCATAACAATTCATAACTCAAAGAGAGGTGTCACAGACCATGAAGTTTTGTGCTCAGAGAATGAGTTATAGAAATGCAGTGTAATGTGGTTTACTTAGATTTTGTAGGTTTAACAACAAGACCACACAAGCAGAAAGAGAATGGAGGAAAAAAGTTACACCTAAGATATTAAAAACGTCCAACTGGCAATAAAAAAAAAGGTTTAATCATTAAGGGAGGAAAACTTTAGATTTAAAGATCAGCTAACTGTCCATATACTACTTCAAAATGGTTAAAAAACCCTACAGTGAATAACTTTCAATAGTTTTTGCTTTCAAAAAAGTTAGTGAAATTTAAAAATACTGAAGAAACAGTGACTCAAATTAAAAAAAAAAAGTTCAGAAATCTTCCTCTTCAAAACAACATATTAAGTTAAAATGAGTAAGTGCTTTTGAAGATATACTCAAAGATTAAATTCCTGAAAATTAGTATTTTACAATCTCTTCAAAACAACATGATTGGAAGACAAAGTACTTGACAGCAAATTTGCAGAGGAGCATTTGTTTGCTTGGATGTAAAGATCACTATAGTGAACTGAAGTCTTCGCGATAGTGTCTGGAGGTGTGACGCAAACAGAAATGCTTTGTTTATCGAACTGTAGTCTTGCAGAATAGATATGCCAAGTTTCAGCTGTTGCCATTTTAAAAATAAATCCACGTGCACATAGGTTACTTATATGATTTCTCCTTATCTTCCCCTGGAAAGTGCATATAGATAACTATAACCCCTTTCTTATTTATTGCAACAAATACTTCTTTGTAGTCTTCCTGCCTGTAAATTGATAAAAATGTGGTAAATTGTCCTGATGCCAGAAGTCTCCATTTCATTATACTAGTTTCACCCACAACACAAGCTCTGCTCCCTTGATGTGACCGACCCTCCCAGCTGTATCTCAGAGCAGGAACGCCTCCTTGCCCAGGTCCATCCTTTCAACCCTAACTGAGTCTCCCTCAGTCCCACCACCACTGTCCCCAGCCAACAGGAGGACATGCACTAAACCACACTGACAAGCAGCTCTGCCAGCATCCCCATTATAAACTGTCTTCTTCCAAAGCATTACAAAAAAATCTTCAATTAAAAAAAAAACAACAAACCCCAAACTTTTCAACCTGCTACTTGGCACACACAAACATACTGGGGAAAAACACCCAACACTGAAATGACACGATTCACGCAAACATTCAGAGCTGAATTTTTAGGTCTAACAGCCTAGAAGAGTTTCCTTTTTCTCAATGTAATTTTGCAGTTTATTCATCCATAAAGTAAACTAGGCACTTTTGGTGTTTGCGTGGAAGGGTGGAGTGAGGCACACAAAAAGCTGTGAAAAACGTGTGAAAATATCCTCCAAATATGCATTTGGTTTCACAAAACCGCAGTCCATAAGTATATGATAAAACCAATTATATTCTGTTTCCACAAAGTGGCATATAATTTGAAGATGTAGGTCTTCCTAACAAACAGCAACATTTAACCGCTTTTCCCAAAGCAATAGTCCTCCCATCCTCACTTTCTTCTGCTTACCCATTAAACAGATATACCCAGATTTCTGGGAATCCAACAACCAAGGGCTCAATAGCTGAAAATATTCTGGGAAAGAATGTACCGCAGCACCTTTGCAATTTCTGTCCCTGAAATACTTAAATGCCTTGCAAACAACATTTGTGACCTTCCTTCTCTTAAAAAAGGGACAGTGGAAAGGTGGTGGCTTTCAGCCCCATTCTACAGCGTGGGACAGAAAAAATCCTATGACCCCGATACTGTATCTCTGAAAAACTGCAGCACCATAAACAACCTCAGTGGTATTAATGCTTTTGGAATAATGCTGCAGTCATTGTGAATAACAGGACTGCAGCATCCTTATCTTCTGTTTGATGCCAGGAGGGGGGAACTGAACTAGACACATCTGCTTGAGGCAAAGTAGTTGTACTGACTTTATGTGGGCTCCATTTCTCTTCATTTTTAAAGGTTTTCATTTTACTGTAGAAGCAAAATGAAGACAGTAATATCTTTGAATATTTAACAATACCAATATTTGAATGGAATAACAATACAAAGCTTACTATACTCTATTTTGGTCTCCTGATGACACAGCCATAAAAATACATTGGTTTCCACTTCTGAAGTTAAGGCGTACAAAGCAAGCATACTGCTGTATTTAAACATCACATGTTTAAAATCATTGATAGTTTACCTATCCTTTTTTCATCCAAATGAACAGAGGATGCTACCACTTTGATAATCCTTCTGCTTCTTACTGCTCTGTTCACCTAAGTAGCAATGTCTGACTAAACCCACAACACAGCTCTGAAAAACTAAGTGTAAGAAAGTGCTGAAAACATTTTGAGCCTGTTACTAGTCACAATGAAGCATTTTCTCCTCTCCTGATTAAAAAAATAATTCAGAACAAACAGCCCTTATGGTATTATTGCTATCTGTAAATTAGGGGGCTTGGGACAGTAATATTGAAAATTAAATTAGTTTTTGACCCAATACTAACTGTGCAACAGTTCCTAATTTAGAAAGCAAAGGAATTTCCGAATTTCACTCTGTGTAGTATGACAGCTAAGAACCCTGCACTGTATCAGAATGTTAACGTATTGAACAGTATCATCATAACATTAAACTTCCAAATGGAAACATTTGTTTGGAGGATAAATGCTACTATTGATAAAAGGACTAAAAACCTATAACTATGTAATCCAGGTATTCCTGGATGGTGTAACTGACAGCTATCTTCACGAGTACCTGAAACAAGAAAACATTGTGTAGACCAATCAGCTTATTTTTGATTCTTACAGGAAAAGACAGACCAACAACAGTATATAATGATTACAGTAGATCACAAATAAAACAAGAGTGAATGAAGCTGTTGCAAACATTGTAAACACCATACTGGTATAAATAAACAGAAGAGCAGCCTGAAAAATACATTAATTAATCCTTCTGCTGTATTCCACTCTAGTAGATCCGACCTATTGAAGATCTATAAAAAAAGCCCCAAACAACCAAACATGCAGAGAAGTGGGAAACTCTCCCTCTGTTCCTCAAAAAAACTCAGGTTGGTTAGTTGAAAGAGACTTACAAGATAGCGTACAGGTTTTAAACATGCAAAGCTGTCCAAGAGAATAGTCTAAAACCCCTCATGCACAGCATAGCTTCAGAAAGCAAAACTCATTTTAGATATAAAGAAGAGCTCTCTACAGTGGGTACAGTGAAGCACCAGAAGAAACTGGTTATAAACTTGACACGTTGTAGAACCTGCGTCACCAGAGGATTTTTAAATTTAGCCTATCTTTAAAAAATATTATATGGTATTGATCCTCTTGCAGTGAAAGGGAACAGCTTGGATGTCTTTTTGAACTCCCACTGATTTCACAATTACTATTTTAGATTCCATTTCAATAAATAGTATGGACCTTCAATATAAATAGCTGAACAAACAAAAACGGTTCTGTAATTAAGGTTCTATATTTTGAAGGGCAAGTATAGAAAACACAAGTGAACTAGCAGGAAAATCTCAAGGTTCTGAATGAGAGCAGACATACATTCTTTCAAACTACGGTGGAAAACACACATTTTGAATCTCTAGCCATCAAAAACTCTTTGTTTTTAAAGAAGAACACTCCAAGATGAATAACACCTAAAGCTGCTATTAAGAATCTACAAGAAAGAAGAACTGGTCTTTAAGAATTCAGGAAAAATGGCAATAAAAGGTAGAATCGACAAAAGCCCATGCAATTTAGGCTTTGAAAAACAACGTCCCAAAACAAAGAATAAAACTCCCTAAACCAAAGTCAAAACAACAGTAAATAAGCAGTTTAGTCACATAAAAAGTAAAGACGAGACTGAAAATAACAAAGATGTACAAAACTTACATTAAAATTTTGCTACCATTTTTGATAAAAGCAATGAAGCTGATCAAAGGTCAAGGACAGAATGGCTTGTGAATGATGGCCTGGAAACAAAATTTTTTGGCTTCCAAGGGAAAATAAACACAAGGTTCACGTTATGAATAGGAGTTCACTAAATTTCCATTTCAGAACTACAACACAATTGGCACACAAATATTCTTTCAATCTTACAGAGTTTTACATTAAGTGTATCAACTCAGTAACATGCATTATTAGAAAACAGAACACTGGTATCTATAAAATAGAAAGGTGACCCAAATAGCCACAGGCAATTATTCTCAGTTTCTGCATGTATTTTAGAGCAATAGAACGATGTCTTCCTCCCAAAAGATATCTGAAAAATGGGACAGAATTGTACAGAGGTTTACCAGACTCGCTTCGTTAGTCTCTTTGAAGAGAACCAATTTTCAGAGGAAAACTAACAGACATAATTTATCTGGCCTTAACACCTGCTGCAGCACCAAGACTGAAATCACTGGTTGGCTGAACAGATTATACAATAATTTTCAAACAGCTATGAGAAAGATAAAAACCCACCATGCTGAAAGGTAAACTGTCCAAGAGAACAGAAGGTCCTAGCAGAGTTCTTACAACTCCTTGAGAATTACACTGGAAACTAATTTTGTTGAACTTTCTCTAATTAGCGGTGAGGGTCCAAGAAACATTTTCTCATTAAGGCAGAAGGTGGGAAATTATGCGAATGCAGAACCCACCATACTATTTTTCAGAGATAACTCATTAACCTTGAAGTCTAAAATCACAAATGAGATTAAGCAGAGCAAAATAAATGAAACCAGGAAAACTGAAGTAAAACAAAATGCCATGAACCTGACACATGAACTCGTGATTCCCAAAGGACGGGAGGATGAAAAACCCCCTCAAGCCTCAAGATTTCTATCATTACTTAGCTAGAAGTTAATGATACGATACAGCTATGAACAGGGCATCAGCAGAGGTACTCCCAGCAAACGTACAGATCCAGTGTACAAGACACTATCTTCTAAAATACCATGCAGTTTCTATTTTATCATACTCAAAGATTAATTCAGCCTAGAAAAGACTGCACGCAAAGGTGCTAAGTGGAAGGATCATTCAGCAGAGACCAATTCTTCCTAAAGAAAGCTGAGTGTGTCTCTGCCTTAGTTTAAAACAAAACAGAGATGTTACCACTGTTTCCAAAAGCATACGGAGAACGTCAGGTAAGAGAAATAAACATTTAGTGAATGGACATAAACGAGCCACAAACAAGTTAAAATGGGAAAGTTATAGTGAATTTTCAGTTATCACAGATCAAGGATCTGAAACACATCTTGAACAGCAGCCAAAGGGGAAGAACCACCCAGAGGTTTCAAAACGAAGTGCCAGTCCATAAAGGTGTGGTGGTCTGCAGTAGCAGGGGTTTGGATGTGATCACCCATGAAGCCCTTCTACTCTTATGTCCTTATATTAGGCAAGAGACGTACACACAAAGTAATTTGGTTTCAAGCTAGCAGTAGCATCCACCATAACATTCCTTCAGTACATCTATGAAGTTGTATTAGACTGGGATGGCTACACAACGTGACCTTCTTTGGATGCACAAAGCCCTTCTGAAGTGCAAGCATCAGAGCGAGTTCACAGTCTTAGAGGGATTAGCAAAGGAAGTGAGAACCTCTGAAAGAGGAAACGTAAGTACAACAGGCCAAAACCAGACTATTCGTTTCTTTGAGCTTTTTTTTAACGAAGAGGTAACGCTACTTTGCTTTTCATATACGGCTTACCAAAATATCACTTAGAAAGACTGAGTTTTATTTAATCTCTTTCCACCACCTGGCAGCCTAGCTGGTGACGCAGGGTGGGGAAAGGCTGTCACAGCAGAGCAGCTACCAGAATAGTTGTCTCCAGCAGGAGCACCTTTGCTCCACAGGCACCACCAGAACCACACAGAGGGTGTCGTGGAAGTGCTCTCTGCGTGCAATGCACTTCAGTGGTGGGACCCAAACACGGCTTTATTCAGAACTCCAAGCCAGCCAAGCATTAGCCCACCTTCAGAAACACTCTTTTATCAGCTTGAAAACCACTTAGCTGCACAAAACCCGCAGATCCATTACAGCTTAGAAATGTTTTAGTTCAGAAATGTTATGGTAATTGGGAGAAGAAAAAAACCACTTCCTAACATTAGCTTAATCTGTGTATTTAACAGAGCTTTTTAGACAATTAGCATTACTGCTTTTCTTGTGCCATCATTTTCTCCCTGATAAAAAGTCTCTTCAATATTAATAGCTGAACATAAGTTTTAATTGGCCTTTCTTTTAGATATTGTATACATATGTTTTAATTAATCTATTTACTGAAGCTGACGTGTCCTTCAAACTTCAAGCAGCGATTTCTCTAATGGTGTAACATGCAAGAAAAGCACTCATCCCAAAGCACAATCACTTCAAAAGAAGAAAGGAGACATGTAATATATTCTTAGAGTGGTTAACTCCAACACATTCCTCTTACAGAGGATTCCTAAATTCATGCTTTCTTCGATTTTCTGTTTTAGATTACAACCTCGTAGTTCAGATTTGAAGAGTACAAATGTGTAGGTCTAGTTTATAGCATGCAAGTTGCTATTAAACTATAAGTTGGTTAACTAAAAATTTAAACTTACCTTTATCATCTTCACTAATCACTTTATCCATTGCATATTCCACATCAAAAATGTATCGGTAAAAGCAGAGCTGAGTGTACAGGGCCTTATCAGAATACTGTAATGGAAGAAGACAGTAATCAAAAACTCAACTCAAAAGTGCACCTCTTGTACTCAATTTCTAAGTCCACTATCAAAAGGTGATTCTTTGTTTTTTTATAACAGTTTATACGTTCCATTCATGTCAGATTTTGGAACCATTATTATTACGCTGCAAAATCTCCTTACTACATCTCTACACTTTTAATCACAATTGACACCAAGCATTTATGTAAATCATACTAAACTTTTCCATTCCTACAGAAACATAAATAGCATTTATCCATTCTTATAGATACGTGTATCACAACGATGCTTTAGCCACAAAATGAAAGTCATAAGAATGATGGGACAAAGGAATAACCTTCATGCTTTAGTATATTGTAGGATGCAACGATCCCAAAAAAGAAAAAGAATGAACGTGTATTTCTGATGAATACAGGTGTTTGGCTGTACTCCTTCCCTTCCCACACACACCCACATACAGCTGTGGTTACATAAATTGTGAACATGCCATTCAAATAAGAACAGGTGCATATGTACCTTTATAGCTTTGTCACCACCTTGCTCTACACATCTGTGAAGGCTACTGCATGTTAGTAATCACACGTTCAGTTAAAAGTCTGCAGGTGTGTACATGTGGAATATGATATTCAATTAAATGCTCTGAATGACAGCGATGTCAAGTCTCTGTGCTATTTCTCTAGTTCAAAAGTACATGCCTGTCTGCATTCGTATCACTGTTGCCATTCTGTGCACTAGAAGATTGCTCGAATAGACATGAGATCCATCTTGCCCACGCTACAACTAAACCCTTTCAAGTTAATCCTTCTGAACTCTTGTTCAGTAAAACCATATTCCAGCCCCTGCTGTTCAAGATACTAGAGTTCAAATATTGGCCAACAATGGTTTGAAAAGTTGTGCATCAGAAAAATCGTAATTAAGAATGAGATAACTGTAACAGCATCAAACAAGGAAGCAGTGTCCATTTTAATACATTTAGTATACATGTAGATATGTACGAACTCTTGAAGACTTTTTTGATGAGCTATGAAACCAATGACGAATGTGGTTAGACCAATGTAAAACTCTGACTTAGTATACCAGAAGGAACAATCCTGAAAATGCAGTGGAAGAGCCACTGGTAAACTATTTTTGCTTACTGGAATTCTGCTTTAACTTAGCTTTTCACTCTTCTACCCAATCAAGCCAAGTTTTGTTAGTAAATTCAGCTAATTTTACACTTCTACTGACATGTTATAAAGTATCTATAACTGTTAAGCAACTGATGTTGAGATATTTGGCAACTACTACTACTGCTTAGTTATTTTTTATATATTTTAACAGTATACTTTTTTCCACTTCATGTGAACCTATTTTAAAAAAAGACACACAGAAGCTTATTTTATTCCTTATTAGCTATTCTACGATATGCATCATCATTATACTATTATACACCAGTTATTTTTAGTAAATCCTGATTACTGCTTCCTGAAGAAGAAAAAAGGAGGACGACAGCGATTAAGTTATTTGTTTAGTTTTTTAGATTCAGCTGTAATTGCTGGTACACATCTCCCTGACTGCACACATGAAGCAGGTTGAATAGAACACTGAAATTACCTCCTTCATAATAGTTTGTTTTGATAATGTATTGTGTGGCGAGATGATGAGAAACAGTTGCTGTCAATTTGATTAGCCATTATATTTTTATGTTAATTGCCATTATTGGGTCCATTCTGTTTAGTGTCACCATAGAAGCCATACAATGTTAGCATAAATAACAAATTGGAGTAAATTAGGAAGATATATTTTTGCCAATTCATTTTAATTGCCCCTCAGTCCTTCCGTCGGTTAACGCAGCTGTTGACCCATAATAAGCACTAGGTCAATATAGCTGCTTGTCAATTCAGAAATGCAAAGTGCTGTGTTGCTGGTAATGGATATACAACAACCTTTGCCAACCAACTGAAGCAAACGAATGACAACCCACATGAAAGAATAAAGCATCAGCTATAGAGTTTAGTGACCTGATATTAGTAGGCAGGCTAATTGAAAGTCACTGCTTAAATGGATAAAGAAAATACAAAAATCAGTATGTAAAAATGTATACACGCACACGTAGACAGATATATATACACACTTTTTTTTTTTTACTGATAATGTACTAATATCTCCTTCCCTTTAGCTTCCTGCCACATCTTGCAATTAGTAATTGGTGGAAAACAAAAGGCTTTGAAGGTTTTCACGCAATTAAGTATGAATATTATGGCATACTTTAAGAAGCCAAGGAAGAGGTGTCTTAAATTTAAAAGGACTTTAGGAATTACTTATATCAGCAATTCTTGTATTTCCTTAATTTCTGATGACCTGTAGGTTTAAAAAAGGGAAAAAAGCCCAATCCCTAAAACTTCAAACCCAGGTAACATATTACTTTTAATGGTGATTTTTTTGTGTAAAGAAAACTTGACACCTCTAGCGTTATTGCAAGAACTTGGACTAAATATGTATCATCATTTATGAATTCTTTCTTCCCACGAAAGACTGAATGGTGAGTATGTGAAAATAAAACTCTATTTTGAAGTTGTTCTTTGTTCCATGATGTTTGATTTTTTGATTTCATTAAGACCTGACTTTAGCAGATAAGTCTGCTTCTTTGACAGCTTCCATTCATGGAAAGAACAAAATTTTTTTTTAAATTACATTTAAAACAGCAATAAACAGATGAAGGAATCAAAGGTCTACAGTTTGCATTCAGCACAGTTATTCCCTCCTCTGACAGAAAAAATAAGCTTCTAATGTAAAAATAACAGATGTAATAAAAAAATTCATTGTACTTGGCCAACAAATTATTAATTTAAAGAAATCTCTGTTTAATATGGCTGCAGAACTGTTTCCTGCAGCATCAGAAGGCCAACTGCAAATCTTCAGCCTGCCTTCCAGGAAGAATTTAAGATTACACAGATTACGTAACAGAAAACTGGTGATACCTTCTTCACAGAACTGGGGAATTACAAACACTGGAAACGTAAATTTTCCCATGACTAAGCACAAAACCAGCGTACAAAATGCTCACTCACGAAAAGAGAATAATCTCGCTCAGCAACCGCACACACCAGGAAACGCTCACTAGGGCACACATTACAAAAGGAGACTTCATAGATGCAATGTATTTGTATTTCTGGAGTTCCTGAAGATCAGCTGTGCCTCCACACATGCCCAAATCCAACCTGGCTTGACTGCAATGACTAGCTTAGTATTTGTCTTGTCCCTACAGCTGCTGATGGCTGAACAAGACATTGGACTGAAGGACAGCACCACCTCTGCTCCTGTCTCACAAATTCCTAGAACTTCAGCTCTGGAGCAAGGCCCCCTTGTGCACTCCCTTCATCTCTCTCTGGCCCAGCAAACCATGATGTGTTTTTTCCACATCAAAGTGAAATTTCAAGTGGAGAACGGTCCCAACTCCCTCGCTCCATAACAGCGTAGTCAGTGAGTAGAGGATTTTTCCAGAAGAAGCAGACACAGGTTTGCAACCCTTGTGGCAAGAACAGAGAATTGAACTTGGTTTTCTTAATCTTGCACAGAGAGTGTTGAAAAATTGTCAGTGTCCACCTTTCCTCCTCTTCTTTTAGAAATGCCAAAGCTCAACTCTCTGAAAGTAAGGGGACCTGGAAAGATTTAACCATTGGCAAGCATCTTCCTACCCTAAACACAGTGTCTGAAGAGAACTTAAAGATGCACTATCTCTCACCAGTTTTTCTGTTATGGAAGAAAAGCTGGTGGCAGCTGCATTTAGGTGTTGAAATTAGAAGGCCCCTCCTTAGTGCTGGCTATTTTAGATTACATCCCATGGAACTTCAGTTGAGACGGCTCATTCTCTGCCATCCTGTTAACAGGGTGCCTCAGTGGCTAACACACCAACCTTTAAAATCCAGTCAGTAGCTAAGGACAACAGCCTGGTGACCTAGAGAATCCAGGTAAGAAAGGTCTGAGGAAAGCAAAAAGGGAAGAATAAGGAGAAGGAAAAGTTGATGGAAATTCACAACAGCAAGGTCGCAGAACACTGAACTAATGATTCTAGTTCTGATGTTTTACTTACCTGGATACAGTGCTATTCTACTAAACACCTTTTAAGCAGCATGTAAAACCTCCGTACCTTGAAAGCGTACATTTGAACAGGCCAAAAAACCAAATGCCCCTACTTAAGATTAATTTTCTTTGAACCACTGTGAATTCCTGTATTAACCAAACTAAGATGTGATGGTTCATGCTTTTTCAATGATTTTTAGATTACTCATATTCCTCCACAGTAGATTGAAGACTTCCATGTACTCATTGGCATCTCCCAAATTCCTCTACTTCTCTATAGTCCCACCACACTCATGATCCTTTAAATCTTTTCTGCCTTCTCATTTTTTTCTGCCCTTTTGCTTTCTTCTGCATCTGATTCTCTCCCATTTCTTCAAGTTCCCTCTGTGGTGTTGTTATTTTGTATTCTTTGTCATTTACTGTTTTCCGTTGTGTCAGCTATGGCTTTAGGGATGATGAAGGCAACAAGAAGTTAAAAAAAAACCCACAAAAAAATGCCCCCTTCTAGTTTGCTAACTCTATTAGACTGCTTTGCAAAGGAGATAATTTCCACAGGCTACATAAGTTATTTGTATTACTTCAATTAATTATAATACAAAACAGTGGCACCACTTCATTAATCAGCTGCTTGAGAGAGTTACTTTCATGAAAAGTCTTTTTAGTAATTTGATTAGAAAGAACAGTAGCTCTTACTTCTGTGATATCATTCAGTATGTCCATCAAGCAAATCCTTTAGAACTAGTTCTTAATACTTTAAAAACAGGAAAGAAAAAGGAAATAGAAAAGAAGTCTCTTGGCAGAAAAATGTGTCTCAGAGACTCTTTCAAGGCTTAGATGTAATGGAGCAAAGCGTACAGGAAATACTTCAGTGCTTTGAGAGGCATTTCCTCCCCTCCCCCCCTTAGAAAGATGCAGTAATTAAAACCTAATTATTATCTTCATTTTAAACAAAACCTAAAGTGAATACCAATTAATAACAACATACTAATGAGCATCTGCTGTGATGAAATTGAATATGAATGTGCTGCAAATTTCGGGTAATTTATTTTTTCGGGGAAGTGCCACTGGTCTCAATCTACTGCTGGAAGATTGTATAGACTGTACACATTTTCCATCGTGTCTCATGTGCAGCAATTTCTATTTTTTAAAAGAAGGCATAGCTCAGCTTTGTGGATGTTTATATATCCAAATGCTACCCACGCTACAATGATTTCAAGGCAATAAACTGAAGTGTAAGACCGTGTTTTACACACCTCACATATTCTTTTGTAAAACCTCGGCAGTAGCATTGCACCAGGTTCACAGAGCCCCTATTCACCATCAGCTTCTGAAGGCAGATGCTCCTGCACGAAAAGAGCTCGCGAAGTGTGAATTAATGTTACACTGAATACTCACAATGTGCGTACCCCTTGCCTCATGCCAGCGCTGATGTATACTGAAGTCTGGTCTTCCTGTGCATCACAAAGCCTAGTTAAAACACAGTGCTGGTCTGTGTCGAATAGGTTCAAGTAAACTATGGACCTAAAATAACTATTTCACATAAACCAAAAAGGGTGAAATGAAAGTACATCTAAGCCGCAGCCTTTAAGCTTTAGCATACAATCAGTTTTTGAAAACTTACACCCCATTCCACTATACATGAGACAGTCGATCGCCATCTTCCCTGACAGCAGCACTGGTTATAAACTGATTGGGGAGCTGTGGGGATGTGTGTGGTTTCCTTCTTAGCCCTCCAAACTGTCCACTCCCTCAATCAATACTGGGTTTTTTTAGTGATTATGACTCACAGCGTCCATGAAAGAAGTAAAAGGAAAGAGAAACAGATGTGGCAGGATGTAGAAATGATGAAATTTTCCCTAGTACTTAAGTTAACATAGACTGCATGACGAAAGAGGAGGTTCTTCCACATACATGCAGGGGTCAATGGTGGAAAAACGCACAGCAGGAGACTGTATATTCTTGTACACTATGAGATTTTGGGTCTTTTTTCCCCATTAAGTAACTGAAATGACACGAACTTTTGCTGGTTTAAGTCCCATTTAGTAATTAGTGAGAACATTACAGAGGATCTAATTATAAAAAACAACTCTGGACAGCAATGTCAGCAAAATAACACAAAAGTGGGTGAGGAACTGGGTGAAGAACAGATGACAACACCTGTTGACAAGGGACACCAGAGTGAATGAAGCGGTTAACAGCATACCTCCAGGGTGGATCCTGACAATTCTACTACTAGACATTTTCATCAAGAAACCCTGGAGAAAAAGTAGCTGGCTATTATTAAGATTTAGGAGGCACAAACATAGCAAAATAGAAAAGGAAGGAAATTTAAGAAGCAAAATATTTCTGGCCATAACAAAGAAGCTGAATGAATTATAAAACTGGGGAGAGTCCCAAGCTGGGCCTGTTGTGCTTTGAGGATTCATAGATGACACCTCAAGGCATACGGCACAGACACAAGATGAACAGCAAGTGCCAGCAGACCAGGCAGTACTTACCTATAGAGCCCTGGAGGAATGGAAGGATGAAGCTGTTGGACCACCAATGGTGGTGGATCACCTCTACTTAAAGCTGGTAGTGTAAGCAAAGACACAAAATAAACCCTGTTCCACCTCCTTGGAGACATGTTGTTTTTCAGACAAAAAGACTGAGTGTCATCTGTGCTTCAGAAACAGTTTCTCACCTTAACAATATGTATGTAGCCCTCTCCCCTGCTCCTGTTCTTTTGTGTGCTCTATGGCTCATCCGAGCATGTGGTAAACCAAATTCAACTCACTAATCCTGCAAAAAATACTCGCCTCTTTTCTAATCTGGCAGAAAACTAACCCGCGAAATCTAACTGCCTCCCCATGTAATCAACAGCTGGCACATGGTGAAACAGCAAACTGCACCATAGCTGATGTGAATAAGCCAAACTAGCTACTGCTAGCAAGTGGAGACAGCATGTTCCCCTGCTTTTCGCTTTGGGTTCGAGCTCTGCCTTGCACCCAGTACTCAAGCTCATCTCAGCAGCACAGTAAGACTTGGCCATGAGAACGCAAGCCTTAACTAAGAATCATTCTTTTTTGGGGTGGGGGAATCATTTGCCTCAGATACCCTCAGTTCAGACATCTCATTGCAAAGTGTTCTTTACTCTGAAATCTTCAGCTTTAAGAATTTTATGACTAATTTTTGATATTACTCATATTTCATACAATTATACAAGGGACAAGCACATAAAAGCTGTGACCGAGTCTTGAACAAGACCAGACACTACCTGCTCTGAGGTGTCTTTTTTCTAAGAACATTATAACAGCAATCAATGACTAATTGTATACAAATTAGCTCTAAAGATGTTACATATGTGTGCAGATGTGTATATGTATACATCTATGCACTCCCTCTGCAAGCAGTATCTTGTACGACTGAGAAATTTGCAGGCTAACCAGTCTGGAGCCTGAAGGTCCATCCTACACTGATGTACTTCAGGATAGGGATTGTACAAAAACTGACAAAACTATCACCTACAGCAGAAAGGTTAAGATCTGAGGTTTTTCACATCAAACCAAACAAATGAGCTTTACCAGACAGCTGATGAAAGACAGACATCACTCTAGAACCGGACTCGCCCAGCAGCACATAGAAGCAAAACTATAAAATTGTATCCGCCCAAATGCATGGAACATTACTCCAGAGAAGCATCAGCATGATCCCAAAATCAACTGTATTTTAAGAGTCTCTGATCAAGAATATTTGCACACTTCAAATAATTTGCTGCTTGAAATAAGCAGCATGTAGATATGCTCCTAAAACATATCCTCTCCTTGGTTTTAAGAAAAAACTAAGCACTTTCAAAGTCAGTCACTCATTTCTAGATTTCTGGAATTACCTGACCACTGACAATCTGTGGTAGACAGCAGGAAGTAGTTAACAGAAAAGGCTTGGTGAAACAACATTGAAACTGAAAATGACCTCTGTAAAGCAAAGCTGTCATTCTGCTCTGGAGATACAGTACTATGGCCAAGTATTCCCCATCTATCTTACGTGTTACAGAACAAGCTGGTACAGCTTCAGAGTTCTGCCTCATTCTAGAGAACTAATGGATCTACTCATTGAATGAAGAGCACTCGTAGCAGTTAACTATGGGTCATCTGCTTATTTGAAACAGAAAAAATAAGCACACGCATAGGAACTGCCACCACTGAACAGAATTCTTCTACTTTTCAAGTCATTTCAATTATTTCCATAAAAAAAAAAAATCTAAAATAATTATATTCTTTCTAACAAACAAGAACTGAACTGTAAGTATCCAGGAAAGTTACCTTACAAAAAGATAAGTTGCTACAGTTGAAAGAACCAAACAATTACAACTCTGTGCAGCTGAAATCTGCACACAAACCTCTACCCTTACTCATGGAGAACCACTCCTCATGGAGAACGCAAGTTGTACCCTGTTGCTCAGGATGCACATTTCTCACAGCTGGAAACCAAATAAAACAAGTGGGGCCCAACCAAGAAACTTATATGAAACCACCTTACTAGGAGTAAATTCTTCCTGCAGGGAAAGAATCTGCATAAGGTAGCTCCCAGGCCAGAACCACAAATCAACCATTTACCAGCTGCAGTCCTATCTGACAGCAAAGAGAGAGAGGCTGTTACTGGAGGCTATTCAAGGTCTCCTAGAGGCTTCTGCAGACTGGGTATAAGGCTGCTTTTTTACCATTTCATGCAATCTGCTGACGTGTTCAAGAATGTTTGTATATCGCCAAGGATGAGCAAAAGGTTATTCCTCATTTTTTTATCTAAGGCACTGTTGTAGCTTAACCTGGCAGCTGGCAATTAGGACCTCACAGCCGCTCACTCACTCCTACTCCCTCCGGTAGGATGGGGAGGAGAACGGGAAAAAGTAAAACTTGTGGGCTGAGATAATGACAGTTTAATAAGACAACAAAGGAAATAATAATAGTAATAACAACAACAATATTAATATGCAAAACAAGCTATGCACAACACAATTTTTCTCACCAACCAACGACCAATGGCATAGCCAGTCCCTCAGCAGCAACTGCAGAACCCACGGATTTCCCAGAGCTTGCACATTTCTCCAAACTCACGAATTTTGCAGAACTTGCCAAACTCACAGAAAAAAGACCAAACTCCTGGAAATGAGGTTCCTGCACCCCGGCCAACTCCCATTCATAAACTGAGCATGACATCTATGGTATGGAATATTTCCACTGCCCAGCTTGGGCTGGCTGCCTGGCTGTGCTCCTCCCAGCTCCTGCCCACCTGCTCATTAGCTGA
>Ga0181612_148203_pt1 | contig 17509 bp, 15 predicted proteins | sample HoacroProtozoa21_FD_119630 | JGI IMG/M metagenome (GOLD analysis project Ga0181612, IMG submission 119630) | Hoatzin crop microbial communities from Cojedes, Venezuel. Combined Assembly of Gp0051906, Gp0051904, Gp0051908 | reverse complement strand
CTGGACTAGATGTTCCCCAGAGGTCCCTTCCAACCCCTACCATTCTGTGATTCTGTGATTCTGTGATTCAGAGCCAGAAAGGCATCACTCTTTTTCATCACACACAGTTTTCATCAGAACACTTCTGAGCAGCCACATCTTTGCTTGGCTTCCTTCTTGCTGTCTTGAGTCCTCTCTTGAGGCCTCACAAGGGATGTTCACACCACTTACATTAACAGAGTGGAAAACATTGTTAATCTGAGAAATAACATTGAATATATTTGGTGATCAGGTTTTTGTCATGCACATACCCATTTTAAACCAGTTAATCCACTGGCTGCAATGGGACTATTGGCTGAACTAAACCCATGAGAATGTTTGAGAACATTTATAATAAAAATGCATGGGAACAAAGGCACATTCACAGTCTTTGGTATATTTCCAGTCAGCAGTCATAGCATATATAACTGACATTATAACATTTCACCAAATAATGTGCTTATGAACACTTAGATTTTGGAACATGAAGCAGTGATTCAGCAGGAAACTAAGTATTCAGTAGGACCTGATTCCGGACATTGATCTTTACAAGCTTAATATGGCAACTTAACTGCTTTTGGAAATCAACTGGAAATTGCAGGATTGAACATAACTTTCAAAAATAATTCAGAATTTATCACCATCCAGAGATGGGTGACAGGGCCCTGGGAAACGGGACACAGTGTAATGCAGTAACAGTGGACACTGAAATAGGTGCAAAAATTTCTGATGAATATCCTGTAAATAAGTCCTTTCTCGTACTGGACATGAGTGTTATAAATCCCTGTGGTATTCTGAGTTGGGTTTTTTGCATTCAATGCCCTCTAAGCAGGAAACCCAATTTTTCTGGAAAGTTTTAATTTACCTTTCCAAGCAGACAGGACTGCAGTTCCACTGCGCACATTATAGTTTAAACAGTGTGCACAGGACTTACTTTGCTAATGGAAGACTGCTCTCGTTATTTCAAATGTTATTCCAGGTGAATTGAATCATTCAGCAGGAAACTTTGCGTGTGTTTTCCTCCTTTTGCTCTGCTTCTATGACAGGAAATGGCCACACTGCCAGGGCAGAAGACAGCATCTGGAAAACAGAACAAAAAAGGGAAAAAATGCTGCAGGTCGAATTAGTTTTGTTCTTATGAAAATGGAATCAAAATAGCCCTCCATCACAGAATAAGTACAATGAAGTATTGTTCCCTACATTTTTAAAGCTACTGCTATATCTAGAAGGAGGAAATTGCGGGATTTATTTTTCTGTGTAGCAGAAACTAGAGTAAACACTTTACTAAAAGAACTAGATTTCAAATTTAATCAAGAGTCAAAAGGATTGTCTTTATTGAGCAAAACAAGTGGGTTTTTTCCTCTCTTTTCGGTTGATGATTGCATGTGAGGTATTCAAGGGTAAAAAACACAGTTAAAATATGGCACTCTCATCTTGGCAAAAGCCTGTTAGTGCAGAGGCAGATGGCTGACCTTGGCCAGTTCACTTCTTCATAAAATTAAGTCTTTTTTCTTTAACATTCTCCCTTGGGCTAGCATCCACATTACTTATAGACAATAAAAAGCCATGAAGATAGTGATAGAAAAGCAACTTAGTTGCTTTTGAATTACCCGCTGTGTTTCCAGGTAATCTCTAGAAACTTAACTATATTTGAACATACTTCTCCACATACTCTGGGATTGAATCCTCTCTTAAATATCTATATAGATTAATCACATAAATAAACAGGAAATATAGAGGTAAATGCAGCTTAGAATCCATGACAAGAGTTTTAAAGAATATTTTTGACTCTTCTATTTCCACAGGGCTGATGCTCAGGCTCAGTCATACGAAACAAGTGAATGTAATGATAATAATAACACTCACGGATTCTCTCTTAGCTTCCCACAGCCCAGAAAAGGAAAATAAAGTAATCCAAGATGGGTTTATATATGATTTGCTTGTACTGAGAGATGTGTCATGGAACTTGGCAAACTTTCTCAGGTCACCGACTTTGCTAGCCCAGTACAATGTGAGCAGTTCAACCGATTGAAGTAAAATAATCATTTCCTATCCTTTAATCATAAATTTTTCCTAAATAGATCCCAGATAACTCCCTCAACATACTACAGAGCAATGGCTGCAATCTGGTTTTGTTAAACCCCTGCAGTAAGAAGGCACACAACTCAGTGTTTTTTAGGATAAATTTGCATTTCCAAGGACAGCCTCAGATTATGCCTTTCACTTCCACAAACCGAACGGAAGGACTGGCAAATGCTGTCCACGCATGTAGAAAGTAGTTCCTTGGTAGCATCATCCCTACCTTGGGGCTCTGCTAATCTAGTTTCTAAACTGAAGGTGGAAAAACCACCTGGAATATTTTGGAGTTTAAGATACTGTTGAATTAATCCCATTGTGGTGCTGAGGGTAAACTGCCCTGAGCTCTTTGGAAGATAGTATTGCCTCTGAGGTCGTTTCCCACTTTCAGAAGTCAATAATCATTAGTATAATCTCACTGCGATTTCAAGGAAGGTTGGGATTGCAACTATGGCAAGCCATGGAGGCTGGGAAAGTCATCTAGGCTTTAATTACAGGTAAAATACTGCTAGCATTTAGAAGATATTTAACAACAAGGTTAGTAAATGAGTATTTCTGGGCTTTTTTTTTCTTTCTAACAACTACTAAGTGTTTCAAAAGCAGCAAGATCAGTTCGCCCTGCAAGTAAGGGTGCAATGACAGCTCTGTTAATCTTCCAGAAATCATCTGCTTGGGACAGTGTGATAAATAACAGGCAAGCTACCCAGCCAGTTCTTGGAAGCAGAGCCCCTGCTTTGGAACAGTGTGAAACCGCAAATACTATCCATGTGCAAACAAAAGTGACTTACAGTTTATCATTTATATTCGAGTTGCCCTGAAAATGTCTTTCCTCTTCCTGAATCATTAACTTGTCTGAAAAAAATAGAATCAGACACATATTAGAGGAGGTCAATAGAAGAAAAGCAAATGACAAAAATTAAACAAAACAATAGACTGTGTTATGTTTCCATGGAAAGGCAGCAAAGGAAAAAAAGAAAAGCCAAAAAAAGAATGATGAAAGGATTAAACAGGACATAACGAATATTTCAGTAAATGGTAGTATGTTTCTCCTCCCTTTGAAAATGTTTCGCATGTGTCAATAATTACAAGTCTTACACAGGCAAGCTGCGGAGAGCTCACTCTGCTGAGGGCATCTCCTCCCTCCTCACTACACAGCAATGGATTTATTTTGCAAGTTATTTCGAAGATCACTTTTTTTTTAATTTCCTAAGGCCTCCTCCATGTGTTCAGAATTACGTTAACCAAAGTGAAAAAGATAGTTATTGCCTACTTATACAAGTGACAGACGATTACTACTGTAATTACACACAGAGCCTGTGCTTGCAGCATATCCCCCCTCACAGCTCCGAAGCCTCTCAAATCTGAGAGCTCTTCCAAGGAGATGTTTAGCTTGCCATTATTTTTAGAGATATAGCTGAGTGAAAAAAGCTAAGTGGCTGCTTATGTTTATATGGAAGCCTTGACAAACATAATCTAAGGCAGCTTTTCAGGAAATATATTACCCCGGTAATTGCAGAAGTGATAAATAGTCTGTAGTTGAGAACACAGTGTCAGCAGGCAAACGCAACAGACAACTGTTGAACATGTTGTGGTGTCAGAAGAATGTGAAAATAGGACCTGATATGACAGCATTTGCTCTATGGCAAAGGTTCAGACTATAGGCTCATGCTACCCGGGCTGATTATGCGCAGAAATCCATTTTTGCAGTGTGCAGCTCTGGCTTTGTATGTGGCGTTAACACAATTCCACTTTGAAGAAGCAGAGCACAGTTCGCATTTTTTCCACATGCACTCAGTTTTGGGGGCTATTTTTAACAAGTATTAAAGCCATAAAATAAACATGATTCTAAATATTTGCGAAAGATTGTTTTTCCCATGCTGCGTTTATATATATTCTTTTACATTTGATTTCTATTCTGCTGGTTTCCATTCAGAAAAGCAGAGAGAGAATGATAAAAAGCAGATATCACACAGATTGTGATTTTCTTGCATTTTACTTTTTTTTGCTGGGTATGCAAAAATAACTCTGGAAATATAGATATATCTTCCTTTAGGAATTTAATTTTTAAAAAAACCCAACCTGATGCAAGTTTGTACAGAGGTGATGCCTATTTCTTGTGGCTTGTTTTGAAGAGGATAAAAGAGATGGGTTTCGTCTGCTGTTCTGATAACAACACAAAAAGATTCATCCTGAAAAAAAGCAAATCAGATGCCTCTTACAAGATCAGGAAAAAGGTCATAACCACGTGAGTTAAGTCTAGCATTAGTCTAAAAACCCGACCACAAAACTGTCTCAGATGTTGTATTTGCAAAGGCTGGAACTCCAGCCTGGAGAATGAGGACCAGCCCCTGGTAAATGCTCACAACCCCACTGAAGTCAGAAAGGCTTCCTCAGTTTACACAGGCTGCACTTTCATTTAGAGATGCTTGGAAAATATACACTTTTTAAGTAAAATTACCAAAATACATAGGCATGGAAAGCCCTTTACAAAGGGGCGGAACGTTACTCTCTGATCCATGAAAACCTTTCTCCAAGACTAAATCAAACAACTGCTCTTAAACACTCATTGTCTAAAAGGATGAACATGCTTCTAATGGATAGCAGTATAAATTAGCTTATATTCTAGACGGGATATCAGAATTTATAATAAATGTCACTAAACCATAAAATCTTCACAGGGCACAGAATCATGCTTAGCAGTTGCTGTGTAAACTTAATTATCAGAGTAATTTCATTTAATTGCTCATCTCAGCAGAGCAGGCCCCAGGCTCCAGGATTTTGTCGCCACAGAAAGTGAGAAGGTCTTTTAGGGTGTAGCATGGGAAGTGATTACTTCTCAGTGCTGTGGCAATCCTCAGATAAACATATTTTTGTTACATCTGGGGACTGATACTGGTATGTCTGGTTTCTGTTAAATGAGGTATTTTCTATGGTCAAAACACAGCCCTGGCCACATCGGTTAGCAAACCCACAATTTTCTCTGTTTTCCCGTTACAGGGCTCTCCCCGCTGGCCACCGCCCCACATCTGTGAGTGCCGTGGCACTGCCACCCCGTGCCACCCGCTGGCACCCACTGTGGGAAGGGGCCTGCTCTGCTGACACCTGCTCTGGGTTGCACCCAGGTTATCTAACGTTAGAAGACAGAAGAGCTTAAAAAATTCCTTTAGTGCTAAACTGATCTTGAAACACTACTGAGCGTCTGTATTTCAGACTTTTAAAACCTGTGTTAGCTGTGAAAGGTGTGGCAGACAGCACCGATACTGATGATTAACTGCACTCTTGCTCTTTCCTGAGAGGCATTGCACTCTTTTGGTAAATTATTTCCAAACAAGTTTAGATTTTTATCTATCTTCTCACAGCCAAGATTCTCCAATGAGTATTTTGCTGAATATCTGTCAGTGTGTGTACATGTGGCTTGCATACATATAAAGAATTTTATGTTACTTACCAAGTAATTGTTGGAAAACCTGTTTTAAATTCACTGCCAGTAGTACCTATGTAACTTTTGATTCATATTTGGCCACGTACGGCCACAGCCATAGCAGGTTGCTGGAGTTACCGCTAGAGACCATTTACCTAGCAAGAGACAAGGGAGTGAAAGAACGAGAGGGGCTGTTTCTGAGAGATGCTGCCAAGAAATCTCTGCAGTCATGACCTCTGCATGCGCACCTTGCATGAGGAATTCAGCCTCTCAGATCCATGGTATAGAAGCTATAAATTGCTCAGTCATTGCACTTTGTGAAACTAGGTTTGTACAGTGCACCTGCCAAATGCCACCATCCACTCTTTTCTGTATGTGCACAAAAAAGCAAAAAGCAATCCCACAGACTGGCAAAAGACATACATTACAGAACACCTGATACAGGGAATTTGACTATTTTGCAGTATTTACCAGGATTCAAACTTGGGTGAAACAAATGAAGAAGTCAGCTGCCATGCTGCGAAGCCCTCCTAGAAGAAAGCAGAATTCAGAGGTGTTTGCTGTGAAGTAACACAGCTCTCAGCAGCGTCACCGAGCACGCAGGACTGTGCTCTCCCTCATTGAATAAACTGGTTTCAGGGTATAACAACTGAGGAGTTTCACAACATTTTAAAAGCACAGAGTTTCTGATTTTATTCTAGATGGATGGCACTTTACATGATTACAATTCTGATGGAGAGGACAAGGATTAAGGTTATTGTAATGGTTTTCATGATCTGCGTTATTCTATTTTTTGACTCTGTAATCCCAAAAAGCAGAGGCATCTACAAAGCTGGATTAGCTTTGCCTCCCAGGAGCACTGACGAGCCTTGACCCCTGATCCCCACACCGTGGACTGCTGGACGGCCCTTTGAGAGAGGAAGAGTGGACAAGGGCTGCTGCCCTGAGAGGGGCGGAGGTCACTGAAGACAGCCCCGAGGCACATGGCAGGGCACCCCTGCACATACTCACGTTTGGGTACTGCATTTTACACTGCTGAGCCCTGGCAGGAGCATGTCCTGGTGCATGGTGCAGCTCTTAAGACCTAGCTAAGACAGCACACCGTCTTTCATTCACACCATCACACCAGCACTGAGGTGCTTCTCCCCAGAGCATCTCACTCAGAGCTGTCACTAAGGACTGTCCGGTGGCGATGGAGCCTGCCTGGGCCATACGGCTGGGACCTGACACGGTCCCCTCCCCATTTGCCACAGTCACCTCCTTCTGCGAGTTAATCCTCCGCAGCCCTCAGAGCTGGCTTGGGCTTCCTGGGACTCGCAGCCTCGCTCGGTGCAACACAGCTGTGAGATCTCATCTCAGTTCAACCGAGAAAACAGTATCAGGTTGTGAGCAGGGTTGTGAGCTGAAACCACGCAAGGTAAGAAAAGGAAGAGCAGAGACATGTCATTGCCGAGACACTAGTAGTGGCTCAGTGAGTAAAGAGAGGAAATACTGATATGACAAGGTATGAAATCTGAGGGGAAAAAGCAGAATATAGGAAGATGGCAGCTCAGCAGCGTGAGGGTCAGAGGATCAGCAGAGGCCAACACTTCCCCCAGGGCTGACGCCTGTGCTGCCAGTAAAGGCTTTTGCAGGGTTTCTTGCCAAAGATGGTGAGATTATTAATGCTTAGCCTAGTAGGTTAGAAGTTCTGGTCTTTTGTTGTGTGCTTTGGCCAAGAGATAATTACTCTGTCCTCTTAAGTGGGTATATCCCACTTAGAGTCTCTGCCTCCAGCCGTGGATCTTGAACCAAAAGTGACCCACTGGGAGAGGTTTATCACACCACTGCCTGGGACAGGCTGAGGACTATGGGGACTGTTGTGCCTTGTATGTGTTTAATGGCCCTTTGTTCTTACCCACCTCTTGTTCTCCACACATTCACTTGCTGGATGAAAAACAGTGTAAGTTCTTTAGATCAAACAAGAGAACCTTTCCTTATATACGTACTATTACGCTATATAGTACCATTTACGTATGCATACCATGCATAATATGTACTATATATTATCATAATATAGCAATACTGAGTATTGTATGTTTTTCTTTCTCAGGGCTGATGAACTTTCCTCCCTGTTGCCTGTAACATTAAAGAAACTTGGTTCAAAAAGAGTTCTCATTATGGAGGGAGGAATGAGGGTCAACTTCTGTTCACTGCTCCAGCTTTCATTCACACAAGGGAAAAATGAACTAACGTTTCTGGATTCTTGGCCTATCACAACCTGCACATCAGTGCGCAAATTAAGAGGCTTATAATTCTTCTGCAGGAACTGAAAACCCTGGGTTTCATCCCCAATGCATGATTAAATGCTTTAGTGGGGTCCTTTTATGCATTAATTTTTTTCCAACACATTTTATTTAGACCAGTGCCTCTAGTCCAGGAGCCATCTGGGACTCTCACAAATGACAAGTGAATTCCCAAAGAATAAATAGAAAAGGCCTTATTCACTACAGATGTTTCAATCACATCCATTTAATTTACAGATTTAAATTGTAACCTGGAATTTGACCAATGTTTCTATTACCTTACCCTTTCATACTCTATCAATAAAGCAATTATTTTAACTAACAAAGATAATGGATTATAAGAAAATAAAGAATAAGCAGAAGAAAGCCATCTATACCGATGCTAAATTAAAGTTGCACAGAGAATATCAGCTTGCACAGTTGTGAAAATATGGGGTATGAGTCACTGCAGAAACAGTTAAACATTATTTAGAGAGATAAAGGGTCTAATAAGAGATGAGTCTTAATGACTCCTGTCCCTCTTATTGTTTCTTTGTCCCAAAACAAACCTAACAGTATGCCTTCGGATCATCAAGTTAATGAAAGATGTATGTATTGTGAAGGTCAAATGAGGCCTCTGGTTAAAAAAGTTTCATCACAAAAGCCTGAAGTAATTTGAATTTTTCTTGTGCTTCTGTTTTCCTAATGCAACCACTAAAGAGGCAATTTGACAAATATAAAGCGCTCAGGGCTTTTCGTCCACAGTTGTCAACTGTTTTTTATTCAGTAAAAGCCCAGTGGAAATAAAGGGCTTTAAATAGTCATTTTGTTAACACAGAACTTAGATTTAATACACGCTCATCTGTACCCAGTGGTGCTTTTTGCACTGTTCTTTGTAAGCTGCAAATCCCCCATATGAGGAACGTGCAGTCTACACGTGGGAACTCATCCGCCTTCCCCTACCGCTCCAGCTTTTAAAGCAACTTCTCTTTAGCTGTCATTAAGGGAACACAATGTAAAAAGGTTTTTAAAAACAAACAAGCAGATTATTTGAAGTATTCGTACTTGCACTTTTCCTAACGAACTTCATGTTTCTGAGCGCATACATTAATCTTTATGCATCTATTTTTATTTAGAAGCTTAAACAGAATTATCTGCCAACATGCATGGAAGAAAACCTCAACCTATAGCTCCATGAACATCATTTAAATCAGTGGATTTACAAAATTATCAGTAGGAAGGAAATAACTCAGCGTTTTGTTTCCTGTTTCTTTTTTCTAAAGTCTTTGTTCCCTGGTTCCATTCATGCAGAAAATCAGAGTACATAAGAGCGGGTCTATCAAGTAAGACTAGAGGTCCATTAAACATACTTGCCCCTCTCTTCCCGTGGCAAACGCCAAATGCTGGCATGAAACCCCGTGACAGATAATTATGGATTTCTTTTGTGTGTGTGTGTGGAATAACCGAATGCCAGGGAAATACCAACTTGCTTTCATACTACAGTGGCATCTGTGAAAATGTTCAGAGACTTCCCAGGAGTTCAAGACAAAACAGAAACTGTAGAGAGTTTCCAGAAGTCAAAGACAAGCTGCAGGAAATGGACGGGCCTTGGAGAGCCTCCGATCAATTGCCCTCTGGACATGCATTACACTGACTAACTTCGGTCCATGTTTAAATGTTGGGATATTACATTTAAAAACAACGATTTCCAAACTCTGGCAATAGTACTAAAGATGCATACTTTAGGTGGGCTTGGTGTGTGCAGAACCTGATGATTTTTGGTAGTTTAAACTTCTTTGGTTTTGTTGTTTGTTAATGCAAATACCTATCAGCAACTAATAGACAAACTAAATGGGATTATCAGCTTTGCTGACTCCCAAGGATCCAGGATGGGCTCTGGCTGTGGCACCTAGATCCCCATTCAGATTGGCATCTAGAACCTTGTCAAGACTGCAAGAGGGAAGTAGCTGCATTTTTAATCCCAGCCAAACCTCATCTCAGCAGCAAGATGTGAGATCCTGGGAAACGAGCTGGCTTGGGAGGAGTCTGCAACGCTTCCCAGGGCTTCTGGGCACAGAGATTTTCTGTGGAAAGATACCATCCATTGAAAAATATTGTTCGTGGAGAGTGAAGCCCACTGTGACATAGGAATAGTAGCTAAACTGGCACCTGTTAAACTTATTTTTCTGACACAAATCAGCAGGACTTAAAGAGGTGTTAGAAAGGCATTACAAATGTCTGCTAGGAAAAAGAGGGCGAGGTACCTTCTGATCTTTACAGTTATTGATCTTTTGCATAGAAATGAACATGTAACAAGTGGCTGGATTTTTAAGAAAAAATACACTGGTGAGTCCAGCTGTCAGTCTGATTTACAAAACCTCTTAAACTATTGTATGCTTTTTCTTAAGGATACAGTTTGACCTTGCTTCTTCTTGGATTGCTAATGATCCGTCTTTTTGTTTTCCAGAGGAAATGAATTTTGCAAGAGCAAATAGTTGAAACTTGCTTTCAGACATTCTAGCTCTAGTATGGTAAGGGAAAGGCAAGGTGATATCACATCAGTAGATGATAAAACCAGTGTATTCAAAAAATGCTGATGAAAATCAAGGAGTAAAAGTACTAGGGAGTCTATTATGGGAAAAGAAAGGAGAGAAGAAAAATGGCTTGATCTGTAGGTTTTCTCCTTGTAGACACTTATTTAAGATTTTTAGTAGCAAGAACTATTGAGGAGATTGAGTTTCTCTCTGAACATCAGATCTTTCCTACATGGTAGCTCATTATACCTACCTAAAAAGTGTGCAACAGGATTTATTCTCACTGAAATGTGTCCTAATTTTTAGGCTTTTTCTCCCATGACGGCTTTTTCTCTGATTCTGATTATACAATCTCCTGGTAGTTCCTCATGGTTGCATGACCTCTGCGTGATTAATAAGCATTCTCCTTTTTTATCCTTCCATAGTTGATGACAACAGGCTCTGAAGCGTCCCCCTTGATTATCACTACAGAGTACATGTTTCCAGCCTGTTTTGCAGCTCAGCCTGTTGTAGTTCCATTTAGAAATGTATTTTCAAAGCCTGCTTCTGAGAATGCTCTATAAAGCAATGCGAGAAGCCTTATTACAGACACCACACAGAGTATCTTCTGCTCCTCTCTCATTCACAGAGCTGCAGAAGGAAAATTGAAAGGTCTGACATTATTTGTTCTTGCCAAGTCCGCGCTGGCTGTCGCTCAGCTCTATCTTCTGCTCTCAACGTTCTTCCTTTTGCTCTGGCTCCTATGCAGTTGCTCTCGCCTCTGCAGCTGTTCTGCCAGCATGCTGAGGTCCCTTCCACTGACAAAATTTTTTGCCGTGTGTGGGATGCAGCTATCATTCCCTTAATTTTCCATCTTCACACTTTGATTTGCATTTCTTTTCCACCCCTTTTTCCCCCGAGTATTTTAATGTTCTTCTATTTGTTGATAAAACTCATGCAAAGGCTTCCATTTTTTTGCCTCTAATTATATTCCATCTCTCAGGCTGCTCCCTTAATTTCTTCTCACTGCTCTGTCTGCTTCCCTCTTTGCCTCTAGCCCTTCAGACCACCCTCTGACTTCTTCTCTTCTTTTGCCTCTTCCAAGAACCCCTACAGTTATTTCTATGATCTTTAAAATCTATCCTCTACATGCCATTCTTGCTAATTCAAAACAACAAACAAAAAACCCCTTTCACCTCACCTACATTATATTATCCTCCACCACTGAAAACTAATAGGTAGAAACCTTTTAAATACCTTTTCCACTTCTGAAAATGAAGAGGAAATATTAAGCCACTGATGTAATTTGGGGCCCATGAGCACTACGGTAATCCAGGATTAGATTCTCATAGTTATTTTTTAAAGCATGTGTAACAATATTCCTATTTGCTAGTCTGACAGATTACAGCAACATAGTCATAACTTTTTACAAATTGACAACAATCCTAAGGCTTCTGCCTTCTAAATAAGGCCATTCTGAGTTTCTAGCTCTTATAAAGTAATCATGTTTTGTAGTACATTTACAATGGAAATGGATGAATTCAGTCTAAAGAAATAGGCCTTTTCAAAGGAAATCAGACCGAGTAAAAGTAGCTCTGCAATCTGAGAATTCACACAAAGGAAGCAGCTGATTTTGCCTGCACACACTGGGAATTTCTTTTAAAAGGAAAGGTCTAATTACAACTGGCACTTTGAAACCAAATAATTCTGCTTTGCTGAAAAGTGACATAATTCTTCCGACACTGCTAGCATAGGGCACAATGTGCAGCAGTCCCCATCCTCTCGCCTCCAATTTAAAAGAAATAAAATATAATGGGATTTTTTTTTAATTTTTAATGTCAGAACTTTAGCATTTTCCTTTGCAGCATGGCGTCAAGGAAAGGGTTTAGAGAAACATCAGGCCAGGCAAAGTAATGAAAATCAAAGGGCTTATTTAATTTCCTACACAGTGGTAATAAACTCCAAGCAACAGTATTTATGCGTCAAAAGTATCATTTGAAGAATTTGCAAATGGTATTTTTAAAATCTGACAGATGACCTCAAGAGGTAAATCCACTTAAATCATGTTCTTTTTAAATAAATGTCATTCTCCCTACTCACAGCAACATCCTCCATTCACTTATCAGCATTTCCTCTAACAATCCAAAAAGCTCTTAAATTTACTCTGACTCTATCTGTAACACGACTGGATGATGGGGACGTAGGATATAGTTGTATACTCTGAAAGGAAGGTTTCGCACTGGTGAGAATTACAGCTGGGCTCTTCGGATTATTTGAGTGGGAAACAGGTGAGGGCTGTCTTCCTGGCCACAGTCTTAGGACAGGGAAAACCCGCTAATACCTTCTAAGAAGCATGAGGGTATCAAAACCTAGCAGTGTATTCATGAAGGATGAAATATAGTCTAGGTAATTTCATCCAGGATAGTTTTCTAAATCTCACCTAAGTCTGTATTCAAGCCTGATAACCCTATTTAGAATGCATTTCTTATCCCAGTGAGGTGTGATTTTTCCATCTCTTGGTAGCCAGTACCTGGCTCGTTCTCCATTCAACTGTTTTCACAGCCTCATCCTCTTTTATTTTAAATAGACTTCTTCACTAGATTTTTATGCTGTAATTATGAATTTAAAAATTCTCAACACTGTACAAGGAGTTTAAACTTGTTCAGGCAGCTTAATATTTGGCAAGCGGTGCTTCATTCCTTGCAATATTTCAAATACTGATCTTGTTTGTGGTTTTTGTTTTGATTTGTCTTATTGCAATGGACTCTGAGGGAAGTTACCTGATAATCCTACTCTCTTTCTGGCAACCCAGAGCATGAAGGTAAACCTTCTGGTGCTTCTGAGTCCTCTCCTTACACTTGGGTTCTTCTCCTTACACCAAACACTGACTGCCATTTTGCACTGATCATTATATCTCAGTTTCAAGCAGTCTGAATGGCACAGTCAGCCTATCTCTGCAACCAGGCTGCTTCTGAGCTGACTGAAAAGCAATCAGAAGTACATTGTTTGAAAAAGTCCAAGCTTTACAATATCTTCTTGGTCCTTTACTGTCAGACCATCAAACAGCTGTGCAGCATTAACACAAGTGAATTGAGAAAGTTTATACTCTTTCAGGCTGATAATAACAAAAATTCTGTTTCTTCCCTGTCTGCCAGATTTATCAGTCACGAATGACAAAGTGAAAGGCGGGGAAAAAAAAACCACAGAGAGAGAAAGAGAAAGAGAAAGAGAACCCCCTTCTCTCATTGTTTACAGCTGGGCCAAATTATCTCATGCCCGGCTCACTCCACCTGTACTTGTTCCTGCCAACACAGCCACTCTCTTGGGACAGGGCACTTCAGGGAAGGAGCTGGTGTTACTTTTGAGCCCTGTGTACCATTTAAACTCCAATGCCATATGTAAGCCTCTCAGGCAGGTCTATAAAAAGGATCAGTCCACTTGCTGAAAGGGAAAGCAGTTATATATCTGTTCAGATGCTTCATCCCCAAAGAGGCAGCATGTTCCTTAAGTTTCCTAGTGCCAAATGAGGACACTTTTGGAACTAGATTTCCAAGCTTCCAAAAGCTTCATAGCCTCAAAGCCCATGTGTGCTTTGGCTATACCCAGAACAGCATGTCTCAATCGGCCCGAGCAATTAGGTATTTAGCTGATCCCAAAGTTTTGAAAATATCCAGAAACCCTTCTGAGGTCTGATTTGGAAGTCATGCTCTGAAAACCCTGACCTGGCTGGACTTTTGCAGCTGTAGGGAAGGGATGACCTTGCTACGGGGTAGGAGGTGAAGGAGAACTACTCCGCCAGGACATCTCAACCCACTTCTTCTAATTAATAGTCCTAATTCAGCAGGTTGGAAGACAGACTGGTTTTGTGACCTGGCTGGTGGAAGGAGTGCTTTGCTGTACGGGAAAATTAAATATGCATCATGATAAAGAAAAGGGGAAAGAAGAGGAAAATTATTTTTCACCCTCTTGGTTCATCCGAGACCAAGGGTATCTGCTATCCAGTCCCTGTTCCAAAGGATATGTACACATTCTGTTGCAAGATACTGATGTTCTGGCTTGTAATAAAATGTGTGTTTAAACCCAAGAAGTGTTGGACTACACAGAGAATGTGCACTTAAAATTACTGCATTTTGGATGTGATCATTTTTAAAGTTGATAACATCTGTTTGAAAGTTGACCAAGAATTGAGCTCATGCTTTTGCGGGAACTTATTAAATAACATACGACAGACTGTCTTTCTTTCATACAGAGCTTCTTTATTTTTGCTTTAAAATGAGAATGACAAGCACTGTGCAAAGTGAAGTCAAAGGCTGATAACACTTCCACTCTACAAATAGTGTTCACTAGTAGTTATCTGCTGGCTCAAGCTGGTAATAGCGCTGGTGTGTCCCCACTGAAATAATAACCACGCAGTGTTAAAATCATATATGTCCCTGTCCCATGTCTCTGCAGCTTTCTTTAGCTTTACACCTTCCAGCATTAGCGGAGCTAGACTGTTCATACAGAGCTGTCTACACCAGGATTTCAGCCTCCTCACTACCTTATTTTTTAAAACTCAGAGTTGTTTGCTTCACATCTGTACATTAGTTTTTTGCAGGTTTGAGCTTAAGAAGGGGAAAGAGTCAAGGTTTCTGCATGCTTATTGCAGGTGATATTTAAGAATCAAAGCATCTTTTTCTCTCTCAACCCCAGACATTTTAGGCTTACAAGGGTTCTAAGGTAAATGATGTGGAAAAAGTAGCTCATGATCCATAAAAAACAGTCATTCGGATCTGTACAGCAGACACACAGTGTCCCACGTTGTCTTCTACACAGGGAGAAAGACAGACACCCTGAAAGCCTCCAGAGGCACATTCTGCTTGCCTAATTAAAATGCTTATATTTAGGCCTAACTCCATATGCAGAAATACACATAAATGTGCTTACACTTAGATTTAAAAGTATAAAAAACCTTTCAGTCACAGTGAGAAATTAGTTTCTTCTCATAAGCATGAGGCAATATGTTTGATATATTATTTAGGTTATAAATCAGTATAAAATCAGTAGTGTAATGTGATGATTTGAGGACAAAAGTAAGTGAGACTCCTATTTAGATGGCACTCTCCCTGTTTTTAGTACTCTGAACTGAAAAACCAAAACAAAACCAAAGCTGTCCCAGGAGAACAGCGTGGCAGGTGGGGCCCGGAGGAGACTCAGCCTTGTGGTACATGAGTGGATGCAGCACTGTTTTCTCTAGGCAGGTTGCACTGCCTGGCCAGGCCTCTCTCCTTGCTGTCCTCCACAGACAGTATGCACATTAGCAAGTTAGGCACATGGGGTCTCCTGGAGGGCTTAGAGGCATCATCCTCTCTCCATTGACATTACAGACAATTCACATACTTCATTTAGGTCCACCAGAAAACTCAGTGTGGGAGAAAATTAGTTACTCAGGCTTGTAGATGGATCTCAGCAGATCAAGGTAGTGGCAGCAAAAAGATGTGTTTTGCTGCAAATTGAGGGAACAGAATAATTGTAGTTTTATGCTAGCAAGATCTCAGTGACTCCTAGCCTATTTATTCTACTTCTGCATACTTTCTCTCTCTTTCATCTTTCTTTTTTAACCTTATTTCTTGAGTATTTACACTCAGAATATTTTTAACACATTCATCTGTCTGCCTGTAGATGCTTTTCTTTTTCAGTAGGTCAGTTTGCCCCAGGATATCAGTATTTGACTATTTTTGAGGTTTCTTCCTCAGTAGTCACAGGGACCTCTGACATTGGTATGCTCAGTAGCGAGGTGCACAATGACCCCTGACCATAAGAAGCCAGGGGCATGGGATGGGGATTGTAAGCTAAAAATCTGCTGAGGACTTCTTAGCTTAGGAGCACCACCTCTGCTGGGACCCACAGCTTCAGCATTGGTAAGAGATCTGGGGAGCAGAAGCAATCTGAAGAGGGGCAATGAAATAGCTTCGAGTACCCAGAAGAATGGCATTAGTGGGATCAACAGCCTTTGAGGGCCCAGGTCAAGCAGAAAATTGTGGGATAGGGAGAGACGGCAAAGGAAGGAGAGTAAAAGAAAAAACTTAGTCAGGCCCATATGATAAAGTTTCCGGTAATCTTCACCCCTGAACAAGCTTCAGCGCTGGAGAAATTCTTCACAGTCATATAGTAGCACAACGACTCTTCATACTGTATAACAAATGCTGCCAGATGCATAAAGTGACCACATTTGCAACTCTCAGGGAGAACTGGACTATTTTCTCATCACAGAGCAAAGATATGCATCAGACAAGAACAAATTACAGAACTTGAATGTCTTTATTTTAATTAATTGAGTGTTATTTTATGGAGTTGAAGAGATTTCCTATATAAAAATATTAATCACTGGGGAAAACATTATTTTTTCTTGATGAGTACTTTACACTGCTAAAAGTTCCTGCTAACAACATGCGGAAGCAAATCCGACAGTGACTGTTCCCTTTCTCTCTCAAAGGCGAGTTCCTCCTGCCTTTTTCCTCTGCTAACATCACTGGCAAGAGCAATCCAAAAGATTGAGTTTCTTCAATAATGTTCTTTGTTAGTTAGTTAATTAAAGTTCTAGTGGTATGTTGTCATTGAGGACCACAGCCATTACCGTTTCTGTCAGACAAGTGTCACGATAGATTATGTTTAAATTCTGGAGCAAAATCTTCAGGACACCTAAGTGTTTATGCATGGAGGTAGAGTCAGGAATGCAAGAGCAATGTCCAGAATTATTCAGGTTGTGCAGAATAACAAAAGATTGGCTTACTATGTGCCTGCCAATACTCTGAATGTCTTAAATGGTCAAATGTTCAGCTCAGGTGAAGAAGCAAGCCAATAAATCCCCCTCCTCTTAGCTACCTGCCCTTTGCTTCTGTTATTTGAATCCTTTCTAGCCAAAGGAACTAAGCTATCCATTTTATAATATTTTAGGCTTTGCCTTGTTAACTTTGTCATAACTCTGTTCGATGGCGGTTTGCCATTATTTGAGTTCTGAAGGATCCTGAAGTACTTCACAAATCAGAACACAAACTATTAACTGGAGTTACTCTGTTAAGCACTCAGAGGCATCTGTCCCTAAGCCTGTTCACCGTTCCTTTTTTTCCCCTTATGTCTATTTTGACCTCACAGTTGTGTTATTTTAATTTTTATCTTCTGAGTCTCTATATAAAAATATTCTAGGCAGGATGAAGAAAATTCAGTCGCTAAACATT
>Ga0181612_111135_pt1 | contig 17510 bp, 11 predicted proteins | sample HoacroProtozoa21_FD_119630 | JGI IMG/M metagenome (GOLD analysis project Ga0181612, IMG submission 119630) | Hoatzin crop microbial communities from Cojedes, Venezuel. Combined Assembly of Gp0051906, Gp0051904, Gp0051908 | reverse complement strand
GGTGTCGGCCCTGGGGGGGGGCGGCCGCCTCGCCCCGCGAGCGGGGTTGGCGGGGGCAGCCCCCGGGGTCTCTGTCACGGGGAGCTGGGGGTGAGGGCCGCTCGGTGGGCAGCCGGGGGGGGGAGCAACGCAGGCCGCCGGGGCCTGAGGGCCTCTCCTCGTGGGGCTGCCGCTGCCGGGACCTTCAGCGGGGAGGTGCAGCTCTGCCGCAAAGGGGGTGGCCTGCCTGGAATACACTGGGGATCCCCACCGAAACCGAAGCTCTTCGCTGGTTCCGTCGCCCTTCGTTTCCTCCCTGTTGTTCTACAGGGGCAGAGACCCGCAGGGCAGTGGGAGCCTGTGGCAGCGAGCCGTGACCCTGGGAAGTCTGGATTTATATGGCCCCCGCTGTGTGCTGGGCACAGGCTCACACAAAAATACAGTCGTCGTCTGAAGTGGTTTGCACAGAACGTGCCAGTCCTTTACGTTGTTCTTGCTATAAATACATACCTTCATTCTTGGGAAGGTTTTGGTTGGAAGAAATTACATTTGTTGATTTTGTTCTAGGTTGCAATTTTTTTTTTTGCTTAATTACCGTACAAAAGACAGCTAGGGCGTTTTCCAAAGCTGTCCTCGATCTTCACCACAGCCTTCTGAGGAAAGCAAACAAGTGAACTCTCCCTCTCCCACGATGGGCAAGTTAAGCAAGGAAGGTTTTGTGGCTTCCCCAAAGCCACAAAGCTCCAGCTTCCCAATTCCCAAGCCCATGCATGGGCCATCTAACACCACCACTTCTTCAAGTCATACATTTGCGTGAAAACTCTCAAGGCTGACTCCTTTGTCACAGAAGAAGAGAAAGGAGTATTGGCTAAATATGTGAAAAGAGAGTCCGACTGGCTAAAGAACACATCATGTTTCCTCGGTGGCTGCTGCTTTCCCCTGTTTCAGGCGCTGTTCCTGCATATAATGCACTTACCCTTTCCTGTCCATGTCTGTCCCAAAACTCTTTAAATAATAACAGTAAAGAAGGAACAGAAGAGAGACACCAAGTGGTCTAGCTGTTGAAGAGATTTTTTTTCAAATATGAACTGGAAAGGCAGTACTTCTGATCCACACCCTTTTGGTACCAGAGGGATTTTTTCCATTGATGTCATCAGGCTTCAGATCAGGACCTTCCTGAGAACACAGCACTTGGAGGGGTTAGTCCCAGGTGGCAAACTCTGGGGAAGCCATTAGAGTCATTCTTTTTCTTTCCCTTCCAGGTCTTTCTGAATACAGAGTCTTTCTGTTCCGTATGCCATTTGCCCTCCTCCACTTTTTGATTTAAGAGCAGTGACGATCCTGTATCTATGTAAATATTTACAGGAGAGATCCTGGATCTTTTTCAAGTCCCGGTTAGCAAAGCCTGTGATACACAGGGACAAGAGCTGCCCAGCGGAGCAGTTCTTTCTAAGAAAATGCTTCTGGCACCAATTAGAGCTGGGAGAAAAGGTATGGCAGCAAGCAGCCAGAAGCGGGAGCTGGAAAATCTGGTGTCCTCATTTGTGATCTTGTAACATCTGGCACACACACATACACTGCAAGAGCCCGTAGTTTACAATGCTTGTACATTTGTGGTACAGCATAGCCTGCTCTTAATTTCATGCATCCCCACAAAAATGGCTCATTCCCCAAGACCCAAGATCTCTCTGAGGCTAATGGATAGCAAGGACAAGTGATTTGTGGTGAAAACTGATGCTTTCGAGGAACATGACTAAGCAAAGTGTTCAGAGGGTGTAATGATTTGCAAAGCATGAGAAATGAAGTCTTCCTTCTTTACATTGTGAATGTAAGCTGATTTGCATATAAATTGAACCTGTCAAGTGTACTAATATCAATCAAAGAGCTGTGAAAATAAAACTGAAGTTGCAAATAAATCATTCATTTATGTGAATGTTGCTGTTCATTTTATTTATTTTTTCCAAAGCAGTTTGAAAAAGCCAGACGCTGACAAATTAGATACTTGGGGTTAAGCGTGGAAGTCTGAGAGCTTTGGGTTAGCAGTGGCACTTAGAAAAAAGTTACAAGCCAAAAAGCATGAAAACCCACAGCCACCAGCCCCTCGTCAGTGTTAAGCCTGCGCAAGCCCTCACTGACCACACTGGCACCTGCTGTCCTGTGTAGGGTGAAGGCCCTGCCGGAGGTAAATTTTCTGTGTCCTGCTGGATGTCTGATTTCTGACCCGACCCATGCCCTTTGAAATGCCAGTGTGTTGGAGCCGCTGTATGGCTACGCAATATTCACCTGACCTACACCAACTGCAGTGATATCCAGGGTCCACCTAATAGGGCCAGTGCAGAAGACTTTGTGCTTGGCTCAAAAATGGTGGGACACACCTTAAGAAAACCTTTTCAGTGTCACCTCTTCAGTAACTTCTCGCTGTCGCTCCACAGGAAAGGAGAGGGGTGATGTCCTTGAACAGCAGCAGTAACACAATATGTGGGGACAGCTAACTTGTCCAGAAATCCCAGATAACGCACTCTAGCCCTGCACCCAGGTTGCAGCTATCTTCTCTCTTTCCGCTCCTTTATTTCTTTCTGGGACAGGCCATGCATAATGCCCCTCCTCCCTTGCAATCAGTTTGTTCAGTTCTCTTCAGCTTTAGCCACTGGACCAGCCTAAACTGAATGTCCCACAAGTGAAAAGTGCTGCCCTTTTGCTACGGTAATTCCCCCTGTACAAGTGCCAATCAGTTAGCGACGGATGGGGCTAATGCAAACAAATGGTTTGGGTTGGGCTGCAGCGAGGCATGGTTAACATAGTTGGAGCCCTGCTAAGATTTCAGCTGTGCAGTCCCAAGGCGCTGTGGTGTGCCCACATGCTGCCATGCAGCAGGCACGGTGTGTGCTAGTTGAGGGACTTACTATGGGGGGCTGCCCCAGCCGAATCCCTGATGGGTCCATCTCTAGAGACTCTTCCAGTCCCAGTTGTTCTGCCAATGCTGGGAGTCCTGTGGCTGTGAGCCTGGAGGGAAGTGCATGAACCGGACAAGCAATAAATGAAGAGAAGGGAATGGTAGATACTAAGGGGATATATTATGCACAAGGAGAGGCAGCATTTGCTGCACAGTCCTGCAAACCACCCAGCACCAAGCATACATCTTGATACACCCTTGGGAGTTACCCTCTTCCCTCTATCCAGCTGGGTCTGACAACACCGGGTCAAGGCCTGCTGTGAAGTGCTGTGTGGGCTCTCAGTGCCAGACCTGTGTCCCCCGTTGTGCTTTGTGGCTTCCTCTGACAGCCTTGCCTCCCTGTGTGAGCTCGTGGTGATGCCTTGGGTGGTCTGAGTCCTCCTGCAGGTGCCTGTGCCTGGAGCAGTGACATACAGACAGCCCTTGCTTTCATCCCAGCTGGGCAACGGAGGAAGCCTCATGCAGCGGAGACATTTCACTCACTGGTTTGCAACAGTCCAAAGCAGCCATGAAGTGGTACTGGGGGGGAGAGCAACACTTCATAGCCGCTCAGCACTTGCCTTGATCTAATGGGAGAGAGAAGTGGCTGCAGCTGGATGGGCGAGACCTCAAAGCAGCAGCAGTTTGTGCAGGGGCAGGCAGGAGAACAGGCACAGTGGTGGTGGAGGTGACCGGCCTGGTAAGCCACGCTGGGGAGACAGAAGCTGTTTCAGGCTGCTTTCCAGCTTGTGTGCAGGGCTGAGACAAGTCAGAGTCCAGCAGTGGCGGGCCAGCCCTGGGGCAGCTCCAAAGATGGATGGTTCTAGAAATTGCACAGGAGCATTTGTAGCGCCTCCGAGCTTTATTGAAATCCCTGGTGGCTCATGTGTGGACTTTTAAAACGACCCCAGCCCTACAGCTGCTAACATCTCGGAGTCAGCCTGCTCTCTGGTCCCTGGAGGATGTCAGGAATTCCTCTGCGACTCCATCTCACGACACCCAGTTTTGGCACACTGCAGGTATTTTGGCTCAGTGTGTGCATAGCAACCAGGGCTGGACACAAGCAGCAGTGTTGGGGAGACCCTTACAGCTGCTGTTCTCCCCCATGGCCCAGGGCACACATGCCCTGCAAGGCACACGGATTACAGGGACGGTCTGAGCCCCTTTTGCTCTCAGTTTGCTGAATCTGCACCTGACTGAAGGCTGCAGGCTAAACTAGGGTCTGGGGAAATGAGCACAAATGTTTCTGCAGATGTTGCTCTTGCCAGCAGGATTTTGCTGTCTCAGAGCTCTTGTGTCCTGAGAGACCCACAGACAGACATGCGCAATAGCCTGTTTGCATATCACAAGCAAGCTTCATGCTGAGGCTACTCAAGTTCAGAAAACTGACTGCAAGCAGCAGTCCTCATGCAGGAGAGCAGATCGAACACCCTGCAGTTGCTTACAACACAGTCACAGAGATGTGACAACAAAAGAAAAGGGAGTTTCTCGTTAGTTGATTGTATTAAAGTTCCTGATCTCTGCTTAGCGTGGTACGGTGATGGCACTTGGGCACTGGGCGTCCCTGTCTCAGTGAAGCCATGGTGGTGATGGTGGGCTGAGCAGTGCTCCTCTCACATCACTGGGAATGCGGATGGTAGCAGGCATGAGGTAGGGAAGTGCTACAGCATGCTCCTGTCCTGCTTTCCCCACTAATCCCAGAGGAGGCACAGGGTATTGGGAATTTCTGTGATACAGGCTCCTGGGGTAGCACGCTGCCAGCATGAGACCAGGACATCAGGCACACACTGTAAGCCTTCACAAGCACAATCTGGATTTGGACCGGGGTTTCAGGAGCGCGTTGCTGTGCCTTTGTGGGTTTCTCCATCAGGTTCGCTAAGCTGGTGTCTCTGTGCCATGCTGTGGACAGCTCCTTGCTCAGAGCATTCCTCCATCCAGTGTCCCCATCTCACCTTGACCATCAGCAGTTCATTTCCTCTTCGCAGGGAGCTGCAAAGGCTACGTAACAGGGCTGTTTACTGCGTGTTGAATGGGGAACAGCTGGAAGCAGATGATTGCTTGGGTTATTTGCCTGTTGCCTAGACATTTTGTTTGCTTGTTTGAGCCTTGAAAAAATAGGTTTCCAGTTCCTCCGGAGGCTGGTCTGTGTTAAGCCTGTATATTGTGGGCTGCTTTTGAAAACCGGTGTTTTGTAACTTTGCAAATGAGTGTCCTGCTGCTTCAGCGGCAAGACTCCATAAACAAGGCAGTCTTCTCAGAAATTTCCCTGCCACAGAGCCAGTGGGACTAGGGGAGCAGGAGCAGCCAAAACTACATGCTTCTAGCGTCAGAGAAGCAGATATCTCTGAGTGCGGTCCCAGCTGAACCTCTCTCTTGGGTGGATTTAAAGTGGCTGATCGGCTCCTCACGTGGTGTAAAGCAGCATCACTCCATTGCAGTCATAATACTGCGTTTGTAACTGCTCTGTCTGTAACACTTGTACATACTCTCTAACTCCTTACTTTTGGGTGTTTGCTTTCATTCTGAGTGGCTGGACAGTCCTTCGCCCTGTGAGAAAAGCATCTTTTTTCTCTCTGCTGAGCGCAGACATTTTGGCCGTGGAAAATGGAATTAAATAAGAATAGGCTGGTCAGGAAACAGAGAGGGTGTTGTTGCCAGCTGATACTGGAGAAGTAATATCAGGAAGAACGCAGATTTGGCCAAGGCACTCAAAAGCAGTGCCATGGGTCTAGTCATGAGCCTGGATGTGCAGCAATTGTGCAGCTTTGGGCTGTGGCGGCTGCACTTCCTTTCAAAGCACAGCAAAATGTCTGTCTGACACGGACAAGGGACCAGAATCAGAGGTCCACCTCCTGCTTCAGAAAAATCATCCTTTTAACACCTTGCGTTTCTTTGGAAATCTCTTTATTGAGTACTGACCAGACCGGAGCCTGTTTGATTTGGCAGGCATGGACCAAGGGGAGGGGGGCAGGGGAAAAAAAAAACAACAACACTGCAGCCGATTCATCCCTCCTTGTTTATTCCACCAGAAATAGATTTGGCAGAGTGCACCGGGAATGAACTAATCAGCAGGGAATTAACTGGCATGTTTGTTAAAAGGCAGCAACAACGTGGTGAACAAATTCATGGCTGGATGGCCAGAGGGTTCAAGCAGCCAGAGAGAAGTGCTACATAGTGGAAACTGTGACTAGTGAAAGAAGTTGTACAGCTGTGCTGGAGAGCCAGCAGTCGAGAGCTGCCCTAAGGAACCAGGGGGGCAAAGATATACAGATGTCCTTGCAGACGGAGCTGCTTTCGAGAGGGGCTCCATCGCCCAGGCTCTCCTTCCCATAAGGCTCCCATGTGTGGGGGAGATGGCTAGCTTGCAGGAGTGGGAGGGAGGGGTAGGAGAGGTACAGTTGGAGGAGGCTCCACGGAAAGACTGTGGAAACGCAGAGAGCGGGGAAATGAAGAGGGACACGTCACTCATTGCAAGCTGAAATGCAGAGGGGGTGGTGAGGAGAAGAGGAGCAGGAACACAGAGATTTGGAAGTCTCTTCACAGAAGGACTGGTCTCAAGAGCAAAGGTAAAGCTTGTATGCAATTCTCTGCTTTCTTTCCCAGAAATGTTTTGTTTCTTCCTCTGGGGGAGACATATCCATGCACCTCAGAAAGAGCTTGTTGGGTTAAGGGACTCCAAAGGCACCTGTGGGAAGAGCCAGGGGAGCAGGGAACATGTGCAGACTGACATGGACTTGCAGGTTGGAGGATTGCTACCTACATTTCCAGGAAACAGAGGTGTACAGAGTGAAAGAAGCAGGGAGAAAGGAAGAGTGAGCAAATCCTTAGACAGCCAGACAGGCAGACATGGAGAATGCAAGGTTGGTGGGTGCCTATCCACGGAGAGAGAGGAAACTTCCTAAGAGGAAGCACCAAGCTCTACATGAGAGAGAGCTGGAGATAAGACATATCCTGAAAAAGCAGGTACACCTGGAGAAGAGGCAGAGGGTGGATATTACCCCCTCAAAACCAACAGTACTTTACTAATGTTATGATTTGCAGTAGATGTGTGCTTTGCACCTGGATGCCTTTTTGGGTTTTTTCTTCTTTAGCATCAGTATGCCTGCCTGCTGGCAACAGCATCACCCTAGCTGTCAGTCATCAGGGCTGTCAATCAGATCCTTTTTTCAGCAGGATGGTCAGGCTTTTCAAGGGATTCAGGTGCACTCTGCTTTCACACAACATCCAGGTAGAGAATGAGCAATGTAACTCTTAGTTACATGTAAAAGCACTATTTAACTGAAATATGTTACCGAATTTGAAAAAGCCAAAATATCATCCTTCCTACGTAACCCAAAGCTGGGTGTGCACATGTACCAACATATAGCATTATACCCACACACATATAAACTGAAGAATAATAACATTACAATGGATTTTTAACAAAGACTTTTGAAACGGGTGATATTCTAGTTGTACCACTGTGGCTAGGTTAATATTGTAGGATCTTATTTTTTAAACTACCTTTAGCACTTTTCTTTCCACCATTACATAATACTACAAGCATATGCTAATGTTTATATTACGCTGATTTTTTTTTTTTTTTTTTGCTTGGAGAGCTAACAAATGCTATCCGCTTTGCAAGCAGAGCTTGCAAATCCTTTGGTTGTTCTGGACTCAGAGTCCTGGCAGCTTTCTCCTTTAAAAGCTCAGAGTCTTTTCAGGATCCCATTCTGGGAGCTCTGGGAGAACTGGCATTAACTGAGAAATTGTGTGCAGCTACAATATGGTTTTTTAATGTGAAGCTGTTTTGTTTATAGCACCTTCTTTGACTTTATACATAAACCAGCACATTTTAGTTGGGTATGTGTAATTAACATAACCTTAAAATATTCTTAAAATATTGCATATGGAAATAAAGATAGAGAAATTCCAACAGTCTGCAAAAATACCTTTATTACCTATTGAGATCCTTTGCAAACAGAGAATCTTCAACTCACTTTGAAGTTTAAATATCCGTTAACATGGGAGTGAGCGCTACATTTTACGTATTTATCATGTAGCTGAGATCAAACTCCCTGAATCATTTAAAACTATATTTTATTTTCCTGCAAAAGCCAATATCACTCTTCAGCTTTAGTTTGAAAGTAGCTCGAAAGGAACTTGGGAAAATTGTGAGAGGAGAACGGGTCTCAAATGAAAACCACAAAGCTAATTCACTTGCAGTCCAATATTGCAGCAAAAATATCTTCATTTTAGGTATCACTACAGTGACTGCTAACTCTAATCAACAAAATCCTCCTCTCAAAGCAAGCATGGGGTCGAGCTACCACACCAGGGTGCTCATGCACAGCATCAGGAGAGTGTATGCTTTTAGAGCAGTCAGAAGGGCACGGAAAGCTTTCGAGTCCTCAGGATATACAAGGGTCAGGCAAGCTCTGAATCGCCATGCAACATCTCACATGTCTGCAATAGGAATGGTGTGTTCTCCTCAGGCTTCGAGGGAGAGAGGGCTCTCTGAAATCGAGCTGTGTTTGGCATCAGGAGAGGATAACTTGCATAATTCCTCCATATCCTAGCAGGCAGCGCAACCTGTGGGCAGCAGTGAACTCAAGCCATCGCCTGTTTTCCCTCAGTGTGTCGAATTCTGGGGCAGGTACCAGTGAAGTCTCAGTGCTCTGTTGTCATTCCCCACTGCGTGTAGGGACAGAGGAGCACTGGAAATGGAGCATACTGGAGCAGCAAGAAACAGAAAGGCTGAATAGGAGAGGGATACAGAAATAGGAGTTCAAATCTTAGCAGCACTCCTTTGCTTTGGGGTAGGGATTCAGGCTTGGATGGCAGAACTGCTGATCCCGGCAGGGTTGTGCTCAGGGTATTGAGCTAGCAGAGCTCTTTTATCATGTCAGAGAGAGGAACTGAGAGTTTAAAAGACGAAAAAAAAAGTGTACTAATGAGACAAATATGTCTGTCTTCATTGCTTGCAGATGAAGGGACTGTGCTGTGAATCACTGAGCCTACCCTGCTCCAAGGGGAGAATATGATGTAATTGTCCGACAGAGAGCATGCCATATTATTCTAATTAATAGTAACAATAACAAAGCTACTATGTTATTATTGTTATTCTCTGGACTTAAAAAAGGGATTTCATCCAAGGATGTGAGAGAGTTTTTCTTGCTTGTCAATCCGTGTTCTACCCTGACAGTATTTTCTAGTGCAACACTGCAACAGATCTAAAGACATATTTGCAACAAGATTAGGATCTGGTTCCTATTAAAAATGACCTTGCACACTTTTTCTGCTAGAAACCTTGTTAGTGAGTATCAATTGCCTTACACAATTCCACCTAAGAGAGGGAAGATTGCTCAATTTCTGTGTAAGTGTCTGAGGTATGGGAATCTATTTCAAAGATGATTATAACCTGATGTTTACTATGATAATAAGTTACAATAGGCACTCAGGAATGCAGGGAGCAAAGCTACAAAGAAACTGGTCCGTAAGGGGCCCTGCAAATAGGGTGTGTGGGTCTTGTAATTCATTTGGACACCTGATGTTTTAAAAGTGGGGTGGATTTCCAGTATCAGATGTAGGTGGAATTTATCACCACCCTTCTTTTAACAAATACAGAAACATAAAAGCATCTCAGCCCTGGCATAGTGAAATGGGTGGGAGGTGGAAGGAGTAAGGAACGGACAATCTCTCCAGGATGTTTTAAAATGAGCTGGGAAGCCACACTGCATCCTTGTTGTTGGCAGCATTTTCAATTCATTTGCAATTAGAGACGTTGGTGTCTGGTAAGTCCTTTCCCATCATGGAAGATTCAAAAGGCATGTGCAGTGCATAGTCACCAAAAGAAAGAGGAATAAAAAAGGTCTAAAGGCTGGAGTATTTATCTGGAAATGCAGAGAGGCAGAGGAGCTATGGTGTTAATACAAATGGTTTCAAGAAGGTCCATGAAGACCTTTTCATTATGTGCCTCAGTGATATCATCAGACCTTCTTAGAGATCTTCATTTTGGCAGCTCGGAGTTGGGGGGAAGAAGAGGTGTATGTATGTGCGAGATAGGAAAAAGGTAATTTTTTTTTTCCTTTAAATGAATACTGCAATTAGAAGAAGAATACTAAGTACAAAATACACCCTGACAGGTGGAAAGTAATATTTTTAAAGTAGCATGACATTTTCCATCAGTATGGCTATATTCACGCTGCTGTTTTAAATAGATGGAAAAATAAATGCAGTTGCAATTAAAATACACTAGTGATTGAATGCAAGAAAGGCACAAAGTAAAAGGATTTATTTACGTACTGCTTTATCTGCTACAGCTTCTAGTAGGTTTTGAGGTGGCTGAGTTCTTTCCATATGGTTAGGAGATGAGGGCTATATGATATTCCAAAAGCAATGTAATATCCTCATATTTTGCAATGAGGTCTTAGACTTTTGTTGCATGTACCTGAACAGGGGAATAATTCAGATTTTCTGAATGTGTCCACTTCTCACGAGCCCCTCCATCACTGTGGCTACAGATGACTGAAATCATCACTAAAACCCAGGAACTTGGCAATGCATTTTTTCTGTTTGCTATGTGCAATATGTGCATAATTGATATTTCCAGTCAGTTTCTACCAGAACAGCTGTTCATGACATTTAAGAAAAATAAAAAGATCAGATTCAACTCTGACAGACTACTTAATTAATACAAGATAACAAATTAGCATAAGTAAGCTGTGGAGAGACTGATTTATCCTCTCACATTTAGAGATGGTGCTTGTCCAGGAGGGCCTGTAGGTTAGTGTTGACTTCCATTGGCTTGGGAATGAGGTAAACTCAAAGGAAGACAAAGAGCGTAGGTCAATGCTCACAACAGTTCATACACCTCTCTTGCCTACTCTGCAGATTTGCTCAGGAGGAAATGACCCCCTGACACCAGGCCAAGGTGGAGATAGTACTTGGGGGTGGGGTTGCCTTTGAGGGTCCATCACTGGGCAGCATCACAGTGATTGCCACTGGTTAGCGGATCAGATCAAAAAGAACAATTTTTTATTCTGGCCTCTATCAAATCCTTGATGAATTGCTTCACTGGTTTGAACCTTGCTTTCCCTAATTGCAAAGTGGGGATGCAGCTATTTCTGTACCTCATAGGACCTCCTCCTGACATTGGTAGAATATTTATAGCTAAAAGATGCTATCCCAACATGGCTACATAAGAAGCAAAGCTACTTTCCTTGCTGCCACCACTTCATGAAGCATCGCTGTACCACTCAATGGCTTGAAAAAAAAGTAAGGAGGCTGTACTTGTGAAAAGTATAGTCCCTGTGCTTCTGTAAAAGCTAGGCTGAGGAACTTGAACAACATTTTAAAGAAATACATCATCAGAGAGGAATTTGGTGTTGGGGTGACAGGTGGGATGTGGAGAAAGAGTATGAAGAGAGAACTAAAGCAGTTAGCAAGATTTTTTGTCTCCACAGAGCAGGGGGAAGACAAGATCCTACGAACAGCCATCATGGTGGCTTTTCCTCTTTTCCTCCTCTTTGTCGTCTTGCCCTGCAGTAAATCACAGGAGGACTTTCTGGACCAACATCAGAAATGGAACTACAGAGAAGGCGGTAAGAGGTGGTGGTGGTGGATCAGTCTGGGAGGAGTTCAGTAACTCAGAGCTGCAGATCCACCTATTTTGTCCTTGGAGTGAGACACACAGTACTCATTCATGAGTGCTCTTTCTTTATTCTTAGGTAGCTGCTGAGATTTCTGGAGAGAAAAATTGGTTTAGAAATAATGAGCTGGGGTACCCAGTAACAGCAGAAAACTTGGTCACCTGGAGGCAGAGAATTATGCTGTGAGGGAGAGTTATCTGTTTCTTAATTTAGATCCTCCATACATTTAATGTTTGGCATTTTGTTGCAACTCAGTTCAAGTGATGGGGAGTGGAATCAAATTCAGACCACTGGCTCATGTTTTCTTGTTCTGTCACATTGATTTTCCTCTCTTCCATGGATGTCCTGCTAATCTAGCTGACAAGGTCAACATAGAAGGCATCAACAGCATTACCCAAACACTTGAGAAATGGGGAAGTGGCATCTTCTGGCAAATGAAGCACACCTTGCTGAACAACCCAAATGCTTTACTGCCTGAGTTCTCCAGGTAATTCCCTTCATCTGAAGGTGGGATTCAGTCCTCTCCTGGATGCTTCCTTGAGCAGGATTCTTTACCTTTCAGACTGCTTAGGTGTGGGGAGATGAATCCCAGTGTCTTGGTATCTGTTGTGCTAGTAGCTCTGATTACCCTAGTGAACTGAATATTCTGCTGGCTATTTGTTGTGAAATATTCCCGGTTGCCATGACTGTATTACAAGAATTATCCCAAAGAAAACGTAGGCTGTCCTCAGCACCTCACTCCTGTGAGAACAGGCTGGAAAAATGAATTGCGCTACAAATCCACACATGGACTTGGCCATGGGGCAGGGAGAAGAAGCTGATTTGGCCTGTGATGTTTATTTCAGTCTCTGTAACACCCAGACCTTAGAAAGTTATTTGCTACTCCATGTTCTCATATTTCCCCCTTTACATTTCAGGAAATATTAATGACTGAGCACACTCACAAAATTTACTTCAATCTCATATTTCCAGAAACAGAGTGGGAAAGGCAATGAAAGAGAGAAGGAGGGAATACTGGGAATTACTAGAAACCAAATACAACTTAAATCAGAATTGTTTGTAAAGCAAGTAGTCCTCTTCTACAACTCAACTTTCTCTTCAGGAAAAAAAAAGTCTGTCCGCAACTGCTACACATTGAACCAGTTGAAGAGGAAAGGCTAGAAGAATAAAATGGCACTAGTCAGATGGTGACACAATTTCTGTACAAACTGAGGTTTTAGGAGGATATAGTTGATAGATTTTGTGTTGGCCTTTGGCATCACGTGGATTTCTCCCTGGCTGCACAGTGATTGTTGTTATTAACACAGAAAACATCACAGCTTTCACACTGCCAGTGCTGAAATTCATTGGTGCCTAAGATTATCAGGGCTGATATTAAGTCATGTATTTGGAAAGCTCCAACTTCAGACCGGAGAGATGAAATGAGATTATTCAGCCATATCATAGGGCTTTGAATTAAGAGTTTGCTGGTAAGGACACAGGGTAGTCCATTAGAAATACTGGGCACTGACAGTAATCCATGGAAATCACTGGCCCAACCGCCATGTCTGCTCCTGGTTAACAGCAAGGCTAATTCAAACTAATTAATATCAAGCAAGATTAGAATGCTCATCAGAGCTTCGTAAAAACCAAAGGAAGACTGAGAGGAAGGCCTCCACAGGGTCAGGGTTACCCCAAACACGTCGGTGCATCACTGCAGCCCTCACCTTGCCAAATCCTGATGTAAAACCTGGCTCTTCCCCTCCCTCATCTCAGGCGTAGGCACAGCCTGGAGTGACCCAGGGGCTCTGCAGTCACAGCTGCACCATGGCACGAAGCAGCCTGCCCTTCATCAGGAAGTCCTCATAAGTGATCCCACAAGCTGCTGCTCTCTTCTTCTCTACCCCTGCTGGTTCCAGCCACGTAGAATGGCTTTCATCTCCTCCCTTAAAGCAGGAGTGCTGTAAAGTGCTTCTGGGAGCTCATAAACCAGCTGTCATTCTGCACCAAGCCAGCTGCGCTTTGGTGGCGATGGAAAGAGCGTGTTGCCCATGCTTATCCTGAAGCTTGTGGTTTCCTGGGTTCACACGGGAGCATCTCAGATGAGTTCCCACCAACTAAGGGTCAGGGTGGCTTAGGAAGCATCTTTTAATGGTTCCTTGCAGCTTCCCCACCAAAAACCACAAGGCCATGGTAAATCATTTTGCCTGTTCAGGAACACTCCTCACACTGAGTTATTCTCCTGTATTACTCTCTCTGTAGTCTCCGCCCTGTCTCCGCGGCTGTGGATAATCTTGTGAGAGAAGTCCAGTCAATAAGGAAAAGGCTAGAAGAACTGAACGAACGCCTCAATGTCATCAGCAAAACCGTCCTTCCCATCCGACTGAACGCTCTGCAGAGCCAGAGGCGTGGAAATACTCAGCTGCGGAGAGTTCCGATGCATAGAAGAAGGCTGTATGCTCGCAGGAGACCTCAGAGGAGTTAAGTCTCTACCAGAAAAAAAGGAATATTTTTTTTTTTCCATCTGCTTAAGCCTTTCTCCATGGGACGCTGCTAGGAAGAATAAAGTAAAGCACATACAAGACAGGTTTACTAAGCAGACCAGAACTTCCGCATTTTGTTGCTGCCTTTCAAACCTAGGTCAGTAGGCTAAATCTGACCCTGTTCTTCAGTGATGGCTGGTTTGCGTCCGAAGAAGAATGAGTTGACAAGCTCAGTCTACTTGAGTGTGAATAACTTCAGGCTATACAGTCATTCTTTCTGCTTACTAGAAGATGCTCTTTCTATAAAGATGAGGTGAATTTCTCTCTCTGTCCTATTTTTACAGCACTCCATCTAACACAGCTGGGGAATTTGATCTTCAAAAGTGCTGAATGCCTCACGAATGCAGAAAGATAGATTAGTGCTTGGCAATTCCAGCTGGGCAGGGAGGGGGAGAGGAAGCTGTGTTTTAAAGTGTGACCTTAACCTATTCTCCATCAGTGCAAAGAATGCCCTGTTCACATGTTCAGAGGGTGGGTAGGGTTGGATAACCTTGGTCTGTACCTCACGTTTCAAGACTGAAGATACGTCAGATTCTACGGACCAAATCTGAATATCTGTCTTCTGCAAAGAGCTTTTTTTTAACTACCTGGTACTGGGCACTCAAAACCTCATTATTCAGCAGATATGTTCAGAATTTCCAGCACTCTGAAAGACATTGCATTGAATTCTGCCAAGACCCTTGGAAATTAGAGGATGTTATTTCAAAACTATTTAGATATCTAATGGCACAGATAGGTGTCTAGAAGGATTTTGAAAATAGCTTGAGAGACAGTTCAGTCCCCAAAATCACAGATAATAATTCAATTGGTGTCTGATTCAGAGTATCTTCTCCACATGCAAGCACTGACCTCCAGACATTTTCCAACATCCTTTAGCACAATTAAGTCCTGTAGAAAAAGAATAACTATGCAACTCAAGGACTTTGGTGCCTCAGGGAGTACCCAAAATACCCCGCCTTCGGCTTGTCTTTGCCTGTGGCTTCCTGATGATAGAACTGGTGATACAAAACAGTGCGGAAATCAAATTATGCACTGAACAGAGGATAGAGTGGGCTTGCTCTTCACGTCTCTAAAGGTAAATTCCCATACAGCACTACAGCAAACTGTGTACCTGGAATCTTTTGAAACATCAGCAAGAGAGTCAGAGAGGAAAATAAACTATTTTTTTAAAGGTCTGGATGAAGCAATTTATGACAGCAAAAATAAAGAATGGATTATGTCTAAATGGTTGTGGGGGAGGCTGGCATGACAATTGTTTTGCAAACACTCTCCAGTCATAAACACTGAGGATGCAGACTAACTATTTAAGCATTCCCAAGGCCTGAGTTTATGGAAAAAAGTTCAGTGACACTACAATAACCTCCAGAGGGAAAGGGGAAAAACTAGTTTCAGATGAAATCTTTCAGAATGAACCAGAAGAAGTAACACAGTCAGTATTTTGGCTGCTACCTGGGAGTTGAGTGGGAGAGGTATGAGGAGTGTGTGCGACAATCTGATAAATATTTCCCAGATGTAAATTCTCTGAGTTTAATTTTTCAGAAAATAATGAAACTCTAACTTGGAAGGTGTCTACTTGGCTTTTGCTTGGGAATTTGTAACACTGCTTAGCTAGACAAGGGAAAAATCAAGCCTGTGAAAAGGCTAATAAAAAGATACAGTTGTGCCTTTGGTGAAGATGTCATCATAGTTTCTCAGAAAATGTATTTTGATCCCAGAATATATTTACCTAAACTACAAGGAATAACAGGAGAGACAGGCCATCTCCTCCTTGTTATTCTTCATTCAGAGCTACTAGGCTGTGCTGTAGCATCAGCTGCATGCTTGCACAGAATGCTGGTCCCTCTGGCGGATGCTTTACACACTTTGCTTGGGGCTGTAGGGTCTGCTGGCCACTTTGGCCTATCTGGAGGAAGCATACAACATAAATGTCAGCTTTCATGTTCATATTTTAGATATAAGCATTTTTTCAGGCAACCTGAAGTTGTATAAAATCAGTCGAGGACTACTTCAGACAGAAAGATGAGACTTCCCTCAGTCACAGACACCTGTAGGTGGAAGGCCAGACAAGATCCATTGATGCTTTTACTTTTTACCTACATGTCCACCACCAGCTTCTGCCAGAGACAGAGGACTGGGCAAGATGGACCTCGGGTCTGACCCAGTCCATGAATTCCTACACCGATATGTGCAAGTTGGTATTTTTGGCAAAATTCTGCAGCTCAAGGCAGAAACTCCTTGGTTTAGAAAAAGAGAACAAATAAGCTGCAGCACGCAATGTATATTAGAATTTTGCAATTTCTTGCATAATGGTGAATAAACCTACTGATATAAATGGTTAATAAATGACTAGATCTGTGGCCTTGTCACCTCTGATAGCAGCCCCTGTCATTCACTCTGTGAAAGTCCACGTCAGGCTCCAGCTCTGCTCCCTGACCTGAACATGGCCTGTTTGATCTGATGACCATGGCCAGCTGCTTTAACTTCTCTATTTGCACCACGCTCTTTCTCTAGATGGAAATGCTTTAATGGCACATTTCTATTGTCATTTTCTCTTTTGCTTTTTAAAAGTATAGTAAAGTTACAATCAGCCTGCTTCCATGCCACTCACCTTCTGTTTGGGGAGGCAGAAGTCCAGCTGAGCAGGCACCTCGAGGTGCCTCTGCGTCATCTGCTTAGGGAGGCTGGTCTGATCCACGACTGCCCCAGTGACTGGTATTTGATTCCTGCCTCCGCTACCCTCTTAAAAAGATCCTGAGCAAGGTATTCTCTCTACCTGGCACTTGTCCTTTAACATGACTTTTGCAACTAAACCCCATTGGTGATCACGAAGGATCTAAGTCCTCCACGTACATAAATATACCCAGCTATATAAGCCGTCTAAGCCACTTGTTGTCTTCATTTACTTATATTTCTGGGAAAGGACCTGGCTGGAGTTTGAAACGGAGTTGACCAGCTAGGCTGTGAACAGAGGTCAGCGGAGGGAGAGCAAATAGCAAGAGCAGCTTCTAAGATCTGCCCTTTACCTAAAGCTCACAATATCCACAGAGCCACAGACCACTGCCTTAAATTCAGGCAGTGCTCCGTGATCTTAAAAATCTCACAATTGCCTTAAAAGAAAGCAATTGCGATGCTCCTCTTTAGCTCTGCTTGTAATTAAAAATAGTAATAAACTCTGTGATTTGCAGTTTCAGGAGAGCTGTGCCCCACCACGCTGTGTATCACGCCCTTTTGTCAGCACTTCCCCTCTCTTGTATTTCATTTCCTTCAGACTTCCTCTCTCCCCCGGCGGAACACCGCCTGCCGCCACGCTTTATTACACTTCGCACTTCTCGGTGTCCTCCGTTACTCCACCCCCGTGCCGCCGTCTTCCCCCCCCTCCACCCTCGGCCACGTCCCACCGACCCCGGCTGTCCCAGCCCCGCGCCCCCTCCCCGCCGCGGCGCAGCC
>Ga0181612_153695_pt1 | contig 17511 bp, 11 predicted proteins | sample HoacroProtozoa21_FD_119630 | JGI IMG/M metagenome (GOLD analysis project Ga0181612, IMG submission 119630) | Hoatzin crop microbial communities from Cojedes, Venezuel. Combined Assembly of Gp0051906, Gp0051904, Gp0051908 | reverse complement strand
AGGAGGGGCATTGCCTCCCGGTCCCCATCTTGCAGTCCATCAACTGGGGAGGGGTGAGGAGAGATGTTGCCAGTGAAGACTGAGGCAAAATATTGTGGAGTACCTCAGCCTTCTCCTCATCTGTTGATAGGAGGTTTCCGTTTTTGTTCTTCAGGCTGGGTACACTTTTCTTAACCTTCCTTTTCTGGCTGACATACCTGTAGAAGCCCATCTTGTTATTCTTAGCATCGCTTGGCAAGTTCAGCTCTAGCTGCACCTTGGCTCTCTTGACCTCATCCCTACACAGACAGGCAGCATCCCTGTATTCTTCCCAGGAGACCTGTCGCTGCTTCCACTGTCTGTGCAGTTCCCTCTTGATATTTGATTTAACTAGCAGATCTTGACTCAGCCATGCTGGTCTCTTTCCTTCTGTTGTGTTTTTGCCTCATTTTGTAACAAATAACTATGCAATTACTCTCTCACTCCCCCCCCTGCCCCAGCTGGATGGGGAGGAGTATCAGAAGCAAAAAGGCAAAGCTCTTGGATTGAGGTGACAACAGTTTAACGGAATGGCAAAAGGGAGAAGGAAACAACCATGAACAATACTGATGAAAAACATATACAACATACAGCGTTCTCACCATCCGACGCTCAGCTTGGTCCTGAGCAGCAAAAGTCCCTCCCTCAGCCAGCTCCCCACCTATATACTGAACAAGACATGACATGGTGTAGAATATCCCATTTGAATGACTGACTGGGTCAGCCCAACCAGCTGCTTTTGAAAATTAATTCTATCCCAGCTGAACCCAGGACACCTTCCTTGCCTGATTCCTTACACCTGGGGACTGAGAGCTCCTGTGCTCTATGGAAAACGTCCTTAAAGGTCTGCCAGCTCAGTTCTGCCCCCCCTGTCCCTGAAGACCATTTCCCAGGGGGTCCTACTGATGAACTCCTTGAAGAGCTGGAAGTTGGCTTTCCTATAATTTGGGGTCCTGACTACACTTCTCACCCTTTCCATATGCCTCAGGACTGTGAACTCCACCAATGCGTGTGTTTGGTTGGTTGTCCGCTTTCAGTCAGAACCACATTGTCTTGAAAATCTGGTTTTATTTTTAAAGGTATGGTGTTTTCATTCCTGATGGGGACACTGATGTTCAGGTGACTTGCCTCATAACTCACACTCCTGTGTAAGTGTTCAGAAAGGTACCTGTTTTTTTTTTTTAGAAAAGTCTAGTAAATGTAGCTTGTTCTTATACTCTAGAAGTCTGAAGAATTCCTGTATGAAAAGATAAATTTCCACACACAAAACCTGTGTGACTTTCTTTAATGCAGTGTAGCCAGATTCAAGCAACTTCTTTCCAACTCAGTTCATCAGACCCTTTCTAATGTGCATGACATTCAGTGTGTAGGGAGAAGGTGAGGTCAGGAACATAATGAAGGAGTTGTAGGGGTGTGTATGGTTATCTTTGGTTTCATTCTTCCTCCCAAAGAAGATAATTGGCAGGGACAAGGAAGGGTTAGACAAACCCCAAACTGTTGTGTTCAAAACGCAAGTTGTAAACTTTAGCTGCAAATTGCACTAATAAGATCAACTCATATAATGTTTTCTGACGGACTAGAAATATGAAATTTCAGTCATTCCTTTCTGAAATATTTCACTGTTTGAAAGAGAAAAACTGGAAGATTCTGGAGGAGCAGGAAAACACAAGTTTAGCACTTCAATAAACACACTACTCAGCCTCATTCAGGATAACGTATTTCAAACAAATGAAGTGTCAAAGTTCAAGAAAGGTCTTGTGGTGAGTCCTGTCATTTTGCTAGTAGAAATTGGAAAGATGTGAGCATAGTCTCACATGGGAATGAAATAAAACTCCTCTTGAATAAAATATAAAGTGATAATCCCGCTCTTAGGAGGCTATAAGCATTTTCAGCTGATGAAGGGCAGTAATTCTCCTGTGTAGTTGTTGACCACTGTTCAGTATTTCTTTAGTGAATTAATTATTTGGGTAGTTTCACCACAGGAAGTCCTTCTATACTTTAAGAGCTTATTACTGATTCAGGATGATAAGAGACATAGTTATTTCTCTGGATTTATTTTTAGATTATTCCTGGGTTTTTCTGTTGGTTGGTTTTATCTTTTGATTATAGAACTAAGGACGGAGAATGTGTTCGAGGAGTTCTTTAATTCCTTCTTGAAAGCACCAGAGCCGTAGCAGATACATGTCCCTAATATCCACTCTGTGCAACTTCCAGTCAGGCAGGAAGCAAGTAGTTCCTTGGCCACTGAGAACCTTTGTTTTCAGTCTGTAGCACAGGTTGTGGTTTTTTTCTGCTCTATAAATTATTGAAGTCAATAACAGAGGAAAAAAAACCCTTCAAGCTAGTATTTTTGACCTTGTTTTTTTTAAAAAAAACGTTCAATATTTTGAAAATTGGATTACCTGGACATGTTGTTTAAATTTGTTTGTCTGTTTGTTTTTCCTTGCACTCATTGATATTGTTATTTTAGCTGCAAGGTCCAAAAGATGTGAAGTGGACAAGCCTTTAAGTTGAAGTATTTGGTTAAACCAATTGATATAGTAGGGGAAATAAAACAAAAAAAACCCAAAACCAAACAGATTAGCATTAAGATTTAATCCTTATATGAGGTCTAACAACAAGTTAAAAAATTCTTATCAAATAGATAAGCGTTATGTTTTGTTTGATTTGTTTTACTTCTCCCAAATTACTCTCTGTTGAGTTAAATCCATACACCCGTGCTGAGAGCAACCCGAAGACCAAGCCCCTACAGTATTCAGAAACATCACCATTCTGAAATGTAAAGAGGTAGATATATCGAAGTGTTGAAAGGATAATCTTTCCAAGCGGAGAACCTTTCTGGACATATCAATCCCTGAACTGCTGAGACTCAGAGCCACCTTCCCAGAGGGATGTTTAGAACAGAGCCTAGGAGTGAAAGGCTGAATGCGGTTGAGAGCTTGATATTGTCTAAAAAAAAAAAAAAAGTATTAAGCAATTATTTCATACAGATTACAGCACTTTGATGGAGATTTTAATGTTCAAAGCATTGAGTTTTCACGGCTTGGGACTGGACTACCTGTCTGGTTGGCAGGTCAGAAAAGATCTTCTTTGGGAGGCAAATGTGAAGCAGAAAATGGCCATGTAAAGTTCAAAGGGCCACACAGAAAATCCTGGCTCTGCCAAAAGCTGTGCTACAAAACCTCCTGAGAGTTTTTCCTCTGTTCCTGATGGGTTCAGTCATACGCATCTAGTTCCAGAACCCATCCTCGTTCTCGGTGTCTGAGCTTCTTCTGACACTGCCAACTTGTCTCTGAAAGCACAGCAGAAGAGTCAGAAGCACCAGCATCCTGTGAGCTGTTAGAGCTCTGCTTCTGGTTAAATAAAATTAGGTGTAATTATACAAGCACTTTCATTCTGCATGTTCTTCAAATAATGTTGTTACACATCAGCTTCTTTAAGAAATGTGGATGTCTCTCACCATGAAATCTATCTTCAGCTAAATCTTCATTAAGTGCGAGTGCTGAGGCAAAACATGTTTGGTTAACATAGAGTCCCATTCTTTTTTGAGTACAAATCTCATTTGCTCAATGTCTAGATTCATTCTGCTGATACCAGACTTACCTGTTGTACTGTACTCTGCACTAAATGACTTGCCCCTGAGAAATGAAATACATGCTTCCTTTATATGCATGTACCATGAAGTTTAGAACACTCTGCATTTCCTTAGAAAAAAGATTTTTTTTCAGTTTTTACAACGGATCTGTTACCACAGAGATGTTATAAGCAATGGTTTGCCTTGTTAATGCATCTTTAATTTGAGAATTTAGGGACAGACGTGGTGTGTGGTATATTCCTTGGGCTGCAGAAAAGGCAGGTGTTCATTTCCAACACCAGTACGAAGGTCCTGCTCTTTCCAATAACAAACTAAAAGCAAAAGATTAAGACCTGAAAGGCTAGCTCACTCTAGCAAGGTGCTATACACCACAGTAATAACCACTTAGACCTTTATCCCCAAAGCTATCACAACCAATCCTGTGTTTTCTCTTTTGCTGCTGGTCTTTTGTTGTTAAATCCAGAGCAAAGTAGTTACCAGCAGCTTTAAAGAGCCAACGGGCAAGTCCACTGCACTGTCTCAGAAGTGGAAATTACAGACAACATACCTGTTCTGTTCAGTTACTGTTTTAACACGTAGTGGTACTGGTGTGGTATGCACAGATAATTCAGATATTTGGGCCAGTTGAGTTCCATGATTCTTGTGGGTTATTGATGCCAAAATGAGACAAAGTGAGCAAGCACATGCTCTGAACAGGTTTCAAAGGAGTTAGAGGCCTGGGGGAGAACAAGGAAATATTGCTAAGGAGTGCTTCATCAATGATGACTTTGTCTTCTGGAGTATGCAGATAAAGCTGGTGAGGCTGCAGCCTAAAACGGTGCACTGCAATAATTATCTTGAGCAGAAAGCAGAGAAATGGCAGGGTAGTGCAACAGAGAAACTACAGGGAACAGTTTCACCACAGAGAAAGCGTTGTTGTTTTCTCTTCCCTGTAGCTCTTTACAGTTCACAGCCAAAGAGTTAATACGAGGATCTGGTCAGCAGGAGGGAACAACCTATTCTGTGTGGAATTTCTTATGGTTCCTCTATCCCTTCAAAAATCAGATGTATGAGGTTTTGAATGCCCATAATGATGAGGTTAGCCAAGACTACGATCTGAATTGATTGTTTCAACTCTCAGGCGACAAGAAAACCACAGTATACTCTTCTTCATCCAACCTCTTTGATACTCCTGGGATGCACACAGTAAGTATTTAAATGTGATGGCTGCTGGAACTCAGTTATCAAAACAGAGCTGTCTCTCAGAGGCAGCTCTCTCCCACATGCCAGTAGAGGGGCAGTTATCTTTTGAATTTGGCCTCCAAAATCTTTGAATACTTAAGGGAATAGAACCAGAACTTGTCCTTTCTCAGAAGGCAAAAGAGGAGGTGACGTGGGATTCCTGGAATCACAAACTTATCAAGCCCTTCAGAGCTGAGGATTTTAATGTAGCTGAAAAAAAATGGGCACTTTTCGAAGTCACACTTTTCAGCAGGCCTGAGAACTTGGAAGAGGCATCAAGTACTCTCTGGTTTTCACACTTGCTTGCGAAACATCCAAGGCTGGGCAATGGCTGCACTACCATTGCCTCATCTCCCAGATTGTTTGTAGGTAAGTGTAAGGCTTCAGCCTCAGAAGTTGCCACTCAGAATGAGTGCAAGTGAAACCAGAGCTACACGGCAGCAATGAATCACTTGTGGTCAAGGTCATAACCTACCACTTTGCTTTGTGTTTCTGCCTCCTCATTGTACTTGGATGAGAGGTATCTGGAAGGAAAATGTCTGTTGTAGTTCAGGACAGAGCAAGGGTCTTCCCTTCCCAGACAAGGCCTTTAACACCTCCTTGCCTGGGTAGCTGCGTGGAAAGACACTGATGCCGTTTGAAATTCTCAGATTATTCTCAAAGAAAATCAATGCCCCTTGATTCATTCATTTTTTTTATGAAATTTTTGAGCAAGTTTTTCTAATCTGCCGCCAAAGCCCAAGGACTTTGGATCTGTTGTCAGGCTTCTGAAAATGTTTAGTTTTGTTGATTCTAGGTTTTTACTTCCTGTTTCTTCTTGAACTGAAAAAAGGCACCTGAAAAACAACAGAGAGGAGTTTCATGTAATATTTAACATTTTAGACGAATGCAATGGTAGTACATTGCACTTAAAAGCATGAGTAGGCATAAGTTTTTGTTTGTTTTGAAAGAGTGACAATATTAATCTTCCTTCTCTCAGTCACTAGAGGTGTGGGGTTTTTTCATTTGAAATCGCTCTTCACCCCTCTGTTAAATACTGTTCTCGTGTGTGGCAGGTCAGAAGGGCAGTATGTGCTAAAGTATGCCATGGCTTTCTAGATCTAAACTCTGCTAGTAGACTTATTTTTTCATTGTCAACTGAAGTGTTTTCCTTTTCTTCTTTTAAGGGTCAGATTACACTTTGGGCTACACACAGGAAGGAAAAGAAATCCACCCAGAACAGGGAATGCAGGTGGGATATTACATCAAGGGTTCTGCAGGAGATAACTCTGAAAACTGACTGAGGTATTGAGTAATTGCAAGCTTAGAAGCAAGTTAGAACTTGCTAAAGTCTGTTCACTGACTGACTCAAAGGCCAAGAAATTCTGTCCTTCTGAAGAAATATTTGCAGTGACTCATTTCTGTCACGGAGTGGGACTAAACCTGCCACACTAAATATGCCTCCATGTTAGACTAAACAAAATAAAACTATTATGGAAGTCTGAATTTCACAGAACAAGCAATGATTGCACTTGACATGGGAAACTGAAAACACCTGGAAGGCCTGATCAAGATCTAGCTTTTAAATCTGATCTTTGATGTCCCAGATGAAGCCCTTCCTCAGCCTTGGCGTGCTAGCAATTTCAACCCACAGTGGCTTTTTGATTTATAAACTATCACTCATTTCTTTTTCTCTTTGATACGTTGTACCTGTATGCACCTTTCTACAAAAACTACCCAAGCACATTTTACAGAGTATTCATTTTGCTACACAAGAGAGAAAAGAAATTTAACGTCTTAACCAAGAAGGTGTTGTCAGAAGTACAGGAAGTACAGGAGCGTTGAGAGAGAGTAGAAGCAGCTAGAGAAGCAACCATCGTCTCTGCAGACTTCTCCCAAATCATTTTCTCTACCTGAGTTCATCTGGACAAACTGCGAATATTACTGATAACACCCTGCTCAGTGTTGTTGTCTAAATCAGATGTGCAGTGAAGACTGCTTACTAGCCTGCTGTGTACCCTTCAGCAGAAGCTGCTGTGATGGATCGTGCACTGCTGCAGTACCCATACCAAACAGCCTCTCTCCCATCTGGCCAATTATTTTCATTTTTCCCCTCCTACAGCTGTTCTGATATAAAATACCTCCTCTGACTTTTGCGTGCCTTAGTGCAGAAAGGTTGATGGGGAAGAGTAAAGAAAATTACTGTTTTATGACAGATCGTCTCTTCCAGGTACTCACAATATTATTAGCAGATGAAATAAACCTGAGAGCTGAAAACCCACTCTTTAATAGGCAGTCACTTTCTGTGTTTTAAATGTAGTTTCTAAGAAGATTATTGATATATTTGGCTTAGAAGATACCATCAGAATATTGAGAGAGCATTATACGGTGTCCCTTGGTTTTATATTCTTAATAAATGTATTGCTAGAGATACAGTTGCACACTAATAATGCAAAATAAATGGGTCTGATCTCCATATCTGATTTGAAATGTGGCCTCTTGATGGCCTGTAGACTTTTTTTGACAGGCAACACTTTTTTCTTTTTTTCTTTTTTTACAAACTGCTTATGCTTGTCTAATGCAATCTAGACCTCTGATTCTAATGCACTAAAGTTTGAACAAATCGTGTTGGACTGGCAACACACACATGTTTAGAAACAGAGCATCCACGGTCCTTTTCTTGGTAGGTCTGAAATGCAAAGACCCACAGTCTGCTTTACAGGAGGCAGTTCAGGACTGGAAGTAGAAGCTGCCTTTCTCTTGCTAAGAGGCAGGTCCTTAAGACACAAAGCGCAGAAGTCTGATGTGCTTTCTGTGCGGTGGCACCATCAGATGCTATCCTTTAAACACAGACTTGATCCTTCTGCCTGAAACTGAGGAGAAAATAGATGATTGGTTGTTGTACATTGCCTATGATAAGGTAACAGAAAAAGCAAAGAGCAAAGATTTGCTTATGTCCAGTTCACATGGACCCTCCCAGGCAGCTTCTACTTTGCCATCAATAAGGCAGTTTATGTTTGGAAACATCAGATGGGTTATGTTTTTATATAATCAGTTAGAACAACAGAGCAAGCACTAAGGTGTCTCAGTACCCTTTTAATGTTTTTATATTGGCAGCTCTGTCCTGAGAATGGGAAAAAAATATTAATAACAGAAGGGAAAGGTGTGAGTCATCACTAGTAATCTCTGCACGATGTTGGCTCCTGAGCAGCACCTGCAGATTGTAATATAAATTGTATGGACAGTGGCATCCAGATCATGATCAACTGCTTTACATCATCAGTTACAGCAGCCTGCTCCTTTCTGTGTGGCTTTGGTGACACTCCACAAAGAAACAAGAACAGATGCCAAACACTTCGTTAAAATGAGAATGTAAAGACACAAATCTAATGATGCAATGTCGTCCTGGGTTCAGCCAGGACAGGGTTAATTTTCACCAGAATCCAGAATGGGACACAGCCAGGCTGGCTGACCCAAAACGGCTGAACAAAACAGGGTATTTGATACCATGTGCCGTCATGCTGTGTTCTGGTGGGGGAGCTGTGTGGGGGGAAGTCAGTCACGGCTCAGGAGCGCGCAGGGCATCGTGTGGGGGGAGTAGATCTGTGCATTTAGCTATTTGTTTTGTATATTCTTCTTATCAGTATTATTATTGTTTCTATTCCCTTCATTTCCTGTTCTGTTGAACTGCCCTTATCCCAACCCATGAGTTTTTGCCTTTTTTTCTTTCCATTCTCATCCCCAACCCAGTGAGGGGAGGGGCAACAGAGAGACCAAGTGGCCCTTTGTTGCCAGCCACAGTCCAAAACTATAACAAATGTTCAAGAAATTGTGAAGCGGACTGCTATATTCATTACATAGGATGAACTATGGAATTCTAAAGTACGTTGAGCAGCAAGATGTTTAATGAATGTGTAGCAGTACGGTGTAGATATAAAGAGATGTTAAGCACAGGTGCCTGCCCTTTTGGCTTTATTTTCCTTTCTCTTTTGTCTCTTCTTATAGCAAACTGGTAGATCTGTGTAAGAAAATACACAGGATAAGCAGAACCTTTCGTTGCTCTAAGGTTAAGCAGGCTTTGAACTGTTAACAACTCTCCGTTTTAAAGCAGGGAAGGTTTTGTGACCAAATTCTTACAAAGGCTTGGGACGGCAATATCTGTGGCTCCAAGTTTGGCTAAAATTTCATTCTTTCTACCTTGCTCCTGCTCGTCATCTTTGGTTTCACACATTTTTCAGGGAATTATCTTGGAGCCTGTGATTTCTTTGTCAGCCTCTTTAATGCAACTTCCAGGTTTGAAACCTGCCAGCTAAATAAAATGCTTGTTTAGGAAGTGCAGTTCAAAGTCAACACATGGCTAAAAAGTAGAGCCTTCTATATGATTGTAAGAAGGGTGATTTCCTGTTCTGGTGCAGTAACAATCTGAATTACAGTGAACTATCTTCAGATCAGTCAAAGGCTGGCCTTCAGGTTTTTTATGTTGAGCCAAAGCCTCAGGGAGCTATTTCAGACTTCCTCCTGTCACTCCTTGCGTGGCCTTCTCAGGCTTCCTCTGAAGTTATGCTCCTTCCTCACCCAATGGCTGGAGAGAGGTGATCACCTCCCTGCACGGCATGACTTGCGACATGCACTTCCGTAGTACTCCCTTCAGAGAGATCCTTGGAGCTGCCATGCTGTACAACTATATACCTCTTCTCCCTATACACCATGGTTCTGATCATGCTTTCTACCCACTGGCAGAGCTCAGACCATGGTACTCATTAGTTGGTTCACAAAGACGATCAGCTGTGCTTGCTTTTCCTGTCATCTGATCCGTTTTGGGGACCCAAAGTATGAGTTTGCGGAACTCGTGTGGGTCCTTGCATGTAGGAAAACCCCAAGCTTTGTTTTGCCTCTTGCACAAGTTATGCAAAGAATATGCAAGACTGTTCAAAATATCATTCTGCTGTGCTGCTGCTGCAGAAGAAGGGTCACAGCTAATGAACAATGAGCAAGATAATGACCACTTAACAGTACATTAATCATTTCATTAGGCACACACCTTCTATGGGATGTACAATACAAAGTTAATTTTACAATTAGCCAGAAAAGGATTGTCATCTTTGCAATTCTGAATTTCTGACATGATATCATAAGGGATATCCAAGCCAGCTGGCTTCTCCTTTCCTTTCCCTTTTTTTTTTTTTTTTTTTTGGTGCCTCACTATTCCCATTAAACATGTGGTTTTAATTCAGCTCCAAAAGGAGCTAATCATCCAAATAATAATGCTGTTAATGTTAATTAGGGTGTTGATTTTTGAAATATCAGCGACTCTTCATTTCTGCTGTGAATTGCACAGTGTTTTGTTCTGAGATTTTGGGAAAAAAAGTATGAAGTTGATGTTTGCTATTCCTGGCCATTATTGAAATGGTGGTGAGAAGTTTATTTTATTATTTTCAGGCCTTTGTGCTAGAGAATGACTCTCTTTATAATTTGTACTGCAAGAAAACAAGCTCTAATTTCAGGTACTTAAAAAGACAGTGGACTTCATTAAAAGCAATGTTGTTGTTTGTCTGATAAAAGAGTGTTCTGGGTCAGTTCTTATGAAAGAATTGTTGAAACTATCACTGTACAAACACAGGGAAAGAGCGCATGCCTTCTTGTCTCATCTGTTGGTTTGTTATTAGCTGTTAGTGGCTAGCAGAGAAGTGAAATGGAACAACAACCAACTAGAGCTCAGATGGTGAAAAGTAACCCATGCTGAAATAATAAATGATGTTACCCTCTGTGTACTATGCATATTCTAATTTTCAATACCCTTCGAAGCCATCATCCTGTTAAATGACTATGGAGTAGGGCCGATACTGTTGGTAAAATTTAGCCACTGTTAAATGCTCAGTGACATCGAAGAGACTTTTATGGAATTATGCCAGACTTGCAGTAACATAAAGGACAGCAAAGTCTTACTCAGAGTTGTTGGTTACCAAAATGGCATCTCCCATTTTTGAAGGCAAAGGGAGACTGAACTGCTTAACAAACTTCCAGACTGAACTGCACTGACATTTACAAAATGAGCATTACAAGAAGAAGGATAAAAAAAGTAGTCATTCCAGAGGATAAGAAGAAACCCTTCCCACAGCACTGGATTACAGTTCAGCCAGAAGGAACACGAATTCTTCCTTAAGAGAGCATGTGCATAGGATATAGGCTTACCTTGTTATCCTAAGAAATGCCAGACATTTTTAATTCTCAGCAGATTTTTCACAAGTAATAGTGACTCAGAGACATCCCAGGTTTAGGTTACCCAGTTTGAGATGTAGCAGTGTAGCATAAATTTTGAACCCATACCTTTCAAGAGCAGGAGCTACTCACCAAGACTGAGCCTCTCAGACTTCTTCAGATTTGCCTCCACTTTGTGAGTGGTGGTTTCCTGAGTAGTCTTTCTTTGGTCACTTTTGAAAACATCTGTCTGTGTTTGAAGTTTCGAGTTCATCTGCATTTCTGGTTCTAACTTGTGTTCTTTGAGACCTTTCTAACACGTAATTTTCTTCTCACTATGTGGTGCATCAGACTTGCCTCTGGATTGATGGATCGGAAAACTTGCCTAAACAATGGATGCTATTCTTAAATAAACAGCACAAGTTCAGGCACGTTACAGCTGGTTACAGTTTGGAATCTGTGTGTGAAGGAAGCTACATGAAATCAACACACTATGGATTATTTAAATGTGAAAATCTGTGTGGACTGTGGTACAGCTGATCCTAACATGATTTATCCTGTTACTTCCAGGCCACAACTCAGTAACTTATCGAATTATTTTATCTTTTAGTCTCTTCTATTAAAACACAAATTTAAATGTAGATTTGTGTAGTGCTTCTGCTTGACAACATCTAAATTTCCATATCTCCAATGACTTTTGTTCTCCATGTGTGGTTCAGACCCTGGAAGCCTGCACCTGTGTCATCAGTTCACTTTCCATGTGCAAACATCCAGAGCACATTTTCAGTATCTACTGGAAGGATGCCTGAAGGTGTTTTGCGCAGCAGCACACAGTGCTCTAGCCTCCTGTACACCCAGGTAGTATGGCTCTGTTGCAAACCAGAAAGCAGAGCACGGGTGTCTCCCTTGCTCCGTTTGCAGGGAAATGTGCAGGGAAAACAGAGCACTCATTGGCCAAGCCCCAGAGCCTTCTTCAGATACCTCCTGGCTTTCAGTCTGTCCTGTGTGCTGCTCAGAAAAGGTCAGAAGCATAATACCTGCTTCTGAAGTACTTCCACAGCTGGCTCATTCCAGGGTTTGTACCTACAGGGAGAAAAATACATGTATATATATATACATGTATATATCCATCATTTAGTTTGTACGCGGCGCAGAGGCAGAAAACGATCCTTGCTGACACCTGATAGAAGAAACTTAATCTTCAGCAGTCCTCGACTGTCATATGGCTAAATGTATCGCTGAGGGAAGGCAGGAGAGCTAGCCGTGATTCACCTTGCTAGTGCTGCTGGAGATGAGAAAGATGGAACAGTTCAGCAGTGCTCTGTGTATCACACAGACAGCATTGGTGTGGAACTAAATGGACATTTCACGGCTGCTGTGACAACCGCAGCATCTTTGGAAATGTATGCCTTTGCTTCTGGTTCAGGCTCCAGCTAGAGTCAAGATATCCATCCATTTTTGGAGGCTTCTTTTGGGGGAGGTTAGTATTGTGGGGATGGTGCTTTCAACTTGTCATAGGACCTTCTAGATCACTTCTTTTTCAAAAGCAGGATTTGTGCTGCGTTAGGGATTCAAATGAGTGCTCTAATGAGTTACCAAACATCCTGTATTACATAGTGAACGCAGCCTTAAATGACCACTTTCCCTCATAGAGGCATGTTACGGAATGCGCAAATACTTCATACACCTGAATGCACAGAATCTTCCCGAGCTCTTTCTGTAGATTTCGTTTTCAACTAGCTGTTTTACAGGATCTTATATCCTGAGGACAGGATTACAATTGTGGAGTAACAGCTGGATTTAGCTAGGAAATATGTATAAATCCTGAGACTACAGAGCCACAGCTGTTTCAAATATTTATAACTGATTTTAAACAATAAAACAACAGTGTTACTAGGGTGAAAAGAATTCTTCTCTGTGAGATTCATGTCACACTCTCTTTTGTTATAAAGAACTGGAAGACAAACATTTAAGAAAATGAGTATTCACAGTAGCTAATTTGGGGGTAAATATTATGTTTATTTTGCATATTCCTCTCTTTAATCTGAATACATGAAATCAAAGTGATGGCTAGGGACTTCAATGCAGAACAACAGGGGATTTCTGACACTGCCTTACCAACATTAACTGCTCTCGTCTAGACAAGGTGACTGCTAGTGCCAGTTTTCCTTTTCTCTATCCAAACCTGTGCTGTCAGTGCTTTCAGATTTGTATTAATGAGAAGGATAGCGAGCATGTTTGCAGTTTAATGGAGGGTGACACAGAGTCTGAATTCCATTTATCTCATTTTTCCTTTGATGACATTTTTTCTGTGAGAAGTCTGAGAATATTCTTGTGGGGGAGGAACAGAACGAATTTACCAAGTTCCACGATGACTTTTTGTTGAACACAGAGATCGTCTCCCTCCTTCTCTGGCCATAAGCATTAAAGTAAATTGCCCACTCTGGAAATGCAGCTCAAAAATAACTCCTTCTGCTATTTTGCTTAACTTTTGTGCATGAGTTGACACTATCAGTTGTAATTTGCTTTATAGCATTCTCTATAATTGTGGGTCTGGAAAAAGGCCACAGGAATTTCTCCCACTAGGAGAAAGTATTTAGAATAGTAGCATAAAGACTCTCTGGCAATGTTGATGTTTTCCTTTATACATAACTTTATTAAATCTATACTTTTGAAAAAATTTTACCTAGCAGGCTTTCAGTTCAATTGCAGCAATTGTTTTTCAGCAGGCTAATTTTTCTGTAAGACTAGACAAGGAAAGTAATCACTTAGAAAAATGGATTTTCTACATGCATGTGCAGTACTCTCATGGCCGGTTTCATCTTGAGAAGTTCTGGATGGCTCCATCTTTGTTCAGTGTGCTTATAAGAATCCTTATCTTTCAGGACAAGGAATTTGCAGGGACCATTACGTTACAAACTGCTCCTCAAGAAACGAGAGTAAGGTCATTTAGGCCAAATCACATGCAAAGCACTATGGTCCAGGTTGTTCTTTGCATGTCTGTATTATTTATAGATTGGATTATCTGGAACAGTTGCAAACCCCACATGTTTTCTTGAGCATAGGACAGTAAGACAAGGAAGTCACAAAGCAGGGAGTGACCCAAGCCAAGCACCTAAAAATAGCTCAACAATACCATCTTCCTGCGACAGTTGCTGGAAGCAACCAGAGAACGCAGACAGAAAGTACGGGTTTGGGAATTTGCAGTAGAGAAAGACTTAAGGTTGGTAGGAGGACAAAGCAGCCAATTCTTTGTAAAAACTTTCCGTGTGATCTCTCACTTACCTGTACTTAATTTCTGACTAAATACAAAATTTGTCTCCTGTGACTCTCTGATGCTGACAAACACAATTGTATCCCTTTTCCAGAAAGTGAGAAGGACAGTTCATGAGCCCCAGAAACAGCAAGCAGCTGTGTGCTCCTAGAAGAAAGACTTTAAAAAAGGTGCAGAGAAGCTGCTGAAAGGTTGTCTGTCTGTCAGATATGGTTCTGTGCAGGTAAGTGTTGGAGTCCAATAGTCTCTGAACATATTCTTTCATATAATATTCTTTTAGATATTCCATGCAAGGAGAGTTATCCTTGTGTCAGCTGGGATAGAGTTAGTTTTCCTCTCTGTAGATGCTGTGTTTGGATTTAGTATGATAAGAATCTTCATAACACTATGTTTTCAGCTGCTGCTATGAAATCAAGGACTTCTTCCAGTTTCTCATATTCAGCTAATGAGCAAGTGTGCGGGAGCTTGGAGGAAGCGTAGCCAAACAGACAGCCAAGCTGGCCAACGGAAATATTCCATACCATAGACGTCATGCTCTGTTTATCAATGGGGGTTGTCCAGGGAGCAGGAAGATATCTGTTTTTTCTCATTTCCAGGAGTTTGAGCCCTCTTTGTCTGGGATTTGAAATGACAAATGTGTAATGTCTAGTATCATCTTATCTGAAGATACTTGACGTTACAAGGGATTTCTGATTTAGCAGAGTGAGAAAAAATATACAGAAAACACAACAGACATGTAAGTTACACTTCACAAACTATATCAATTGCAACGCACAGTTTACCCACAATACAACTCTGATTTCTGTTACTCTCTACAATTTGCTGACTGCCAGGATGCTGGGAATCCCCAATCACAGGGAAGGAACATGTGGGTTGCAGGCAGCTCCAAGCACACTGCTGTCTTCCAAATACTTGTGTTCATTGTTCAGTTTTCGTACTGTGTGTACCTCTGTCCTCCGAATTAATTACTTTTTCTAATTTCCACTGAAAGCTCCCCTAGGGGAAAGGGTCTGCTTATTTTTGTTTAAATGTTTCAAGAATGGAAGCCATTTGTCTAACTAGTTTGCAAGCTGCCCACAGCCTGCCACAGATCATGAGATCCTGGCACTGGATCTCGGTGAGCTCTCAGCTGAAAAAGTGTTTAGTCAATGTTGCACAGTTTGTCTAAAGCCTTTCATTGTACTCATCTCTCAGCCATTTCTTAAATCTATACAGTCCAGAGATTTTTGCTTGTATGCTTTCTTTCTTCTAGCTTTTCTTATCCTAAGGATATCTTCCTTACAAAACAAAGAGTTCTCTGCTAGCTCTTGCAGGTGTTGTAGAAAACCCTTTCATTTGTGATGACAAGAAACTGGAAAGCATTTCACTATCTAAAAGTCTGTACTGTTGTTGATTTTGTTCTGGTAAAGTTTCAGCTAAAGTTCTTTGTCCCTCTAAGGTGTTGCACATCCAGTACTACGTGTTCGCTAAATGTTGAGTCTCAGGCAGTCAGTAGGAATGGCCATCTGCAACAGAAGACTTAGCTGGGACTTTTAATCTCACAAATGCAGAATGGAACGCAAACAAATAAGAATAGCTTTACTGTGTCAGACCAAGTATTCGTTTAACCCTGTCGTTCATTAGCTTGTGTCCAAAAGAGACAAAGAACAGATAGAGACACAAAAACTGAATATCAGAGCAAGAGTAGAGCACTGCTATCCTGTATATTTTCCTTCATCCAGTGGTTTTCAGGTCAAGAATCTCCTCAGTCAGTTGGGATGCTTTTCTTCTTCCTAAAAAATATAGCTACTGCAAGTTGAATTTGGCCAGGATTTCAAAACTTCAATGTGAGTATGAAATCTTGAACGTTCTTGTGCTTGACTTGATAACCCTCTTCCCGTAGCAGCAGAAGTGTCTCAGGGTCAGGAATGCAGTAGTTAGGGTCAAAATCTTCAGTTTCACCTTGTCTGACTGCTTTTGGCCTCTTGGCTTTGGAGATCATTGGTGAATGGCTTTCGTGCCTCTCATTCACAGAAGAGTCTTTGTGGAGCAATGTCACAGCCACCTGGCAACTAGTGGGGTCTTGCTGAAGACATTAAACAAGACTTACAGAAAGTGTTTCTAATTAGTACCTACAGTTGCAAGAACTAAGAACTGTATTGGAACCCTGTCTTCTCCACACAGTGCTTTGGATCTTGATCCAGACTTCACTTACACAAGCCAAGCTGTGTCTGGGACTGGATGTTCAAATGTTCTCATGTTTCAGTATGTCAAGTTCTTTCAGCTACTGAGGGACTCAGACATTTCTACAGTAGTAAAACTCTCCTGAATATACGGCCCAGAAGAACGCTTAACAAAAATCTTTCCTTCGACACTGGTTCATGAAACCTTGCCTGCCTTTGAAATCAATGAGAGCTCTGCATCTTGATTTTAGTCAGTCCAGATTTCAAGGTGTTTCTTCCAGGACCTGTATGTAAGTGAACTTGGCTGTTACTATGATTTCAAGGCAAAACAGGACTTTGGAGAACACACTAGCTTGTTGATCGCTCTGAGCTGAGACTGGTGAGGAACAAGGTCTTAATTCTACAGTCAGAAGTAATCTTTGTCCTACCATTGTTGTTCTCACAGAAAAGCCTGTGTGTGGGTGTCCCAATCCAATATCGGGGAGGTTTCAATGCGATCCCAGGAGACAAGATTAAGACGCAAACAGAGTCAGATGCCGTGCAACCTTACAAACTTTATTTTTGGTGAACTGGGAATCGGAGGTCTGACGGGGACGGCAGCAGGGGCGGGAGAAGACGAGACAGAAAAAAAAAAGAGTAAAGTCGGAAAAACCCCAGCGGACAAGGAAAAGAAGTGCGGGGGGGGAGGACGGCATCAGTTACCACCACCATGGATTTGATGATGTCCAGCGATGTCCAGTCGGCTCAGTCTCTGTGCAGGCGTGGAGGCCTCGGCAAGGGCGGAGCCCAGCAGTGAGGCGGCGAGGAGGAGAGCAAGAGGGCGGCGAGGAGCATGTGCTGCCCTTTTATAGGGGCATTTGCGCACGTGCAGAGCGTGTCCGCATACGTGCAGTTCCTGCCCGCATACGTGCAGTTCCTGCCATGCGTGCTGTGCACTTAGACAAGTCCGTTCTTGCCCATCCACGTGCTACTCTGTGCGCAAGTGCTTTCTTGCAGGTCGTTGTGGCGTTTTTTTCAGAGCCCAGGAAGAGACAACAATGGTAATGTCGAGACAAAAACAGTTT
>Ga0181612_150268_pt1 | contig 17514 bp, 11 predicted proteins | sample HoacroProtozoa21_FD_119630 | JGI IMG/M metagenome (GOLD analysis project Ga0181612, IMG submission 119630) | Hoatzin crop microbial communities from Cojedes, Venezuel. Combined Assembly of Gp0051906, Gp0051904, Gp0051908 | reverse complement strand
GCATTCCATGGACCCTTCTCTTCCACCTGATCTCCTCTAGAAGCTCCTTGTTCAACCATGCAGGTCTCCTGCCTCCTTTGCTAAATTTCTTTCTCAGGGGGATGCACTGCTCCTGAGCTTGGAGGAAGTGACATTTAAACAGCGACCAGCACTCTTGGACCTCCCTGCCTTCGAGAGCCCTGGCCCACGGGATTCCTCCCAGTAGCTCCTTGAAGAGGTCGAAGCTGACCCTCCTAAGGTCCAAGGTTTTGATCCTAAACAAGTTTTAATCTTGAACAGACATGAAGCCTAACATCTTCCCTTGGTCATTTCTTATTGAAAAATCTTGTTAATTTTTGTCTGAATATTTTTCACAGTAATTGAGTTTAATATTAACAATTCTTACATTACCTTCACTTGCTAAGTCCTTGCTTATCAGTCCTTTGGTCTCTTCTATTCAGGTTAACTCTTGCTTGGTTCTAGTTAGCAACTGTGTATTTTACGTTTCTTCTAGCTGAACTCTTTTCCTGTGGGTCACTACAACAAATACTTTTTGAAAGTGCAGATACATTAGAATTATTTCCTTTGCCTAGAATATCTGTAAACTTATCAAAGATATCTATCAACCTAGTCTCATATTATTTATTCCTAAAATTCTTGCTGATTATTCACTTGAAAGTGAGTAATAGTGTTTAAATTTTGTACAAAGTCAGAATGTATAAGCATGTTTTCTGCTTCTCCGGAACACCTCTTCATACTTGCACCCTAATTTCTCAAATTTGAAAGGATTGAGGCCTCAGACGTACGAAGTTCTAGCTAGTTTTATGACAGCTGGTGTGTGGTATGGACATAGGGGGAAAATCTATTAAAAATGCCATGTTATTGAATGTATTTTCCCCAGAGCAGTCTGCTCTGTCCATAGTAACACACATGTTAAAGCTCATGTTTTAGCAGACGTAATTGTCTCATTGGGCAATTGTGACTGTACTGCTTCCATGCTTGGAGCAAAGACTGGGTTAAGAACCTTCATCTTAAAGAAATCCTAGAGACTTTCCACATCTAACTTCTCCTCCACCAAGGTGCTTCCAAATTATCCAAACAATACAATTATCATCATTTGTCTTTTGAAATAAAGGACATCAGTCTCAGACTAACTTTTTCTTCTTGTATTTTTTTTAAAGAATTTCATTCAATGTAGGTGGATGGACTTACAATCCCATCACTATAACTGTAGTGTATGATTACCTAATCTTTAATCCCATAATTACTGATTGTAACCAGTATTATCTTGTCATATTTTGTTATGTGTTGCCATAACAATCTCCTTAGAAAGAAAGCCATTTAATAATGTGATCTTATGTGTTTGAGAAAGGTTTTTTGACCTATAAACAATCATTTTTATGGATGTGGAAACAAATGTATCTGATTTTCTTTCACATTGAAAAGAATACTTCCCTCAACTGTTCCTTACATAGTTACGGAACTCCAATTCAACAATATTAATTTATTTACCTATTTCCATATCCTTGTTCCCTTTGAAGAACTGTAGGTAGATTTCATAGTCTGTGATGGAAATCCAAGTGCTACATATTATTCAACAGTTTATTATTCTTTAAACTTACATTACAAAAAGTTAAGAGAAAAAAGAAAAAGAAAGAAGAACCTGCCCCCCTCATGATCCAATTTAATCTGCAAGTGGCATTTAAATAGGCAAAAAGCAAAGATGTAATTTGATCAAGATTCAGAGATGATTTATTACTACTCTTGTGATAAAAGCCAGAGGCTTTCATCACGTATGAATGCTCCATTGTGCTGAATGCTTTACATAGCATAATGAAATGTCAGGCCCCTTCACTCTTCTGTATTAAGAATTTGTTACAAGATAATGTAAAGATCATCCAGATTCTAACTCCATATGCTAGCAACAAACATCTTGAAACTTTATTGACTACTTCAGTTTTAAGACTCCCCTTAATAATAAAGAAGTGACATCTAACAAAACAAAAGGCAGAAGGTACATAGTGACAGAGGAAAGAAAAACAAGAAAATCCTACAGCAGTCTTAGTACACAAGGCACTAGCATACATCTCATCTCACTTCAGACAGTTTAGACACACAAATGTGAACTTGAAATCTAAGATTTTCTTCGCAGCTAATCACAAGAAATCAGCATATCTAGACTGAGATTTGTGTAAGTCATTTCAATAATTTCAACCTGTGTTATGTTTTCCCTCTTGAATTACGCAAAAATCCCCATCTCAACAATTCTACCTGTCTCTAATTTTACCTTTGTTATCTTCCATGGCTCTGCTCTAGAGCTGTCCTCACAGTTCTCTGTCACAGCTTAGCAATTTCCCCCGACCTGTGAGCCCAGGTTGCGCAGCTGGGTCATACCAGGCTTCAGCCTCAGATCCTTGGAGCACAGAGAGACGAAGGCATGGGAAGGAGGTAAATGTTACACAGGGTTTACAGAGTGAAGAATATAGACTATTTCTAGGAAAAAATTTAAGGTGAAAATGGAGAAGCTTTGCAGAAGTACGTGTGATGTTTCTCCTATCTGCACAACATAGCTTGGGTGAGAGAAGGAATCAGAGAATTTGAAAATGTAATTTATTGATGTTAAGGAATGATACCTTACGTGGTTTGGATTGGGAGAAAATCATTTTATACTACATTTCACAATGGTAGGAGAGACTGAGAGACAAAAATGAAAAGTACAAAAAAGAATTTGAAAATTAAGACCCAAAGCAATTTGTGTTTTCTGTGATAGATAAAAGGAAATGATGGGAAACAGACATAGGAAAATATGATATGGGTAGAATATGACCTTTACTTCAATAGACTGAAAGTAGGAGGGGTTAGTGGAAAGATTGTTCCAGCGGTAGAAATGCAAATTACATAGATGAGACGTTTTACGGACAAACAAAATAAAGTGTTTCAAATGTCATGGAAAAAAGTTATCAGCATTAAGAGAGAGGTCTTTCCAAAAAGAGGGCCAACATACTGGACTCATTGACAGTGAAGATTATATCGTTAAAATGTCTGAGTTACTGAGAAAGGAGAATAAATAAGAGAAAAGATCAGTAAGATGAAGGCTATCCAGATAGTTCAGTTATGATGAGTTTAAACTAGGAGATGACATTCATGAGGAGATACCAAAGTGACAGCCTGAAATGAAGCACTTTCCCCTAGGATTCACTGAAATCATAATATTGATGTGTGACAAGACTTGTGTTTCTGCCCTTATACAGGAAAATGCTTATAAACCTGCCTAACCTCAAATATGTTCTCACATCCCCTTGACACTATTGTCAACAACCTCCAGCAACTTGTCATGTGATCCAGATCTGAGATTAAATGTCTTTGAGGGGACAATTCCTTGTTCATTTAAATAGGGTATGCAGGGATGATAGTAACAGGAATAAGCAAAAAACTGTAGAGTGAATGGACAAAATCACGGCTTCCAACCCAGCAAAAATTAATATTCTCCAGGTAATAGCTCTGCATTGTACTTTGTTACTATCTGATTAGTATTCTTTTATCATGCTTTGTGAGAGAGACTAATGTGATTATACTTTAGCCGCATTAGTAAAAACAAAAAAAAGGAAGATGATAAGATTCATTTAAAAATTGCTTATGTAGGGTACAAACTTATTACTAAGATATATTGGCTGTCCTTAGGAAAAGTTTCACAGTGCTTAGGAGTATTTATTTTACAGTAGTTCATTCCATGAAAAGAAAGAGACAGGGGAAAAAGAGTCTTTTGTAAAAGCTAACACCACTGTCAAATTATTATTGAGTTCAGCAGAACCAGTTCTAACAATAAAGCCTAGACTGGCAGTTTGGATATGTTTAGCCTGCCATGCCACAGAGATACTGGAGTTCTTTACGGACAAGCTGGTTTTCACTTTAGGAGTAGGTAATATAACTCCCCGCTTCGACGTGCCTTGTTTCTTGACAGCTTTGATGAATCCATGCCAAGCACTGTGCTAATTTGGCTATAGTACATTTCTTCCCTTAGGCCTCTGAAGATTTAGAACCTTTTTCTTAAGGCGCTTTCAGGCACCAAACACATTTGCAGTGCTTGGAGAAACTGCCAGACTTGTTGCCCTTCTCTGGACGCATGCCAGCAACTGAATGTCTTTCTTGTAGTGAGGGGCCCAAAACTGAACACAGTACTCCAGGTGCAGCCTCACCAGTGCCCAGTACAGGGGCACGATCACCTCCCTACTCCTGCTGGCCACACCATTCCTGATACAAGCTAGGATGCCTTTGGCCTTCTTGGCCACCTGGACACACTGCTGGCTCATCTTCAGCTGGCTGTCAACCAGCACATCAAGGTCCTTTTCCACTGGGCAGCTTTCCAGACACTTCTCTCCAAGCCTGTAGCATTGCATGGGGTTGTTGTGACCCAAGTGCAGGACCTGGCATTTGGCCTTGTTGAACGTCATACCATTGCCTCGGCCCATCGATCCAGCCTGTCCAGATCCCTCTGCAGAGCCTTCCTACGCTCAAGCAGATCGACACTTCCACCCAACTTTAGTTACCTATCAAGCAGCAGCATGCAAGTGGTTAAGACACTAGCCACAGACATAGAACACAAGGGTTCACGACCCAGCTCCACATATATATTAGTAATTTTATCACAAAATTTCTGTAGCAATCTCCTCGATCAGGGGAAGACACTGAACCTCAGTGTCACACACCCTAGGCAAGTGCAGCCCTTGATAAGAGAAACTGTTCCACTGGTGAAGTGCCTGTAGCCTACTGTCCTACATCTGACCCCGTTACGCAAACAGTATTGAGATGTGCAGAAATACATTATTCAATGAAGAAACTGTTTCCTCAAATCCCGCAGCTCAAGAGAATGACTTTCACATCACAGTTATTTTAACATCTATAGCAGCAGACAGTCAGAAGGCTGGGAAACTAAAATGGAGTGGAAGTTCATCTGTGTTTCTAAGCATTTTATAAGTAGCCATGCAATGAGAAAGCACCAAAATACAAAATGAGAGAGCTGCCTGCAAAAACAGTAGGGGCTCAGAGAGCCAGTTTCATTTGCACACTGCATTGCGAACCACTTATGACCAGCAGAGCTTCAAGACACACGAAAGCCTGGAAAAATTAGGTCAGTTGTGTCTAGATGCAGAGACAGCTAGATCAGGCTTTGCCGTGCTGTGGCTTTCAGCAGGAAACCATGACCAGCACAATACCAGAGTTTGGGAGAGGAGTATAAAAAAATCTGCGTCTGAGGTACCAAAGTACTCTGTTGCCAGCAGACGGACAGGGCTGTAAGAGCTGTCTGCACCTCAACCTCCTCCCCGCTCCCTGCAGATTGCCTGCATAAGCAGATCTTCAACTTCAGAGGCTAGACTGTGGGTAAGCAGTGGAGACCAAACATACCCATCCTGTTTAAACATAAACTTGATTGTCTACGCACCAGAACACGTAAGTTCATGCAACATAGTATGTGTTCAAACCAAAGCTCACACTCAGCGATTTCTGTGGGCAGGCAAGGACTGTGGGATGGGAGCCTGAATGATGAGTAGCTTAATCATCTCCACACTGTCAAAACACCATCTTACGCTCCAAGAGGATTCTTTGATTAATGCAATTAACACCATTCAGCCTGGTATGTGAGGTGGTAGGTGTGCCAGGCCCATTTTTTGCTGGCTCCTGCTGGCATGAAGAAGGGAAAGGGCACTCCTGGCAGCGGAGCTACACCGGCGCGAAAGCAGCAGGTGCGCGGGGACGGGCTCCCTGCACCGCTGGCCAGGGCTCTGCAGCCACAGAGGAATCACTGCGGTCGCTCAGCCTTGCAGGGGTCACTTCTTCAGCATCAGAGAGAAAGACGCTGCTAGAGGAAGGCAACAGAGTGTTGTCTGTCGAGGTTTCAAAACCTAGCGGTGGCAATTTGTTTTACAGTCACGTCGCCAGATCTCAGACGGTCCATCGGTGTCCTTGCAGCAAAAAAAGCAAGCGGCAACACCTTCCTGTTGTGCTGTTCTCTTTTCATTTTTGCCATGTAACAAAGCAACCTTGCTAACAAGAGCAGAGGAGATTAATCTGTCTTGGTTTTGTTTTGAATAAGAGATTTACAGATGCCTGTGACAGCAAAGAGAAAGCTTCCCTAGGTGTAAGCACCAGGGCCAGGACAAATAACTTCTTGAAACTGGCTCCATTCTTATACCAAATCGAATATTCACCAAAGCAACTCTGTTTCCTTCTTTGGTGTGCATTGGAGGCCACACCATTTATTTTTTATTTGATTTAAAGTGAAATGCAGAGACACTTGCTAGTTAGCAGTAGCACAATACTACATTACAAGTGGGATTTAGATGACATTTGATAAGAAAAAAAGGACATTTTTTCCACATAGGCACTCAGAGATTTTTACACCTACCCACAAGAGTTCTAGCCTTTGATGCAAATCATTCTGAAGAAACCTTAGTGTTAACAGAATGTGGTCATATCCAAAATAGTTCAGTTTTGCCTTCAACTGCTGGCCCTCAGCATTTTAAACATTTTCTACAGATTGCTGCAATTTCTTTCTTGCCTATCACAACAATACCAGCTAAGAGCTTAGAGCCAAATACAGGGGCTTATACAACAAGTGGAAATAGATCAATAAAATGGCTTAGAAAATAGCTCACAAAACAATAGTTATTGAAACAGTATTCGCTGATTACCTAAGGTACTTTTCAAATTCCTACATTCAAGCTTTTGTTATCTAGTTGTTTATGAAGAAAACTGTCATATTTTGAGATTAACTATGCTTATAGTAGACTCCATAGGTTTTCTAATATAAGACCTCCTAGCAAGGTTTCAGCTCTGGTAGCAAAGGGTGTTACCATGCCAAGGACATTACATGATACACTGGCACTGATTAGCCAGCAAAAATAGTACCTTACACGAGAGACTTGTGGTGAAGATTAGATTTTTATATGATAACTCACAAGAGAACACCACCACCTCAGGAAATAAAACATGACACCTGTTGACAGAAATATGCTGTATTTCTGGACAATAACTGAAGGAGAATATCAGATGCCAACCTGCCAGCGACAGGACAACAAACTGGACGTAAGTTAAGCGCCAAAAATTAGTAGGTGATATATAAGCAGTGATTCCAGGATTTGGCTATCGCTGTCATCCAAAAGGTGGCACATACTATGTGCCTATGGGTCCCTTGTCCCACTATTGCTTCGGGAAAAAAACCCACTTCATTTCTTCTTACTATAATTAGATGTTTCCTGGGATAAACCCTGTGGCCCTCAAAGGCTCCTTACCATGCTTGCTGCCTGGTGTTTAAGAAAGACACACTACCTGCAGGCTTTAGCAATTTGGAGTTCAGTTTGTTTCTTTCGGAGTCCCTGTGCCTGCGCCTTGAATGCTTCCCCGCCCACAGCATTTATCTTTTTTGCTAAGATGTCAGTTGTGTGGCAGGCCAGGGTGAGCCAGTGAGGGAGCGACCCAGAAGCGGTCCTCCTTGGTGCCTTCTTTGGGACTGAGGGCCACAAATCCCACAGGGACACCCTCAGGGGTGGGCTACAGACGGACGGTGGGGAGCAGGAGGTGCAAGAGGAGGCCAGACCCAGCACAGCCACAGTGGAGCAGCTGCTCGGCACCAGGAAAAAAGGGTTGATCCGCCAGTTTTAGCCTTGCTTTACATTAACCGCTTGCACGTTAAAGCTTTGGGAACAGTTTGTAGTCCTTCTGTGCTAGCAAGGGGTTAAACCACAGCACCGGCTGCCCTGGAGAATTGAGCTACCCGGGCTCTGTTTGCAACCTGTATCCACCCCTGGGATCTCCTGTGGGCTTTCTCCTTTCATGCAGTCCAATTGTGTATTTAAATCTCTCCAATTAATTAACTGAATGCTCGTTCCTGGAAAGGGGACCTCTGAGAGCTCTACCAGCAACTGGAGAGGCTGTTTGCCAAGGCGGTGGGGTTTGCCAAGCTTGCGCTGCTTGAATATTTCCAGGCAATCTAGCCTAATGGGACTGACAGAAGAGATGGAGGCCAGGAAAGAAATCCCGGGAACACTTCACACCACTTGGCCTTGACTTGCTTTGCTGCCAGAACCCAAGTACAAGGCAACTGTTTGCGATGCTGTCTTAGGGGTAGAGTGGAGCTACAGGGACCTGCTTTAGGCACTTAGGAAAACCTCTGTAAAGTTTCCATGTCATTCGCAGTGCCTTTCCTTCTGGAGAATCCCTTGGAAAGAGCAATGTCTCCAAGTCCACTCATAGACAGGGATCCAAAAAGCAGTATCTTGACTCCAAACAAATATTTCATTCATGTGTTGGAAGGTGGGACAGGACCCTCAAACAGTGCATCTCTCTTTGTCATAATAGCAATTAGCACATAAATCATGCCTCTTACATGAGCATTTATCTTCTTAAACAGAATTGCTGTGACAAAAGAAAGGAATGGATCAGTTTTCTTATTTTGGGCTTGCAATAAATGGCCAAAATGGAGAGTGAATTCTTCACAAAAAGGTGGTAGCAATTCAGAATTTGTGGAAGATGCTCTGTAAATCAGTCTTTTTACTCAGATTGCAGTGTTGAAACATCTGCACATGGGATGTTCAAAGTTGAAAACCACAGCTTATTTAATATTTTTCTAATTTAATTATTAAGTCTGTATCAGTAGGTGTTAGCACTGGCTTGCCCAGAAATACAAAAGAAAAAAAGCATCACACATCATCCGCACAGCAAACTGTTCAGTGAAGCACACACACATAAATGGAGTGTCTTACCAGTGTGTATAAATACCTGAAGGCAGCAAAGCTGCCTGGACATTGCTGTGGGCAGCCAGCTCCAGGAAGCCCTGCTTGAGCAGAAGGGTTAGACCAGACAACCTCCAGAGGTCCCTGCCAACCTCAGCCATTCTGTGACTCTGTGAAAAGCTGTATTGCTCTCAATAAAAATAATCCTAAACAAAAAAAAGCATACAGCTTGTTACTTGTAAGGACAACAGCGCTTATTCGTCTGTGGAGCAGCATACCTCACAGCCTGTATGCTCACCTGGAGAGTATTGTGCTAGAACAGTTCTTTGGAAGTCATCAGTTTTACACCTATTACACAAGCAGAGGATGTGGTCCAGGATGTTTTCATGTGTTATTGAACAATGTTATGAAGGATATGTGTAAAACCGAACCAGAAAGTGGATGTGCATCGTTTTCTTTCCATAGTGACAAGCATGTTATAACCTCCCTTCTGTGCTTACATGCACTGCTCAGACCGGCAGGACAGAATGAGAGCCTTACTTCATCACCATTTTTTATCTTAGATTTCATGTTCCATGGAAGCCCATTGCTGCTTCCTTTGAAATCAATGTTTAAACTATCATTAAGCTTAATGAGAGCTGGGCTGGTCTACCTGCCTTAATTTGAAAAGTGAGTCTAACACTAAGCAGCTGAAATTAAGCCAAAACATTGTACGAGTCTTTTCTGTATTCAGCATGTTTTTATGAGTGTCTGTGGACATAATCAGGGGAGAATGTTAACCCAACAGGCTGTTGGCACAGAATAATGATTCCCTGTTGTTACACTGGTGCAAAAGGAAAGATATAATCTGCAATGCACAGGACATGAGGCCTGTGATGATGCTATGTTTTGTTTAACTTTATTTCTCCATAATCGTTTTTGTACATTAATCATTTTTCTGAGGGTCATTAGTGCCTTTACCCTTTCTCCCCCTCCCTGCCTCCATGCATTCAGAAGGGAAAGATTTAGTTTTCAACCCGTACAGATGCATCAGCAGATCAATTTTCTAAAGGCAGAATCACTCGATGTTTACATTGCCTACGTGCTAACACAAACTGGGGTCTTAATGAACAAGGCTGCGCTGCAGAAACAGAGTAAATGTTAGTCTGATTGACTGGGCAACAGCTAAGGACTGTTGCATGGCTGTGCCAAACTCAAACTGGGTTAGTGTGAATGAAAGTCTTGGGTATACCTTGTTCTGACAGGAGATGAGGCGGTGTGTGTCTGTGAGGCTATTACATTACCAGTATTGCTCTGTGGGGCTCAGCAGAGCTATAGGCCAAGAGTGACTCCACCCTACTGCTTTCAGATCATACACATTTACCCTGGAATGGAGTTGCTTGAAGTTTCATGCAAAAGGAAATTTATAAGCTCAGTGACACGGGATTCCTTTTTACTTGTTTTATGAAGGTAAAAGTAAAGCTGCTTCAGTTAGTGCAAAGGTTAACTCCCAGAACCAACTATTAAGAAATGGTGGGTTCTTTATTTCTTGGTCTCTCCTGATCAAGAATGGATTTTTTTTCCTGAAGGCAATGCTTTCATTAGACACAAACTGCAGGACTCCACACAGAGCAGCTGGGCAGAACTGTACGGTGTGCATCACGCCAGAACTTACTTGATTCAAGTGACCTAGTAGTGCCTCTGAGGCTAAGATCTCTTAAAAGTGGATAACAAAAGCCAGCTGCACTACACTGCATAGGATGAAATCTCTTTGGACTGATATTTCCCCTAAATTTAAAAGAAAAACAAAAACAAACCACAAACTAAAACTAAATACTGTTTTCTGCATCTCATCAACAAAACAAAATATTCCAACAGGAATCTGTGTCTAAGATGATCATGACTTAAAGACAGTGTATGGGAGAAATTCCCAAGAAAGGAAGTAGTCTAGGAGACAACGCTGTAAATAAAGATACACATTGGGCAATGACTTTAATTTTGTTTTATTCAGGCCCTTTCCCCCACTACTTGTGTGACAGCATTACAGCCAGAAGTTAAGCTAATTCTTACCAGGACACTACGTAAACTACCTGCCCTGCCTGATTGTTTGTTATTTACTGCTCTGCTATCTCTTTCTTACACTTACCATGACAGCCACACAATGTGTCTACTACAACACATAACTTTCTGTTCCTGGAACACTGTGCTCCTGTTCCTTCCTCGTTAGATTATCATCATCAGAGCAACCCCAGCATCACTCACGTCAGATAGGACAGGGTCTTCTCCAGCAGCGCACACAAAGGAGGTCTTTCCCAGCAGCCTCCTGTTTCTTTAGCCTGTAGCCTGAGGAACACAGTGTATCCTCACTGAAAAAGCCTAGGTCATAAAAAATGGTTGTCCTCCATATTGCGTAACAAGGTCATGCCCTCAGATGTTTACTGAAACTCACTTTTTTCACACCTGCGGTCCTCTGTCTGCCAAATGTCTTCTCTACCACTGCACTGCATAAGAGGAGAGAAAGAGCCACAGGGAAAAATCGCAGAAAGATTTCCCTAGATCATCCTGTGAATTTTACCTGTGTCTGTTTTGAAGACTTCAAGATAGTTACAGAAGAAATGGTGTTTTACTGGTATTCAGTTAAGGCCAAACATGTTGTTACTGCTTGACTAGATAGTGGTACGTAAGCATGCAACAGCTAAAGTGTCGCCTCAGGACCAGGGTAAAAGAAATAGAGAAGTATATTAATTTCCTTGTCCTACTTAGCTTGCCTGGATGCGTCAAAAAGATAAATGTATTCACCAGAATCTGAATTAACCTATATTTCGTTAATTGGACCAAAACCACTTACAAAGACAAAACATTTCAAGTTATCATCTTTTTCCGGGGGCAGGTGTCATTCATCATGAAAACACAGGTGAGAGAAAGATGAGTGCTGATCATCTGAGAGTTTGGTACGAACAAGGAACATATTTCTACCATTTCACAAAGGCAACATCGTGCAAAGCAAAACAACTCCTGAGAACATCTTTTAACAGCGCAATTCCAGGCAAAGGCTGCTGGTTCATCGATTCCTCTGTTTACGGTGGCCTGACCTGGGAAAGCTGTGGCGTGACTTCCCACAGCATGAGGCACCTGCAGCTCTCAGAGCACGACCAGCATTTGCAGCTTTGCTGCTGCTCACCGTTAAGCCAGCAATGCCACAGGTTACCTGGGCATCTGTATTGAAGTCCTGTACCTACTGAGATTTGTCAGAAACACCTGACCTTGCTGGGCTTCTGCACAGACTAAACTTTCAAAAGGAATCACAGAAAGAGCTCCCCTGCACTTTTTTAGGTACTTATAAAGTTAAAACCTTGGAAATCCACTGAAAATCAAAGGCTACCTGATAGTCTATCTCTTTTTTCTTCCCACTCAGACACACTCCGCTTTTTCTATTCCAAGCAAATAATACAGTTAATCATGGTGATGGTACAGTCTATAAAAAAATTTTATGTTGCTCACTCAAGACAGATATAGTAGTAATACAAGAACAAAAGAAGTGACAGAACAATGAGATTAAGCAAAGTTTGTTTCCAAGCAGGAAGACAGTAGCTCAAGAATCGAGGGAAAAAGGTACATGGTTTTGGCCCCAAGAAGTCACTGTAGTAATTCTCCCTAGGCAGGATTTCACCCATGACAAACAGGAGGGATCCACACAAAGGTAAACTATTAATATTAAGCCTGGGGATAGCTCCCTATTTATTTGGCCTTTGTAATAGTAGAACAAGGACAAACTGAAAGGAAAAGCATTTCAGATCAATACCACAATTTCATACAGATAACAAGCCCATATGGAGCCCATTGCTACAAATTAAAAGTGAAACCTGTAATTTAGGAGGATTATGGAAGGACTGAATAACAGATATTGGCAGCATGGCATCCTGCTATAGGAGGCTGGTGAACACTAATTACTATCCAAAGAATCATTGTGCCATCACCATGAGAATGATAAAAATAATAAAAGGCTTCCCCTTTGGGCTGAATAGCTAGCGGCAGCCTTTCTTGCCTTTTTTTCTAACACATCTAATACTAGCTTCTGTCAGAGACAGAGACAGAAGCAGGACATGTCCAACCCACTCTGGCTGTTTCTGGCTAGGTTAGTAGTTTTTACTCATGTTTTTGCCTGCCTTTGTTAGGCAGGGACAGTGACCAAAGAGGAGAAGGAGGTGGTGAAAGGTGAGGAACATTTCCTCAGCTCTTACAGCAAAAGGCATCTCAGTTGCTGAAAACAGTCCACTCATAAAACAGATGTCACTTGGCGGCAGTCAGCTCCATTACGGTTCTTCCTAAAAATAAAGCAGATTTGCTTGTCGTGGTGGGCGTTTGAAGACACAGACTGACAAAACAGCACCTCCTTTATCTTTGCTTTTTCCTCTTGATGTCTCGGTAACGTTCCCATGTCAAATATTTAAAAGAAAGCCACCTTCTCCCAATTAACGTATTTACTCCTCCAGAAATGCTAATGGAGACTCAGCACCAGAATAAGAAAGAAACACAAAGAGGGCAGCTGCGCCATACTTTCATCTGCTACATCAAGCAGTTGTCAGTGCTAGTATAAAAATTACCCCAGGTGTCCAAATTTATGCTAAGTAAACATTTCTTGAGTCTGTTACATACAGCAGAAACCTAGTTTTTCTCTGGTCATTGCTCTGAGTAATAAAAGCAGTCTTTCTTTCCTATTGTAAACAATACACCAAGCCAGTCAGCTCATTGTGGAAGGCCATCAGGTTGGTCAGGCATGGTTTCCGCTTCATAAATCCATACTGACTCCTGGCAGTCACCTTCTTGTCCTGCGTGATGACTGGAAATGGTTTCGAGGATTTGCTGCTCCACAACCTTCCCAGGGATTCAGGTGAGGCTGAGCAGCCTGTAGTTCCTCGGATCCTCCTTGCTCTTCTTGCAGACGGGAGACACTTGCTTCTTTCCAGCCCTCAGGACTCTCCACAGCCACACCCCTCCCCTCCACACTCTTTAAAGATGATTGCAAGCAGCCTGTCATGACGCAGGCCAGCTTCCCCAGCACTTGTGGGTGCACTGCATCAGGCCCACGGATGTCTATAGGTCCAGTTTATTTATATGTTCCCTAACCTGTGGTCATCCTCCACTGAGAATAAATCTACCTTGCTCTGGACTTTCACACTGGTGCCTGAGACTACTGAGAGCAAGTCTTGCCAGTAAATACAGAGGTAAAGAAGACATTGAGTACCTGAGCCACCTCTGTATCCTTTGTCATAAGGCCCCCTACCCTACTCAGTTTAGCAGTGGGGCCATATTTTCCCCTAGTCTTTCTTTCACTGCTGATGTCCCTGTGAAAACCTTTCTTGTTGCTGTTCACCTCTCTTTCTAGATTCAACTCCAGGTGGGCTTTGGCTTTCCTAAGCCCATCCCTCCATGGTCAGACAGCATCTCTGTATTCCTTCCAGGCCACCTGTCCCTCCTTCTTCCTCCTGTACACCTCCTTTTTACGTTTGAGTCTAGTCAGGAGCTCCTTGTTCATCCATGCAGGCCTCCTAGTCCCTCTGCTTCATTTCTGCCTGTTGGGATGGACCACTCTTGAGCTTGGAGGAGCTGACCCTTGAATATCCACCAGCTCTTCTGGACTCCTCTTTTCTCCAGGGCCATATCCCATGGGATTTTCCAAGCAGATCTCTGAACAGGACAAATTCTGCTCTCCAGAAGTCCAGGGTTGTGGTCCTGCTGTTTGCCCCATTCCATCCTCTCAGGATCCTAATTGCCACCATCTCATGGTCCCTGGTGCCAAGCTTTTGTCCCTGATCTTCACAGTCCTGACCAATTCCTCTTTGTTTGTATGTATCAGGTCGAGCAGAGCACCTCTGCTCCTTGCCTCCTTGATCACCTGTGTTGAGAAGCTGTTGTTTATTCTTGCATCGGAGATGTCTTGAACATCAAGTCTATTGCTGCAGAAACACAGTAGGTAAAAACCACTTCCTTTTGGAGGGAATAGCTTGTTACTTCAGAGACGCAGGCTCATGTCAGTCTCCCGACCATTGCAGCGACACAGCTATGCTGTTCTGAAAAACGCTCTTGGACCATCTTGTGCACTCTTCTGCACAAACCACTGCTCTCTGTTGGCTCCCTCTGTTAGCTGCATTTGTTATCATCTAAGCTCTTCATCCGTTGTAGTCCTCCATTTTCCTTAAAAGTCAGTCTCTTCTTGCCAGTCTTGTAACACTCCTGGCAGCTACCATTTTGAACCTCTTCGTACTCCGTGTTGCAAACAACAATTCTAGTATTTATTTGGCTTAATTTTACCATAAAGATATTGTAGACTTCTCCCAGGAACACATTCCACAATAAACTCAGCTTTTTTATTCAATCTGGTTGGCTGTGAACTCGATGAACCAATAGATTTGATACAAAAATGTATTACAGATACAGAGTGGTCAGAAGAATTAAGGTTTCCATACAGCGCATGGACTGGAGCCTAGGACAGAGGCACCTACAAAAAAAAAAAAAGAATTATAGATTTAACAAATGAGTTAGCAAAAACGAGGAGAAATTTTAGAATGGCCAGGAGATGTGGAGAGAATTTGGTCAGTGCTTCTCCGTGCAAACAGTAATGGCACTGAAGCCTGGAAGTCAATGTCAGCATTCGTGGAAACAGTAATGAAAGGTATACGTCAGTTTTCAGAATGTGCAAAGCATGACATCTGATCAGTCGGACCCTCTGACACAGGGGCTAAATCTTAGTTTTACTTTTTTCAGCTGGTCAAAAATACTACTTAACTTACAGATGATACTTCTTTAACAGTTATCCTTCGTCTAGTTTGCATGCCTTCATCAGCAGAAAAGAGCTGGCACTTCCTTAGAGAAAGCTTTCTTGGACATAGAAACCAGACGCTCAACAGGATGCTGTAGATTACTGCACCATCATATGCAATTCTAGTGGGAATGCAATTCCTTATTAAACTGAATTGAATAGGTACGGAAAGGCTGAATGAAGTGCCAGGAAGGAAGTATGGGCTGGATGCTCCTGACGTTTCATTCTTTAGCTGCTAAAAACCACTCTTTCAGGCACTGCCAATTCCTCAGTATAGCAAAGAAAGAAAATTGTAAGATCTGTGCCATGAAAGAAAATGCCTAAACACAGTGATATGGCAAAATAAAGGCTGTCTGATAATTTGCTGCGTTAGGGTTAAAATTCCCTCTTGCAGAACCAACAAGGGGCCTGTATGCAACGATGCCTTTCAATGGGTCACAGTCTGGTGGTGATGTTTAGCGTATGCTCCAAGGACTTAGCACTAAGCCTGCTTGGCCCCAGGCTGTGAAGCTGACCAGAGATGCCAAACTAAATGAGTTAATTCCCAAAGCCACTTCATGGGAAACTGGGAGAAGAGGTCAGAGCAGGAGAAACAGTAGACTGAAAGAAAGCATAAGGGGGAGAAAAGGAGAGAGAAAGACACCTGCTTATAATGCCTGATTAAACAACTCAGCTGAACTCTTACAAAAAAGAAAACCAAGCCCTCTGACCAAACTTGGGCAGAAACACATAGTAAAAATTTGAGGCTATTGTGGATCCTAACATTACTGATTTGTAAGGACTTAATTTATTTTCTTAATTAGTCTATATATATACAGTTCTAAACATAAATACTCAGGAAAGCCAACTTTATACAGGAGAAAACTTATGGACCCCCCAGAAAGGCTTTAGTTGGCACTAAGGGACAAAAACACTGCCACAAACAAAACACTTTATTTCAGTGACTTGCTGCAGCTAGAAAAGAAAGAGGAAATAGCAGATCTACTTCTTTCCAGACTCAAGGTCAATTGGACAGGAAGGAACATATTTCAGCCTGAGCAGGCTCTTCCAAGACCTGAATGTCAGCTAACTTTGTTATGCCAACTAATTAAGACCCAGGCAGAATGAAGCTTTCCTCAAGCAGTGGGATCCCACCACAGGAACCAACAGACTGTACCAAGTCCCATGGGGTGGGACTCCAGGGCTGGTGGTGACCCACATGTGCTGGCAGGCTGCTGGTCCTGGGCAGGGATGTCCTCAGAGATTTTATCTTCTTATATTCTGTAGACAATGTAAAAAGCAGAAAAAGGTCGCCTTTCCCCTTCTTGTCTGAGGTTGCAGATTTCTGTACCATTAAAAAATTCAAAAGCTCTGTAGCTTATGATGGTCAGATTTGCTATGCTATTCCCTGATCAACCACCAGCTGCAATTCTGTCATGGAGGGAATATTTCAGCTTGTTTTGACCTGGAAGTAAGGAAAGAAATTACTTTTTATTTCTTTGGTAAAAGAAATTGTATTTATTTATACAGTAAAGCAGCTTTGAGATTCTTGGAAAGGAAATTGAGGTTTATATTCTGTATGCTACAAGTTAAAAGGAAGGGGTCTGCTTCAATGAGAAGTCACAGTCATCTGAAGATACTATCTTGGTCAAGAATGAAATATATTTTGTAGCCTGGCTTTTGCATTATGATTACTGTTGCTGTCCTGCTGGTGAAAAAGAGGACTGCAATGAGAAAAAAATCCTCTCCTTCCAGACCTGAGCACAAGCAATAGAGAGAAGAGAGAAAGTAACCAGGAGCAGCCCCAGACTAACACAAGCTGAAAATTTTGCACATAAGAGCCCCTAAATTTGATTTCTAGCCACCCTGGCCTTGGTGACATGTGCACTTCCCTGCTGATTAGGTTTTTGATACTTTTGGCTTTTGCTCTCTGATAAAGGTTTACTTCCATGGAAACAGACACTGTATTCACGAAAACAAGGAAGCAAGTTCTAAAAACTGACTCTTAGAGAAACCCCACCTCTTTGT
>Ga0181612_135054_pt1 | contig 17517 bp, 9 predicted proteins | sample HoacroProtozoa21_FD_119630 | JGI IMG/M metagenome (GOLD analysis project Ga0181612, IMG submission 119630) | Hoatzin crop microbial communities from Cojedes, Venezuel. Combined Assembly of Gp0051906, Gp0051904, Gp0051908 | reverse complement strand
ATTTTATTAGAATGCAGAGTTTCTCACACAATTTTGTCATATTAAGGTCAAGTGTAAAAACTGAAATTGGGGGGGAAGAAAAGGTGTACTTGGGGCAAGTGCGTGTTTATTGTAATGAGGACTTTTAATATCATAACAGCTGTGATTACTTGCTAAAAGTCCACAAAGACTCCATTCTAGGCAATGAAGTCGTTCTTCCCTCCTTCCGAGTCTCTACCCATCACATACGCATTTCTGTAAAAGGGTAAAACATAAGCCTGTCTTCACACTAAGGCATTAACACATGAAGAATGATTTTAAGAGCAGAAAAGGTATTTCACTTCATTACTGAACAGATATAAAATATGCCTGCTGGTTTTCGCCAGCAGAGGTCTTCCCCTTATTTGACTACACGAAAACCTTTTGTTTTAACCATTCACAGGCAGTCTGCTTACAGCTAACTTCTATTCTTAACAGCTTAAAAACTAGAAAGTCTAAGAACTGCTTTGCTTTAGCTATACCTTTCTGGCTTATATGCCCCTAAATGAATTTTGAAATTTTACTAGACAAAGGGTTTGTCCACAGTAAATTGAATTTCTGTGACTATATTCTTCATGACTTTATAATGTCAAAAGTAAATAGAGGTCTTCATCTATATATGCAAAACCTCTATTTCTTCTGAGAAAGCTCAGTTATCCTCTACACTTTAGTGAGCAGTAAAAACAACATAAATAGTTATATTTTCATGTGCTTAAATAAATGATTTGTGATAGTATCTACACTTCTCATCTGACTACTGGCTTACTGTATAAGTAAAATGCTTAATAAAAATAATAGTGATTGATTCCTATATTTTCCTTTTTCACTTTATTATTGCTCGAAAGCACATAAACCATCACCTCCTTGCGTGGAAATTCTCTGAAAACAGGTCTTCAGTGGGTACCTATCAGAAACAAGTAACTATTTCTGACTGGGTTTTTTTGTCTTTCCATGAAGCAGATCTGGAGCAGAGACAATAAGCACAGTAAAACCAGGTGACACACGTTAGTTTCCACATAACCGTAATTAGTATGCAGCAATGAGTGCACTGCCAAGTCACTTATTGATGACTTGAAGATAACTAAGGTGAGGGGGTGATGGAACTACCCAGAGATGCTTTAATAAGCATCTGCAGACATCTTTGTGAGGTCCTTTCTATCCTCTTCAGCTGCTCTGAGCCCTCAAGTGATCAGCCTGATGCAACAGAGCTTCTACTCCCTTCCCAACAGCCAGCTCATGAAGCCCACGCAGCATTTGAGCTGGCCCCAAATTCGTCTCCTCTCCCAGTTACTCTCAGGAGGGCCTTTTATGGCCATGTGATGCCAGGGACAGAAGCGTATTTCGGGTTTATCCTGTTCTCTCTGGGACTCCTGGTGTACTGCCAGTTCCTCATCAGTGCACACTGCTCTTTGCAGCCCCAACAGTGATTCAGTGTAAAACAAGTGACAAGTAATCGGAGCACTTCCAGCTAACGCAGTTTTGGAAGGAGAGTGACTGAAGGCAATGGAGAAGACAAAATCCTTTATTCCTGTAGTAGCGGGATTTATTCCCATTACACTAGCTCAGATTCTAGGACCAAATCCTGGAAACTGTCCTGCTCGTGAATTTCAACTCTTTACAAAGCTCTCCTTCAAGAGCTGTTTTACTGTGGCTGTCTTCGGGTTCTACATACACCAGGCAGGTAATAAAGCACTCAGCAAACCTGGAGAATGTTTACATGTTCTTTCCAAACAAATTCTTTCTGGTAGTTGTGGCAGAAAGCATTCCTGCCCCTTCCGTACAGGCAGTTGCAACGTTCATTGCTCCCAGCTTATTTTCAGAGCACAAATGGATGTGAATGTGAGAGAGAGGGATCACCAGTGGACCAGGAGCAGACTACTTTTGAACAGGTCAACAGAAAATCTTCAGAAGCGGAGCTGCCGACTTAAAACTTACTCCAAACACCAGAAAAATGCTTTGGTGTACTTCTATGTCTAAAGAATTCTGACATAAATATTTGAACCATACAACACATGCATAATACCATCAGATATAATCAACGGCACTACCGCTATACAGACCATGGAATTAACTTGGAAAAGACTAATTTAATCACATCATGTTATCATGCTATAAAAGTTAAAAGTTTAAACATTGCTTCTACTTAGTAAAAAACTGAGGATTTTTTCTTTACGAATCTTCTGAATAATGAATATAAGAAACACTACTTAATAAAAGTCTACCACCCCCTTTATTCAGTGCAAGATTTTTAATTTTAGTCAATTTGACCACGAAGCTACCTGCAATGTATCCAAATGAAATTTTACCTTAAAATATATTCATAATTAAAGTAACAATTAGTGTGTTGTTAAACTGTAAAGACCTTTCTGGAAAGAAGAGGCTTTTCTACAGCAAAGTGCAAAATGCTATGTCACTACGTAAGGTCATGTACTCAAAGTGAAAAACAAACACTGAAAACCAGAACAATAAACCTAAGTTTTCGTTTCTATGGTGGAACATTTTTGTTGTTTCTGACAGATTCAAAATGACCAGCATATTCTTAGAAGAGCAGGAGATTTTGTTTTCAGGTTTGCATTTGTTTTTGCGTTTTGTTTTGCATCAGTGGATGGCAGTCTCTACAAAATATCAGTTTACTAAAAGTCCCAATGGTACAAACACCCTTCTGCCCTTCTCCCCCCTCTACGCCGCCCAGAACTCCAAACAACCGAGCCATGAAGTGTACAATGAACAAGGCATTCTGTAACTCAGCCTGCTACATCCATTTAGCCTACAGTTTCTCACCTATGAAATCAAACACACACAATATGTGAGAAAGTTTTATCATTTTAGAATCAAAATATCCCTTAAAATATTTACATTTTACAGTAAAAAGGATAGCAAAACACAAAGTAATGTACAAGCTTAGGTATTCAAGTTTTTGAAGCATGGAAAATGGTGGGAGAAATGAATTTACTACTACAAATCATATTTTGAAGAATTTAGATTAAAAATGCTTTCTTATTAAAACAAGTGCAGTTTAAAGCAATAACATTCGAGCAGCTGAGCCTTCCAATTTCTGGTCACAAACTGCTTCAGATGCTGACGAAATACTTGAAAAACTAATGAAAGACACTTGAATTATTTTATTGTACTACTGAATAATTTAAAAAAAAAAAACTCTTCACACCACTGAGCATATTATATTTTGTTGTAATGTGTGTGGATTCTGAGGCTTTGCTACAGTCTTTAAAAACAGTGCAATTTAAAAAGAAGGTTATTGTATGAAATTCACTTTTAAAATTATCAGAGCATCTTAAAACAGAAGAGAGCACAAATTACCAAAGGCAGCAACTATATTGCAGACTTGACTAAAGCCAACTTCAGCTAAGAAAATTTCTAAGCCTTTATTGCATATTAATAAAAGAAATCTTTAAAATTTTGAATATACAGCAATGTAAAATTTTTAAAAATATTAAACTCCTACTCCTAGCGATAGTTGGTATAATGAAAAAAAGGATGAGTATTGGTACGTCGAATGGTACCAAAACACAGACTTGTTTCTGCAAAACACCAACACTGAATAAAAAAGATGGCACGATCCTAGCAGGCTTTTGTTTTTTTTTTTAATACAAAGTTTTACGACATTACTCTAACAGTTTATTTAAATAGGATTTTAAAAGACTGCCTGCATCTTTTTACCTTTTGCTTTTAGTTCTGTCACTGTGGTCCCTATGTCTCTCTCTGTTCTTTTCACTTTCCCGGTCTCTGTGCTTCTCTTTGCTTTTCTCCCTCTCCTTATCTTTTTCATGAGCCTGTTCTTCACTTTTAGGCTTCTCCGTCTTTTTTTCTGGATTTCTAGTCTCTCTGGGGCTTTTTCCATCAGCAGCCCTGTCACTGTGTGGAGATCGTAATCTTTCTTTATCTCTCTGTCCTTCCTCTCTACTCTTCCTCTCTCTCTCTTTTTCCTGGTTTCTGTCTCTGCGTCTATTTCTTTCAGAATCTTGCTCCCAGTATTTTTCATTGTTCCACTCCTTTTCATGTCTGTCTTTCTTTTGGTGATGGGATTCACTGTGAAATCGTTGTCTATGTTGATCATTTTTTCCTCTGCTGAACCCTCTCTCCAAATGCTGTTCTTGTCTGCCCCAAGGATCGCTGTGGCGTCTTTCTGGTCTCCTACTGTCTTTACTCTGAAAAAAATTTTCTGGCCCCAAAAATCTTGATTGTTTGTGAGCCACTGGTAGCCCTTGTGCAATGGGTCCAGCATAGTGTGGTGGCTGACCTGATAAATGAGACACTGGTGGCCATGGCATCATTGGATTTTGAGGAAAGCCAAAGCCAGGAGGAGGAAGAAGTGGAGGTGGTAAATGAGGAGGAAATCCAAACATTGGGTTGTTTTGCGGAGGGAAGTTGTGAGGTGCAGGAGCCTGAAACTGAAATCCAGGTGGATTAGCCTTAGGATGCTGAAAATTCTGCTGTGGAGGTCTAACAGATGAGAAGCTGCCACTTGTAATAGGGCTCGGGACTTTGGAAATAAATTCAGAACGAGATGAGTTTTCCGTTTCAAACTGAGATGAAGTTGCTGCTGGTCCTCTTCTAAATGAGTTCACTGTTTCAATGTTCTGCATCAGTGCATCCTCCTGTGAGTGTTTGGTGTCTTCTGCTTGTGATGCAACTGCATTATCTGCTTTTGCTGCAGTTGAACTGTACTGTGTCTCACTGGTTTGCGCATCACTTTGATACAGGTTTAAGCCCACTTCTCCAGAAGCCTGTTTGTTCTCTGGTTCCATCTGATCATTTCCTGAAGCATTCTGTCGGTCTTCATTTCTGCTAACGTCTCCTTCCTTGTTCTCCGAAGCATTAGTCTGCTGGCTTCGTCCAGCTGCCTGTCGTGGGTCTCTTTTAAGATTAATAAACGGCGGTGATTTAGAGGTATTAGCAGTGGTACCTTCAGCAGAGCCTACACTAGCATTGTTCTCATTGGGTTTTTTCCCTGCATTTGATGAGGAAGAAGAAAAGCTGGAATTTGTGGTCCTTCTAACTTCCTGTGCAATGTTATCCTTGTCAGGTAATTGCCGCTTTGGGTCATTTTCTTTACTTTCTTCAGTTTCTTTATTCTGCGACTGCGCAGATAAATTTGCTAAGAACGCTTCTGTGGAGACATCTGGAGGCTTTCCCTTAAGACTCAGCCCCACTAAAGATACAGCACTTCTGGCAGAACTTGAGGTCCCTACAGCTGCTGCATCCACAGTTACAGCAATGTTAGTGGATTCTTGCAGATCATCCGAACCAGTCTTTGCTTCACTAACTTTAGTAGTTGCATCAGCAACATCCACCTTTTCTTCTTTTAAGGTCGCCTGCTCATTTAATAATGGTATGTCTTCACTGTGACTCACTTCTGACTTGCTGTGTTCATATACCTGCCCTGTCGTACCCAACAGGCTTTGAAGAATATCATCCACTGGCAACGGCTTACTTGCTAGCTCCAGAGTAGAAGGCTGGTTTTCCCATCCAACCAGGACTCCAGGAAGAAATCTGAGAGGCTTTGGTGGTTCGTGTTTGGTACTTTCCACCAATGGTTCAATAACTGCTGGAACATCTTCTGCACTAGATTGCTGAGGTTTATTTCTCTGCTTGTGTAGCACAGTTGTGAAGGAATTAAAAAAATCATTTTCCTCTTCTTCTTCTAGTGCCAGCTCATGATGAGAGACATCAGGTTTGTTTGGCTTGCTTTTCTTCTCTGGTGGCAAGGTACTCAAGGTGCTTTCCGAAGCTTCATCCACAAAACTGCTAGTAACACTTGCAACAGCAGTAATCTGCCTCTTCATTTTCTGGCGAATTATCAATCCCAGTAATAAATTTGGTCGATGTATTTCAATCCCTGTACAAAATTGTAACAGCAATTTATCATCTCCTTATGTTTTGGTTAAGGCAATCATTTTAACAAAAATAACCCCCATACGCTCATAATATATTATAGAAAGTATTCATTTTATGACAATTGATTGACATTTTATGACAAATGATATGATCCATCATTAAACATAACAATACTTCATCAAAAATGTATTTCCAGCATAAAAATTATGAACTCAAACACTGCAAACTAGAAATGCTTTAAGTACTGTACCACCCACTGTAACTTCCAAATACAGAATACGAGACAGTTACATAGGACCTCTGGTCACATAAGAAAAAGCACAGAAGTTAAACATCATGTTAGTCCAACATAGCTATGGCCTGTTAACAGTGGTAGCAAAGCACAAGCGGAAAACAAAAAGTAAACAGCACACTTGCAACGACAAAGTCTCCTCATCAATTTGTGTTAAACGTACTTCTTCAAAGATTTACTAAGAATGACTTTCTGAAATGCTTCCCTCATTCCAGGAAGGCACTGTGTTTCAAGGTACACTATTAGCTATCTCTTCACTACGAATTTTGTTCTGTATAATTTAGGCTCTTGCAAAAAAATTATGAGTTGTACCTCATCCTCTCTTAGTTTTGGCCCCACCTATCTCAAAAGAAGAAATCATCCACGAATTTTTGTAATCAAAGTAAACTGATACAAAATAACTCAGATGTACGCAGAACAACTGAGAGCCACTTCAGGATCTTACAATGGGAAATTAATGTCTTTTAAAAAAAGCTAATGTAACACTATGGAGAACTCATGACATTTTAAGAGAATAACTGGCATTTTAAAAATTAATTTTCTCTTACATTTCTGTTGTAAACTTCTCTAAGCAGCATTACGATAATAAAGTTCCAAATTCCAAGCTGTACTTACCAGGCCCATCAAAAGGCACAAGATGATGTGGGACTTTATCTGAGGAACCTAAAGGGATGAGGTACAAATCTTTCACTTGCTTCATGTTATTGGCGGCTACACCATAACGTTTTCTACTGCTGAAATAGGCAAACAACAATGCATAGGATATCTGATCCTCTTCAGTTACCGGGGTAAAGCGAACTACACAGATCTCCTGTTTACAAAAAGAGAGAGAAAAAGATGGTCAGATACATTTTACCATGAAATTTTAATTGATCTAATGACTGCTCTTTATTTAAAAGCACAGTTCAAAGGAGGAGAAAAAGCAGGCAGAGAACAACAAAGGAGACAGAAGGAGCAGAAACAGGGCCAAAAATAATTAAGGGAAACTGGAAAAATAAATAAAAATAAAAATCATTTAGAAAAAAAAAACTTACAAAAAAGCCAACATTTTATCAGCCAGCTAAATAATAAGTTTTAGGGAAGCATGGCAACTTCCAAGCCATTATTCTCCTCCCCATTCTTAAGACTACTTAGCAAGCTTTATTTTGTAGTCTGTTGTGTCCAAGATATCCGTAACATTAGGAGAAGACCACTATTCAGATCCCAGAACTATGACCAAAGCCCAGCTCAGCAGTCCGATGTTGGGGCTGATGCTCTCTAATGGCTTAATTAACGACCTGGAAGATGGGACAGAAGACCCCCTGCAAAACTGAGAAGGCACCTAATCAGAGGCAGTGGCCGATATGCTGAAGGGCTGGCTGCCATTCAGAAGGACCTCAGCAGGCTGAAAACATGGGCTGACCTTTGTGAAGGTCGGCAAAGGCAAACGCAAAATCTAGCACCTTGAGATGGAGTAACCCCACGCACCAGGACAGGCTGGGGGACTGACTGGCTGGAAAGCAGCTTGGCGTAAAAGAACGTGGGGGTCCTGGTGGACAAGTTGAACCAGCAAGGCATCCACGCCAAGAAGGCCAACTGCACAGAACCGAAGGAGCCAGCAGGCCAAGGGAAATGATTATTCCTTTCTATCCAGCACTTGTGAGACAGCATCTGGAGAACACTAACTAGTATTGGGCTCCCCAGAACAACGACAACCTGAACACAGTGGGACAAGACCAGCAGAGGACCACTGAGATAGCTTTGCATACAGTAACAGTACCAAAGGATAACACATGTGGTGTCCAAACACTCAAGATGAGCTACAGTCTCAACGGAACGCAAGTATTCTCAAACAGCAAATGACAAGTTAAGGTTAGATAGTAAGTAAACAAACGCCACCAGCTACCATCCATCCCATTCAACATAACTGTCAGTTATCCTTAAAACGTCAGGTATTTCACAAATGTCCCAAGGGTAAAAGATCTTTGGGGTGAATAGGATGCATTTTAAACAGCAAGCCTTCAATATGTAAAATTCTTACCTTGGTCCCTGACGCTTTGATTTTTTCTACGTACTCCCAGACAGTGTGAGGAGATATCCTGCCACCTACTTGAATACTATCAGGTAAATCCTATGAGAAAGTACAACAGAATTCTGAATTCAATGTAAAAATTATGGGTAAAGCCTTCATTCAAGTATGTGTTTCATATATTCAAAACATACTTCATTCTTTTAGTTCTTAAATTATAATTTTAAAATATCAGTAGAAGTTACAACAGTAGTAACAAATTAATTTAAATTTTGGTTATTTAAATGAAGATTTTCAGTGCAAAGTCAATGATCTGTACTAAATTAGTTATCACTCAATACTGTTCATCTATACTTTCCCCAAAATTATTTATTTCAGTAACATTAACTACAAACATAACTGTATGTTATGCACTCTGGAAACACTCAATTTGTCTGTAAGATCAAACTGCTATGACAGCCCCACACCTATGCATATAACAAACTTTCAGAATCTTAATCATGAGAGGAAAACATAACCTACGCACACGTGTATATATAGACATGATTTTTTTCTTGGATACTATCGAGTTCACTATTCACAAGCAACTAAAACAGACTTTCAGAATAATTTAGAAACGTAAGGAAAATAGTTTTTGAAGTCAAGCAGGAGAGTTTTGAAAAGCAGATCTTATTCGTACGCCTGTCCTTTACTATTAAAGGCTACTGCAAGCCCTGCACTTCACTGAAGCTTTACAGCAAAGTAAAGACAATCACATTAGCAGAAGACCTAAGACCTTTTAATTAGAAAGCTGATGCATCCTGTGTCACTCGCAAGAAGTAACACTGAGGGCTTATGAGCTCTCTGCTCTTTATTTTATGACACGAAGACAACTACCATAAGCACCTGCGTCCTTTTCCTGCCTCTCAGACACTGAAGAGAACACAACATAAACTTTTTGGTTTTAGGGACAATTCAGTCTTACAATGGAAGGTTAGGACCAGAATTGTCACCAGACAGGCAAAAAAATAAACCCTGTTACACAGGTTTCTGTCGCAGGAGATGAGAAGACTTCTTGCACTGTGAACAGAAACCACCAGTAGACACTTCTCTTCCAAAAATTGGTACTGACTTGCTTAATGCTTTAAAAACTGAGCTACAATTTTCTCACCTCATTCAGAATGTGGATGCCACCAAGGCAGTTATGTTAGCGGAAACTTTTGTCCTGTCTTTCCCTGCTACTTTATACTACAGAATATGCTCCATAATAAACAGCTCAACTTCTACAAAACCAGCTCTGGAAATACTGCTGCTCATCCTCAAGAAACATTTTACAGTGAGATGAGAGCAAAACATCTTAAAATATATCAAAAAATTTGAATCCTTAAGAACCACGGATCCATGCAGAATAAACTGAAAAATAATTTGCTTACAAATACATACTCTAACCTATGCCCTCCCACAAACACTCTATTCAGTACAATGATCACGCTTCACTGCCTTTCATCTTTCTAATATTAGGCTACAAGGTAAACAAGTCACTAAAGTGAATAGATGAATTGTTCATTCTTTGCAATAAATATAAATACCTCCGTTAAATACTCAAAAGAGCCAGAAACTGGATAAGCCTTAATAACAAACTTTGCTACTGAAGGCATATTGATAAAACCCTTCCAGATGAAATTCAGTCGTGCCAGAAAGAGACTTTCACATTCCACAGTACCAGGTGTTTCTGACCTAAAAAACGACAAAAAACCCACACTTTGTTTAGAACATATATCACACAAAATAATGTAAATCATAATTTTTCTTTGTAAAAGAAATGACATGTCATTAAGAATTTTCTTTTTCAGTTAAGCATACTTGACGGTCAATGAAAAGAGACAGGCAGGCAAACGTGTTTCTCACCTTCCAGTGGCATTGATATATGTTACACGAAGGACTGTCAGACAAGCGGCCCATTAGTTCACTACTGTATCTTTTGAGAATGGAGAAGTTTAGTCCAAGAGTTATCAAATGCTACTGAAGCGGACACACAAATACATATAGAGAAGAGGACACACAAACACATATAGATGCTGCAGACCCCGTAAGATCTTTCCCTGGCACAGGGAGGAGGGGAGAAGACAACTTACTGCCTGCTGGCCTACCCTCAGCCTGCTTTTTAAGCTCCCATGTTTTGTTGCAACACTGTCTGTCCACCACCTGAATACCTGTGTGCCCCTTCCCTTCCCTTGTTCCCCAAGCTGGCTCCTCATCCCTCTTCGTCCATGCATCACTGCCACAGCTTCTGTGAGCACCTCCTACCAATTCCAATATCATCACCTCTACAAAAGAGTGTTTTTTCTCCCCTTCAAATAAAAGCCTCAGTTCTGCAACAAAGCAGCTGCAAAGAATAAACAGAAAGACTTCAATAAATTCACAGAAGAGTATTTCTCAACCTGAAGGTCTCCTCATGGAAAAGGTTACAGCCACATTTCAGTATTTTCCAGCACGCTGTTATCAAAATATTCTAGGCATGCTATTAGCAGTTTAAAGCGAGCTGCCCAGTAGTACCAGATGTTCTGCTGTTACAGTAACACAGTAACCTCTGTTTCTTTCTGTCTACACTAGAAATTCCTTCTTTGAATCTTCAGCAAGCTATTCAGGAACAAAGGTCACTGTCCCCGGTAAAGGATTCCACTGTCCTGATAAAGGCAAAATTTCAGCACGAACTCTGGTCAATTCTGAACAACAAGAAGTCAATGTTTTTCTAGCAACCCCTTCCTCAATCCAGAAAAAAAAAAAAGCTCCTCAAACTGCAGTTCCCTCTTTAGTGGGTAGCAGAGTATGGTGTGGAAGAAAATGCAGAGAGCTGACAGCACGTATGGCAAAACATCAAACAAGCTACTGCTAACTGGCATTTCTGGAGAAGTGTTGCTTTTGAGATTTGAAACTAGCCTGACTAGTGTCAATGCTCTGTTTAGAGCAACCTCGAAGTCCCTAGCTGTATATATACACATACACAAACACACACACACTAATTCAGCTGCAGCACTCTACATACTATGTTCCTTAATAGCACAACACAGTATGAAATCTATATTCTGGCTTTTTTAATACGAACTCAGTGTCTTTTTAGATCATGTTGCACCATAAAATGTAAGGTAGTTTACTCTTCCCCAAAAGAAAATGTGGTAATCAGAAGTTTGTAATCACAGCAATACACATAGTATTGTTTATATAAATGCATACCATCGTTTACTCCAGCAGAGAACCCCATTCCTAAGAAGAGGTGTACAACAGTACACAATGGATTAATGAAATGCCATTAAAAAAATCAGCTTTAGTCATAATAGCTTAACAACATTAATAACGTTTCATTATAAAATACTGTTTCTACAGTTTATATTACTTTGGGAGAGGTGTGAATGAAGATTTTGATGAGTCTTGCTTATCATCTTCCAGCAATTCTGAAGCTAAAATACTTGATGTTGAAGAAAGCGCGTCTGCAATGCTCTCTGCTTCATTGTCCGACTGCTTCCGTGCAACTCCAACTGATACTTTCACTTTTTTTGCAGAAAGATCATCAGTCGGTGGTGCCATTCGGCCTGCAGAGAATGAATTGCAATATTTTTTATTTTTTATTAAAGAAACAAAAGATTACTTCCTCTGAAGACATGGAAGACACACCAAAAATACTACATATTGCCACTGAATTGGGATAGGATAAAGAAACGATACTTTTAATACATATTCCTACAATGTACAAATTTATACACTGTATGTATTTATATAATATTATACATAAATATTGCCACTGTAATGGGATAGGATAAAGAAATGTGGAATCAACAACAGCATGTACATCCATTAAAGGGATTTCTTTCTCTGCAGTCCTTTTTTTTAAATCAAATACAAGTTTATGACAATAGCCTATCATTTTAATATTGTCTCTTTCGTAAATTATGAAGTAAAACATCGCTTCCACATCTTTGTCAGCAAACTAGGGGAAAAAAACCATTTATTTACATTCTTGAGGTATACTGAGATTTATGACTGAAAAGCATTATACAAGCATGACGTATTTATTTTGATGTGCTTTTCAAAATTACCTATGCAGATTTTGCAGTTAAGATCGAAGAGATGATTTTTATGTTGACTTGTGGTGTCCGGAGATGCGGATTCATTTACTTCTTTATCTTTTTCAGTTTCCTCTGACTTCTCAGACAACTTCATATTAGGTTCCTAAGAAAAGTCAAACACAGTTCAGTTAGCCTTTTTCTCCCTCTCTTAATATTCCTAATGTTGCTATTCACATTGTTTAAATATTTTATGGTATTTTCTTCCCTTCAGATATAAAACTCTCACTTCAGCTGTATAGCCTAAAAGGCTATCACAAAAATCTACAAATGCATTAGAAGAATGAATTGGTATTCCTAAATCTCTTTTATGTAAGATTTAGAATATTTTATACTATTGACGGAATTCATCATACAGTCATGGACACAACATGGAAAAAACCAAAAAACACCAGGCTCAGAAGTGAAAGTCAGTAAGAATAAAAGAAAAATTAAACTCAAAACAGACCTAACATAACTACAGATCTAACAACAAAATCATAAACAAACCACTTTACAACCATATTATCTGCGAACTAAATTCACTCTGTTGCCAGGTTGTCTTTTCTACCTGAATTTCCATGACTTCCTCCTGTTCTTTTATTGGTGTTTCACTTTCAATTTCTATTTCTCCTTTGTGAGTAATTTTTGTGATAGGTCTTCTTTCAACTTCCCTCTGTTCTTTCTCAATCATTTCAATTGTCTGTAGAAACAGGAAGTTACATATATTTACTTCCATACAATGACATTTGGAAATCCACAAATGTAACACCAGAAAATAGGTCCACAACTAGGAAACCCTCTGGGGAAAAAAATAATACCTTCTTATTCTGAAAGTATCAGGTAGTTTCATAAAGCAAATGCACAAGCAGCAGCTCTAACTTCACCTTCAGCGCAGCAAGTACTTATCGGGCACATATTTAAACAAGTTATAAAGCAGACTTTCAACACTAAATTTAAAGATAGGTAATTCTGATTTTCCTAGAGCTAAAGAAAAAAAATGCATCAACTTTTTTCCCCATAATAACAGGGACAATGTAGGGCATAAACACACGTAGAGGTGTATCGTTTTTCACAAGCTTGTTTTTTAGTACATAAACCAAATATTCTACCGCAAAAAAAATTTAAATGTATTTTGAAAGTAATTAATATGCTAATTCTAATCAGCACTGCTGCTTTGCTCTGTTGCAAAACATAAAACATCATTTCTAAAATCACTTCTTAAAGCACATTTCTACTTCTTAAAACAAAAACAGTTTGTGTTGGCTGTCCCCAATATTTCAAGCCTGGTTTCGTAAGGAAACAAGGATTCTACGATTGCTTTATCGGTCTGCCAAATCCCTACAGTTACTTTTGAACACACCGGGGAAACTTCAAAGTCTTGCCTAAATAGGAAAATGAAAACTGCATTCAAATGATACATTGCTATTTATTTTACATGTTGTATTCCATCTCAACTTCTAGAAATTTTGCAGTATCTCTGAAATATTTCGGACCCTTCAGTAATTTTTGAGCAGTATACACTTTTGCTTTGAAGCTGTTCCTCACAGCAGTGGAATATTGTTTTGTATGGTCAGTTTTCAGTATTTTATTGACGTTTATAAAAATAAATGTAATAAATATGTACTACAAAAGATGCGCTTTTAATAGCTACAGAACAAACAAACTTTTCATGCCGTTCTAGGCCCTCAAAACAACTTTGAGATAATAGAATAATTCAACAACTGTTTTTGCATAGGAACCATCAAAAAGTTATCATGATTGATTATTCCTGGTTATTTACTTGTCTTTGCATATTGCAACTAGATCTGTTTATCAATGTTGCAATGCAAACTTCAGTCTCTACAACAGTATCCCCCTGCACTGAATCAGTTACCACTGAACATTCTTTCATTCTGGGCACACAGATTTCAAGAGGATGAATTTCCATCTATTTTATGTTACACTACATACTCATTAATTTTTTATCAGAAGTCATCTGATATAACTGACAATTCCTAGTATGATAAAACCCAAACACAAAATGCTTACCAGTTAACACTACCCAAGTTTTGTGCCTTTCAGTTCTATGAAGTGGCATAAAAATGCCAAGGATTCTGCCAACATAAATCCAGATTTTGCAAACTAGAGAACTTTATGCTGTAAACCAAACATTTCTAAGCAGCTGCAGTTAACTATCATCAGACTAACTGCATAATAAACAAGACAGTATCTAAGACGAACGCATTTTCTATAAAAATAACACAGGTCCTCGTATTCCTGCTTGTCCTCCTAAACTGTCAACGCAGCTATAAATATAGTGTGTCCTTCTGTTTCAAGAAAAGTAATGCTCAAACTAACCTAATAAACTTTCTACACTTCGTTGAGGTTTTTTGGTGGTTGTTTATCATTGTTATTTTGTTTGGTGTCGTTGTCCCCCCCCCGACTGCTTTTCAGACTGGCAGATCAGGTTTTCAGGTTTACTTTTTGGTGGGTGAATTGTCATGCTCCATCAGTATGTAAGTTATAAACAACACCAGTTGTTTGGTTTGTCCAAAGAGATGTCTCTCCCTTTTTAAGAAACTGGTGCCTATAAAGCTCCAGCTTTAAAATCTTGTTGGAAATAAGGACAAAGAAGCCTTCACTCCTGAGACAGAAGAAGGAAAGAGCAAGCAGCAACAGAATTGCACAGTGAAGGAAACGCATGGTTTCCCCCTTTCAGGAATTTACTACACTTCTTTCATTTCTGTCCTAACAACACTTTTGGGGTTTGACTACTAAATAAATTATAGAGATCCTCCTGATTAGTCAGAGTTGCTTTGTGCAACATGCATTCTGTTCTTTCTACATACACTTAACCTGAAAACAGAAGTTAAATATGCTTAGGCAGTCAACTGAACAACATAAATTGACAAATCTCACGTGTCTGTTTTCTCTTTGTCTCCAAGCAGCCAGTTCTTTGGAAGCCAGTTCTTCTGGGCTCATTTTTATTAGATGGTCTGGAGTAACCTCTCCTTTCAGGACTTTCTTAAATAGTATCTAGAAGAAAGAAGAAAAGTTAACTATTGCTATCAAGACAAAAAAACAGCTCGCAACAGGAAATAAAACAGAGAAGCAACTACAACATACTCTGCACAGCTATATGGATCATGTGGGTTTATAATTATCTGCCACTGTAGAAAGTGGTACTATATTTTATAATGTAAAAAGCTTAATTTCAGAATTCCATTTATTCTACATAATGTATCTTCATATACCCCAAATGACCAGATGTATAATTAACTGTTGTTCCGAAGGAGAAAGTGAATTTATGCCCATTGCAGAAAGAAGCTGGTATTAAAGAGCATGTCTATGCTTCTTGACTGACTGAACTGAACTCCTAGGGTAAAAAACCCCACATAATTTAGCAGTATGAGCAAAGAGAAGCCAGTGACAGAAGTTGTCCTGTTCATACAATTTACAGTTACAATGGCTAATTGTAATAGTAAAATACTATAGACAAAGCATCTTGATCAGAATAACTGATAAAAGGACAAAAGATAGAAGCTGAAGAGGCGAGCATGAATAATGGGCTCATCGAAAGCAGAAAAGAGAGTGAAGGCCAAGCTTGAGAAATCTGGGTATGAAAAAGCACAGGGAGACAAGCTAATGGACAGAAACAAAAATAGTGCAGTAAGCAACAAAGCATCTGCGGGGATGGAGGGGACACACGAGAGACAGGGACACCCAAAAGACAGATCAGTGGGAAAGACAAACACTTAAACTGGGCAACCTATATCCCCTACACTTTAAAATCCCACTATAAGAAGTACACTGGCAGCAAGGAGTTGAAGAATTAATCATGGGGAACAAGTGAAAAAGAACATAGAGAACACTGGGTGCGCAAGAGGACAAACAACATCAAAGAGATGAGGAAATCTATAAAACCAACAGGATAAATTGTGAAAGTATTAATAAATAGAAGACCGTTCCTTTAATCTACAGCAAATAAAGAATGTCTGTAAAGCACAACAGAAAAATAATACGTACATTATTTTTAGGATCTTTTAGATTGAACATTAAACTTCTGTATTTGTTCTTATACTTTGAGTCAGTGTCCCGAAAAAAAGAAAACAGCTCTCTTTCAATCCTTGTGGCAACTTTTGCTGCTCTCTCCTCAGGAATCTTTAAGCTGGAGTCTGTCAATCTGTCAGAGAACGCAAGGGCAAAAATTACAAAATACTTCCAAATTATTAGTATTTTTTTTTCCTCTGCCTTCCAAAAGAAAATGATTACAAACTCAAACTTATAATTTCATGTAATAATGTATCTTTACCTTTTCATCAGAATTTCTTTAAGTGACTGCTTGACACTTTGTCTTATTTGATCAGCAGAAGGTTTGGAAGCTGGCACGGCTGGCAGGTGTGTTGCACTAATGGATCCCTTCTCATTTTTCTTTTTCTTAATTTCTTGTTTCTCATGAACACCTATCAAAACAGAGTCAAAAACTAAGCTACAGAAGTGACAGCTATTAACTTTTACTGTTTCTGGATGTCATGAAGTTTTATTTTTAAACTGCTAAGAATGGACCTTCAAGGAGAAAGAACGGACTCACAGGGGGGTAGGTTTTTTTTTCTGATTTGGTTTGGATTTTGTATTACATAGATCAATTCAGAAAAAACTTTCTTACCAAAAACAAACAGGACTTTTGCTCTTTGACTTCAGGCATTTTCTTCTAGACTGAACCAAGATGACCAGTATTTATTAAAGGATTTTTGACTCTGAATTTTTGTAATAGAATAGATTAATTTTTCAATGAGTAAACTGAGATATATTAGGAAGCATGTGTTACAAGCATATTAAACTTTAACATAGCATTTTTCATTAAACAGCATTTTTGTATCTGTTAGCCATCAAAATTATTTCAATTACAATAATCTCAGATTCTGGTTCACGTAACAGACACCCTTAAACAAGGCCATTACAAGGTTTGTGTCATAAATAATACAAATAATGGAAATTTCTAATCAAAATCATCAAAGCAAAAACCCCAAATTCCTTCAAACTTTCATTTTCAGAGTGTCAACAGAAAACTCATTTGTCTCAGCACATGAACATGGCAGTAACTTAGAGCAGTAGCCTTCTATTTCTATCCAGCTGGAAGCCAGTCACAAGTGGTGTTCCCCAGGCCTCAGTTTTGGGTCCAGTCTTGTTTAACATCTTTATCAGTGACCTGGATGAGGGGATTGAGTGCTCCCTCAGTACGTTTGCAGATGACACCAAGTTGGGTGGGAATGTCGATCTTT
>Ga0181612_140421_pt1 | contig 17521 bp, 15 predicted proteins | sample HoacroProtozoa21_FD_119630 | JGI IMG/M metagenome (GOLD analysis project Ga0181612, IMG submission 119630) | Hoatzin crop microbial communities from Cojedes, Venezuel. Combined Assembly of Gp0051906, Gp0051904, Gp0051908 | reverse complement strand
CTTGGACATAGTTTTCCAATTAATGCGGCAAAAATAAACGGATGGTACGCCAAATCATGACGTACCTATTCTCTTTTCAATTCTTTTTTACGGCCTGTACGGTTGAAAATATAGCATTTTTGGGCCAGAGCTGACTCAATGGTCCGTACCGGTGAGGGAGACCCCGCCGGTTTTTTTTGTGCTTCCCCGTGTTCCGGCGGTGCGGGGAGAGGGCCTTACGGCACTATTTTTGTAGTCAAATTATTTCTTCGTATATTATTTATTTTTATTATATTTACCTCATAAATGTAGTCTAATGTTCGTAAGCACGGTCAAACACAATAAGAAAGGGGTGGACGGCTTCTACTGCTCCCTGGTGGAATCATATAGGAACGATTCGGGGCAACCTCGCCACAGGAAGGTCCGGGATCTCGGCTTCGTGCCCGCCGAAAGGCTGCCGTTCCTCAAGGCGGCCTACGGGGAGGGGGATCCGTTCGAGATACTGGAGAGGGAGACGGGGAGGAGGTTGGTGCCCGACGCCGGCGCATCGGACTCCGGGAATGAAAGGCAAAAGTGAAACATAACAAAACAGGACAAGAATCATGGAAAAGAAAGCGAAAGGACAGGTTACAACAAACAAAGGGGGAAACGACAGCGTACTGAAGATGGAATGCACCTTTACGGTGAAGGACGCCCAGGGGAACGTCATAAGCCGAGTCACCAAGACGGGCGACATAAACGACGGGGACGACGATGACATACTGACCATCGAAGGCGTCTCGAGGTCCATATCCCGCCTTGCCGACCCCATGATACGGACCAGCAGGGACGCGGTGAAGGAATCCGTGGAGAACGTCACTGCCGCGAAAGCAAAAAAAAACGGGAGCCGGTAACCGACCGCAGGGCCCTGACCGAGCTCGGGATCATTACCGTACCGGTAGGCGTCAGGGAATCAAGGCGCCTGAAGCCCAAGGAGTACGTCAAGAGCACATGGCTTTTAAAGGCCATCTGCTACCTGTGCGGCAAAATGAGCTACAGGGAGGTCGCGGAAGAACTGCCGCAACTACTTTTCGTCGACCCAAGCGAGTCCGTCAAAGTGTCGACATGCGAGGACCTTATGGTCTCCACCGGGAACTCCACGTACGAAGGGATGTTGCGCCATGCCTGCAAAACGTTGAAGGACAACGGGTACGACCCGTCCAACGGCGCACCGTTGCCGGAGACCGCCGCCAAGTCGGTCCCCAGGGAATGGGGAGTGGAGGGGGTTGAGGAGATAATAGCCGAGAGCGAAGAGTACAACAGCGGCAAGAAGGACGTGCGCTGCCACATAAAGGACCTGGGGAAGATGGCCGAGGTGGAGTCGCGCGTGCCGGGGTCCTGCGTGAAGATAACCATAGACGGCGTCGTGATACTGAAGCAGAAGGAGCACAGGGGGAAGGAGCCCGCCAAGGTCAGGACCAGGAAGCACGTCGAGATAGTGAACGTGCACATAAGGTACGGCGACAAGGTGCACGAGATCCCCGCCAAGAACCTCGACGACGCGATGGTGCTCCTCACGGCCACCCTGTTAGAGACTGGGCTGATGGACAAGAGGTTGATATTCATCACGGACGGGCAGCGCACCATAAGCGACGCGGTCGAGAGGAACTTCGCACACATAGGGTACGACCTCTACATCGACTGGTACCACCTGAGCGACAAGATTTACACCACCGCCAAAAGCGACTTGGTCGGGACCAAGGAGGAGAAGGATGCTTTCGCCAAGAAGGTGAGCGATATGCTGTGGGCAGGCAACACGAAGGACGCCCTGGAGTTCATCCTGGGGATGCCGGACGAGAAATACAAGAACCTGTGCATGGGCAACCTGACCACCTACATACAGAACAAGGCGGAACACATCCCGTGCTATGCCCTGAGGAACCGCCTGGGGCTGCACACGTCGTCGAACGAGGTGGAAATGACCAACAACATGCTGGTATCCAACAGGGAAAAGGACAAGGGGATGTCGTGGTCACACTGCGGGGGACTCGCCCTCGCAGTCATCAAGTCCATGTTCTACAACGAGACAATCGACGACTTCGTCCTCACCAGGACCGCCCCTAAAATCAAATTCTCCTCCCACGTATACAACATCTCCATCAGCGCCTGAGTCAACTCTGGCCCAAAAAAGTCATATTTTCAACCGTACAGGCCGCCTTTGTGGAAAAATTTGGAAAAATATGGAACGAAATGGAAAATTTCTTCCTATATTTGTGCCACAGCGTGAAAGTATGGCGGTCAACAGGCCGTCTTACTTCGGATAACGACTAAGGTAAAAACAGGAAATGACAACTTTCATCGGCGAATATTGCGCAAAAGTGGACGACAAGGGAAGGATCGTTCTCCCCAAGCCGTTCAAAAAAATGCTCTCCGATGAGGGTGACAACCGCCTGGTCGTAAAGAAGGACATTTACTCGCCCTGCCTTGAGGTTTACACATTCGCCCAGTGGGAGAGCCAAAGCAACGAAGTGAAGGCGAGCCTTAACTTCTTCAACCGTAACCACGCTATGTTCTGGAGGGAGTATATGAGGGGCCGTGCAGTCGTCGAACCCGACGAGAAATTCGGTCGCATATCCATCCCGAAGGCGCTTCTGGATTCTATAGGTGTAACCAAAGAGGTGGTGTTCTCAGGCGTGGACTACAAAATCGAAATCTGGTCAAAGGAAAACTTCCAGACCAGTGAAATCTCAAACGAGGAGTATGTCGCGATTGCGGAAAGCCTGTCTCAGCAGAGATAGGAGGGCCGCTGAATGTCCGAATACCACACCCCTGTTCTTCTGAGCCAGAGCATTGACGCTCTTATAGAAAATCCATCGGGAATTTACGTAGATGCCACATTCGGAGGCGGTGGACACACCGCCGAAATACTTTCACGCTTATCCGAAAGCGGTAGGCTCATCGCCTTCGATCGTGACATTGATGCGATACGCTCAGGAAGCATTTCAGACGGAAGGCTTACCCTGGTGCACGACAATTACCGCTTCGTGCGGAACCACCTGCTTGACCTCAGCCATAAGGGTGAGATCCCATCGGACAAAGTGGACGGCATCCTGGCGGACCTGGGGGTTTCATCCCACCAGTTCGACACCCCGGAAAGGGGATTTTCCTTCCGTTTCGACGCTCCCCTGGACATGAGGATGAACTCCTCGGCAGAGAAAAGTGCGGCGGACATAGTGAACGGATACGAAAAGGAAGAGTTGGAAAGGGTGATGCGCACTTGGGGAGAAGTCGCCGCTTGGAAAAGGGTCGCTTCCGAAATAGTCTCCAAAAGGCAGGAAGCCCCCATAGAAACCACATCCCGCCTTTGCGAAGTGGTATCCCCCGCCATAGGATCTTCCCATAAGGAGCTTGCCAAAGTGTTCCAAGCCCTGAGGATAGAAGTAAACGGCGAAATGCGTTCCCTGGAAAAATTCCTCCTCGGCACGGCGGACTGCATAAGGGAAGGAGGGGTGCTGGTAGTCATAACATACCATTCCCTGGAAGACAGGATGGTTAAGAATTTCATAAAGACGGGAAACGTTTCCGGAGTGGAGGAAAAGGACGTGTGGGGAAACGTCATCCGCCCCTTCAAGGCGATTAGCCGCAAACCCATCGAGCCCTCCGAAGAAGAGGTGGCACGCAACCCAAGGAGCCGCAGCGCAAAGATGCGCACGGCCTTAAGAGTGGAGGCAGGAAAGAAATGAAAAAAGTTTGGACAATAATACGCAACACGGTTATGGCGCTTGTCCGCGGGGACCTCATAATGACCCTCCGCCTGGACAAGTATTTCCCCCACATCGTATACACTTTCGCCCTCATGTTCATAACGATCCTTGTGGGGCTTCTGATACAGAATACCATGGTGAAGGTTGAAAAGAACAAGGAAATCCTCACCGACATGAAGATATACCATGCCCAGAAGACGGTGCAGCTTGTGGGGCTGAACAGGATGAGCACGGTTGACGACCTTCTGAAAAGCAAAGGTTCGACAGTCACGATGCCGGAGCAACCGGCCGCAAAAATAGTGAAGTAGCCAATGGCTGAAAAGGCACATACGGGAAAAGGCAAACGGGACAGGATTGCGAAGATCCTGTACGGTCTGTATTTGATTTTCGTGGCAGCGAGTCTGGTGATAATCGCAAGGATAATCCAGATTCAGCTCACCTATTCCCCTTCGAGTGCCATAGCGGACCTTTTCCGCCCTTCATCCGTAAAGGAAGTCTTGGAACCTTCCAGGGGATCGATCCTAGCCCATGACGGACGCCTCCTTGCGATGTCGACCCCAATGTACCAGGTTTTCATGGACTGCACGGTGATGATAGACGCTTTCAAGGGCGACTCCGAAAAGGAAACCGAGTGGAGGGCGAAGGCAAGGGACCTTTCCGAAGGACTGGCCTCGATCTACGGGGACAAGAGCGCCACGGAATACTACAACGCGATAATAGCGGGACGCCAAAAGGGCAGCAAATACATGAAGATAGGCCGTAGGATAGACCACGAGACCCTCCAAAAGGTGAAGGCCCTCCCCCTTTACAGGGAAGGGAAATATAAGGGAGGAATGATTGTGGAGAAGTTCGACACCAGGCGCTACCCCTACGGGACTCTCGCCCGCCGAACCATCGGTTACGTCAAGGACAACTCCCGCTCCAACGGCAACAACTACATAGGCCTTGAGGGTAAGTTCGACTACATCCTCCACGGTCAGGAAGGTTACGAGTGGCTGAAAGTCACCGACAACAGGGGACGCATCCACAATTACGACAGCACCTTCAAGAAGGCAGTGGACGGTTACGACCTGAGGACCACCCTGGATGTGGACATACAGGACATCGCGGACAGGGCGATCCGCAACCAGATAGAGGACAACGAGAAGCTTGAGGGCGGTTGCTGCATAGTAATGGACGTGAAGACGGGTGCGATAAGGGCCATGGTGAACCTCCTGAGGGACACCACCTCCGGAAGGCTCAACGAAAGCTACAACATGGCGGTCGGAAGGCCAGGCGAACCCGGATCCGTATTCAAGACGACGACCCTTATGAGTCTCCTTGAGGACGGTAAGGTTTCCCTCGAATCCACCATCCCCACAAACCACGGAAACCTCAAGGGCTTCCCCGGGGATGCGCACATATACGATTACGAAAGGCAGCACCACACCGACAGGATAAGCGTGCTGCACGGTTTCGAGATATCCTCGAACTACGTGTTCAGGAAATTGGCCGTAGACCATTACGGGGCCAACCCCAAGGAAATGATCGACAAGCTTTACCGCTATAAATTGGGTGAGGCCTATGATTTTGACCTGGGAGGATTCCAGAACCCCACCATACCCTCCCCCGACTCCCCATACTGGAGCAATACGGACCTGGGTAGTGTCGCCATCGGTTACTCCGTTGCGGAAACGCCGCTGCACATAGTGACGTTCTACAACGCCATAGCCAACAAGGGTAAGATGATGAAACCCTACCTTGTGGAAGCGATTGAGGAGAACGGTATAGTGAGGGAGAAAAGGGGCCCTTCGGTTCTCAACGGTTCGATCTGTTCCAAGGCCACAGCGGACACCCTCACGAGGGCACTCCGCAGCGTAGTGGAGGAAGGTACGGGACGCCGCAGGCTCTCGGGGGCCAGGTGCTCCATTGCCGGAAAGACGGGAACGGCCCGTATAATACTGGATCCCCGCTACACAAAGGTAAGCCACAACCCCTATGAGGATGAAAAGGGAAGGAGGCAGTACCAGGCCACTTTCGTGGGATTCTTCCCTGCGGAGGAACCTCGCTATACTGTGATAGTGGTGATGTACTCCAACCTCAACAGGGAGACCTTCTTCGGAGGCACCCTCCCCGCACTGGCTTTCAGGGAAATAGTGGACAACGTATACGCCATAGACACATACAACGGTGAAGTGCTCACCCAAAAGCACGAATTACCCAAAATGAACTAACTGAAAAGAAGAAGATGATACTTTCGCAGATAATAAAAGACAGCGGAGTCGAGCAACTTAAGGGGCGCGGCGACATAGACATCACTTCCGTAACCAGCGACTCGCGCAAGGCGGCCCCCGGCGGGCTTTTCATAGCGGTCAAGGGGTTTGCCCGCGACGGGCACTCCTACATAGCGCAGGCGGTGAAGGCCGGTGTGAATGCGGTAGTGTATGAGGACGAAGAGGCCCTCTGCTCGGAACTCGCGAAGATAGATCCGGAAAACGACCAGGAGGCCAAGAGCGGCAAGAAGCAAGCCCTTGAAAGGCTGTCCCTCGTGAAGGTATCCTCCTCGCGTCACGCCGAAGCGATAATGGCCGCAAACTTCTACGACAACCCTTCAAGGAAGTTGAACCTCGTGGGCATAACGGGAACCAACGGAAAGACCACCACGGTGACCCTCCTTTACAACCTGTTCATGGACCTGGGGTACAATTGCGGACTGCTTTCCACGATAGCGAACTATGTGGGCAAGACCCAGCTGGAGACAACCAACACGACTTCAGACCCCCTCACCATAAACAGGCTACTTTCCCAAATGGTTGACGAAGGTTGCCAGTACTGTTTCATGGAGGTCAGCAGCATAGGCATGGAGCAGGAAAGGGTCGCAGGACTCCACTTCAAGGTCGGGATATTCTCCAACCTCACCCGCGACCACATCGACTACCATAAGACAATGGCCGAGTACCTGAGGTGCAAGAAACTCTTTTTCGACAACCTCCCTTCGGACGCATACGCCGTAATAAACATAGACGACAAGAACGGTAAGGTAATGGTGCAGAACACCAAGGCCACCGTAGTGACCTACTCGTGCCGCGGCATAGCAGACCACACTTGCAGGATAATGGAAGAGAGTTTCGACGGGATGCAGCTCCGTATCGACGGACGTGAGACATGGACAAGGCTCATCGGTGTGCACAACGCCTACAACATCCTGGCGACATACACTGCGGCAATACTCCTTGGCGTAACCCCCGAAGAGGCCCTCATCTCAATCAGCAAGCTTTCATCGGCCAAGGGCAGGCTGGAAACCATCCGCGGACCCAAAGAGATTTCCGTAGTGATAGATTACGCCCACACCCCGGACGCCCTTGAGAACGTGCTTAAGACCCTAAGGGATATAGCCCCCACAAAACCGCTCGTCTGCCTGTTCGGATGCGGAGGGGACCGCGACAAGGGCAAGAGGCCCGAAATGGCCAAGGCCGCAGAGCGTTTCTCAAACAGGATATTCGTCACTTCGGACAATTCCCGCAGCGAAAAGACCGAAGACATAATGGAGGACATAAAGAAGGGGTTCACGAAAGAGGGCATGTTGAAATCCTTCTTCATCGCCGACCGAAAGGAAGCGATCCGAACCGCCATCCTCCTTGCAAGCGAAGGTTCGACAATCCTGCTTGCGGGCAAAGGCCACGAGACATATCAGATAATAGGTAACGAAAAACGCCACTTCGACGAAAGGGAAGTCGTAGCTGACGTTTTCAAGACATTGGCATAAAAAACAGGGAGACAAAACGATGCTTTACCACCTTTTCAAAGCACTTCAGCAATATGACGTACCGGGAGCGGGCCTTATGACCTACCTCTCATTCAGGGCCATGCTCGCCAGCGTACTGGCCCTTCTTATAGCACTCTTCGCAGGCAAGAAGATAATAGGGATGCTTCAGCGAAGGCAGATCGGGGAAACCATCCGCGACCTCGGCCTTGAGGGACAGATGCAGAAAAAGGGCACCCCCACAATGGGAGGCATCATAATCATCCTCGCGATTGTGGTGTCGGTACTTCTCGTTTGCGACCTCACCAACATATACACCCTCCTGCTGCTTTTCACCACCCTGTGGTGCGGCGGAATCGGCTTCCTGGACGATTACATTAAAGTATTCAAAAAGAGAAAGGAAGGACTGAGCGAAAAAGGAAAACTTATCCTCCAGGTGATCCTCGGATTCATAATCGGATTCACCGTTTGGGGAAGCGACAGCATAATCGTAAGGGAAACATCCAAGGCTGAGACGGTTCAGGTGGAAGGGGAGATGCTTGATGAGGACAACGAACCCGTTGTCACAGGCTCATTCAAGAATGAGGAAGGCATCAAGTGCACGAAGACAACGATACCGTTCGTAAAGAACCACGAATTCGATTACAAGTGGCTCTCCCCCTTCAAGGGCAAATGGGGTTGGTACTGCAAATGGGCCATATACGTCATAATGATAGTGATTGTCGTCACGGCATGTTCCAACGGAACGAACCTCACCGACGGAATGGACGGACTCGCAGCGGGGACTTCCGCCATAGTGGGAGTGGTGATCGGTATACTGGCTTGGCTGGGAGGCAACCTCGTGAACTCCCACTACCTGAACATAATGTACATTCCGGGTTCGGGAGAGATAGCGATTTTCATGGCGGCCTTCGTCGGGGCCCTGCTGGGATTCCTGTGGTACAACTCCTACCCCGCACAGGTGTTCATGGGTGATACGGGAAGCCTCACAATCGGAGGAATAATCGGAGTGAGCGCGGTGCTCATAAGAAAGGAGCTGCTGCTCCCACTGCTTTGCGGAATCTTCCTGGTGGAGAGCGCATCGGTGCTCATGCAGAAGTACTACTTCAAACACACCAAGAAAAAATACGGTGAGGGTAGGAGGGTATTCAAAATGGCTCCCCTGCACCATCACTACCAAAAAGAAGGGATACCGGCCCTCATTCAGAAACCCCTAAGGGCGCTTCCCGAATCGAAGATAGTAGCCCGCTTCTGGATCGTGGGGATAATACTCGCAGTTGCGACACTCGCACTTTTGAAGATAAGATAGGTTCAATTGAAAAATATATTTAAGGTAATATGTCTAAAGTAGTTGTATTGGGTGGAGGAGAAAGCGGTGTGGGATCCGCTGTTCTCGCAAAAGTAAAAGGGTTCGACGTGTTTCTTTCCGACAGCGGTAAGATAAAGGAGTCGTATGCCGACATGTTGAAAAAATGGGACATCCCCTTCGAGGATGGCGGACACAGTGAAGAGAAGATCCTCTCCGCTGACGAAATCATAAAAAGTCCCGGCATCCCTTCGACCGCACCCATGGTACGCAAACTAATGGACAAGGGGACCCATATCGTTTCCGAAATAGAATTCGCGGGAAGGTACGACACCGCCAAGAAGATCTGCATTACCGGATCCAACGGCAAGACAACGACGACATCCCTCATATATTACCTCCTGAAGCAGGCGGGTCTGAACGTCGGACTGGGAGGCAACATAGGGAAAAGCTACGCCTTCCAGGTTGCAACCGAGCACTTCGACTACTATGTGCTTGAGGTAAGCTCGTTCCAATTGGACGACTGCTATGAGTTCCATCCCGACATAGCCATAATAACCAACATAACCCCGGACCACCTGGACCGCTACGACCATAAGATGGAGAATTACGTGCGCTCGAAGTTCCGCATTACGCGCAACCTCCGCCCCGAGGACTGTTTCATCTTCGACTCAGACGACGAAATCACCATCAACCACCTCAATAAGATCGTACTCCAAGCAAAGATGCTGCCCTTCACCCAGAAGGGTGAGGTATCCCAGGGAGCCTTCCTCCGTGACGACAAGATCGTTGTGCGCTATGAGGAGGACGAGTGCGAACTCTACCTTAAGGAACTCGCCCTCGGCGGCAAGCACAACATATACAATTCCATGGCGGCGGCGCTTGCGGCCAAGGCCACGGGAATAGACAACGCCGTAATACGCAATTCCCTGGAGACATTCCAGCCGGTTGAGCACCGCCTGGAGCCCGTCATGAGCATCGGCGGCGTGATGTACATAAACGACTCCAAGGCGACAAACGTGGATGCCGCATGGTATGCCCTCGAGTGCCAGACCAAGCCCATCGTATGGATTGTGGGCGGAAAGGACAAGGGTAACGACTACGCTCCCCTGCTTCCCCTGGTGAAGGAGAAGGTGAAAGCCATCGTATGCATGGGAGTCGACAACGCAAAGATTCACTCCGCATTCGAAGGCATAGTGGGAAAGGACAATATGGTCGCCACCTTTAGCGCGGAGCAAGCCGTAAAGGAAGCCAGTAAGTTCGCCCATGACGGGGACGTAGTCCTCCTGAGCCCTTGCTGCGCAAGCTTCGACCTTTTCAAAAGTTTCGAGGACAGGGGCGCCAAATTCAAGGAAGCGGTAAGGAACCTGTAGGAAGGTATGGCAAAGAAGAAGAAAACAAGCGGACTGTTCACCCTCATAGACAATTTCGAGGGTGATAAGGTCATGTGGATGATCGTGTTGCTTCTCATCATGATCTCCATCGTGGCCGTGTCTTCGTCCACTCCGCTCCTTGCCATCCAGCAGCACAGCACAAGGCTCGCCATAATGCGCGAGCAGATGATCATTTCCGGTCTCGGTATCCTTGTCATAATCGGCCTGTACAACATAAAGAGCATAGGCCTCTTCAGGGTTCTGTCCCAATTGGGATTTTTCGTTTCATTCCTGATGCTCCTTTTCCTCATCGCCAAGATAAAGACCCCCGTCATAAGGGCTGTCGAAATCAACGGTGCGGTCAGGGCCCTTTCAATATTCGGGTTCCAGCTGCATGTGTTCGAGTTCGTGAAGATATTCATGATACTGTATCTGGCCTGGGCGGTGTACGCCTACAAGAACGATTCGTTCACGCTGGCCAACATGCTCTGCGAAATACCCCGCCTGTCGTTCCTAAAGAAAAAGCAGGCGAAAAAGTGGATGTACATATACGGTCCCATCCTCATCATAACCGTGATGATAATGACGGGAAGTATGTCCAGTGCCATTTTCATAGGGGCGATAATGGTGGCGACGATAATCGTGGGAGGAATAGAGGTTAAGGACCTACTGCCGCTGGCCGGTGCGGGTGTTGTCCTCGTACTTGTCGCCGTGGGGATATACTTCGCTTCGGGAGGGAAGGTTTTCAAGAGGTTCGACACTTTCAAGGCCAGGATAGAACGCTTCATGGAGGATCCCGAGGATGACCTTCTGACAAAAAAGAGGGGTTCCGTGGAATTCCAGGAGGCACTGGACAAGGTGCGCCAGCCAATAAGCGCTAAAGTTGCCGTAAGTGAAGGGGGCTTCTTCGGTAAGGGTCCCGGACACAGCACCCAGCGCTATGTGGTACCCGTCATGTTCGAGGACTACATGTTCAGTTTCCTTGTGGAGGAATACGGCATAATAGGGGCCATAGTGGTGCTCATCCTGTATTGCAGCATACTGATGAGGGGTTCTTGGATATCCAGGTACTGCGACCACATGTACGCCAAGACGGCAGTGGCCGGTCTTGTGATGCTGATTTCGGGACAGGCCCTCATGCACTGCCTCATCAACGTGGACCTTGCGCCGATGACAGGACAGACGCTCCCCATGATAAGCCACGGAAACTCTTCGTTCCTTGCCTTCAGCATAGCCTTCGGCATCATACTTTCGATAAGCCGCATGGCGAAAAAGAAGATGGAGAAAATGGCGAACGAGGTGGCTCCCATAGTGGAGAAAGACGACATAAAGGACTCGCTCTCCGGAGTCGAGGAACTTGACAACATCTGATAAAACGACAGAATTATGGAATACAAGAAACTGCGTGCGATAATAAGCGGAGGAGGGACCGGAGGTCACATCTTCCCCGCCATTTCGATAGCCAACAAGCTAAAGGAGCTCAATCCCGAGACTGAAATACTCTTCGTTGGGGCCAAAGGCAGGATGGAGATGGAGAAGGTTCCCGCTGCGGGTTATAAGATAATAGGTCTCCCGATAGTGGGCCTCCAGAGGCAGCTCTCGTGGAAGAATTTCGTGAATGACATCAAGGCTCCCTTCAAGGCGATCTACAGCCTTTTCAAGGCGAAGAAAGTCATCCGGGAGTTCAAACCCGACATAGCCATCGGCGTGGGAGGTTACGCCAGCGCTCCCCTTCTGAAGGCGGCCCAGAGTCTTGGCGTCCCCACCCTCATCCAGGAGCAGAACGGATTCGCAGGGCTCACGAACAAGCTTCTCGGAGGTAAGGCCGACCGCATATGCGTAGCCTACGACGGGATGGAAAAGTTCTTCCCCGCCGAAAAGATAGTAATGACGGGAAACCCCATACGCTCCCAGATAGTGCCCCCCACCCCGGAGTCCGTAAAGGAAGGATTGGAGTATTATAACCTTGATCCTGAAAAGAAGCATATTTTCATAGTGGGAGGAAGCCTTGGGTGCAGGACCTTCAACAATGCCATGCGCCAATGGATTACCAATGGATGTCCCGGAGGCGAAGGTGTGCAAATCATATGGCAATGCGGCAAAAGGCACAAAGAGGGTGTCGACACCTTCATGAAAGAAGTCACGGAAAAAGGAGTTGACGTAAGCAACATACAGTACAGCGACTTCATAAAGAGGATGGACCTTGCCTATGCCGTATCGGACGTCGTGATCTCACGCTCCGGCGCAAGCACCGTATCGGAACTTTGCGCAGCCCACAAGGCAGCGATATTCGTTCCCTCACCCGTTGTTGCGGAAGACCACCAGACGCATAACGCCATGGCCCTTGTGCGCAAGGACGCCGCCATGATGGTAAAGGACAGTGAGGCTGTGGAAAAAGTGATTCCGACGGCTCTTGAACTGATGAAAGATCCCCAGAAGATAGCCCTTTTGGAAAAGAACATAGCCGCCCTGGCGCTTCCCGATGCGGCGCTCACCATTGCAAACGAAATTTACAAATTGGTATGAGCTATTCGAAAACATATTTCATAGGTATAGGCGGAATAGGCATGAGCGCCATTGCCCGTTACTTTAAGTTCAAAGGTCTTGAAGTGAGCGGATACGACCGCACACCTTCCCCTCTTACAGCCCGGTTGGAAGAGGAAGGCATTCCCGTCCACTACACCGACGACCCTTCGATGATACCGCAGGATGTGGAGGACACGCTTGTCGTGTACACTCCGGCGATACCGGAGGATTTGGGTGAAATGGTCTATGTAAGGGAAAAAGGATACAGGCTCCTCAAGCGCTCCAAAATACTCGGGGAAATAACCCGCGGACAAAAGTGCATAGCCATAAGCGGCACCCATGGGAAAACAACCACCAGTACCCTGACGGCACATATAATAACCGAGTCAGGGATGGGATGTTCGGCATTCCTGGGTGGCATTTCCAAAAACTACGGGACCAACCTTCTGATGAGCAAAACCCCCACTGTCGTGGTGGAAGCCGACGAGTTCGACCGCTCTTTCCTCCAACTGAACCCTGAGATTGCCATCATTACGGCAATGGATCCCGACCACCTCGACATATACGGTGACGTGGAATCCTACAGGCAGGCTTTCAGGGATTTCGCTTCCCAAGTGACGGGGACACTCATAAAGAAAACGGGACTTCCCATAGGTTCGCGCGACACAAAAGCCGAAGTGCATACCTACAACCTCCATGATCCCGGAGCCGACTTCCATGCCGATATGGCACATCCGGACAGGTTCGGACACTTCATATTCGACCTCGTGTACCCGGAAGGCGTCATTCATGACGTAAGGGTCGGTGCGCCCGGTTGGGTCAATGCCGAGAACGCTGTCGCAGCGGCTGCCCTTTGCCTCTGCCACGGGGTTTCCCCTGAGGCCGTGAAGGCAGGAATAGCCTCATTCAAAGGGGTTGAAAGAAGGATGGATGTACATCTCAACACGGAGCATCTCTCCTACATAGACGACTACGCCCACCATCCCGAGGAACTCGCAACCGCGATAAGTTCCATGAGGGACATATTCCCGGGAAGGAAACTCACGGCGGTGTTCCAGCCCCACCTGTACACAAGGACAAGGGACTTCGCACCCGAGTTCGCAAAATCCCTCAGCAAAGTGGACAAGCTCATACTTCTTGACATCTATCCCGCAAGGGAGGAACCCATAGAAGGAGTGACCTCACAGATCATTTTCGATAAGGTCACAGCCCCTGAGAAAGTCCTCCTTAAAAAGGAAGAACTCATGGATTACCTTAAGGACGAGCCCCTTGACGTACTTGCCTCTTTCGGTGCCGGCAACATCAGCGAGTTCACAATCCCCATAACCCAAATGCTCAAGGAAAGGCTGGAGAGGCAATGAAACAGTCCGTTCGCATATCGCTCACAATAGCAGCCGTGGCAATTCTTGCGGTAGGCATCTTCTTCATCAGCAGGGGGAGCCGGGAAATCCGCAGGCAAACCGCATGCAATGACGCTGTCATAGAGATCCTTGACAGCGCGAGGCTGTCGTTCGTGAGCGTGGATGACGTGAAGAACTACCTCAAGCACGGGTACGGTCCCTACGAAGGCCAGCGGATGGACAGCGTGAACCTCAAGAAAATAGAGGACCTCCTGAGGAGCAAAAGTGCCGTGGGAGGTTGCGAAGCCTACATGACAAAGGACGGGATCCTCCACATAGAGCTTACCCAAAGGGAGCCCATGATAAGGTTCATGACACCCCAGGGAGGATTCTACGCCGATGTCAGCGGAGTGATATTCCCCATCCAGGGGAACGCCCTTCCGGATGTTCCGGTAGTGCAAGGGAACATCCCCATAAACGTGGACGAAGACTACAAGGGTGAACCCCAGAGTGAAAAGGAGAAGTATTGGCTGAACGGGATAATCGACATGTTCCGCTTCATGAAAAAGGATAAGTTCTGGAGCACAGCCGTAAAGAAGGTGGACGTGAACGACGACGGGGCCCTTGTGATAACCCCCAAGAAAGGCAAGGAGCAGTTCATCTTCGGACACCCCGACGACTACATGGACAAGTTCTCCAGGATGGAAGACTACTACAGGTACATAATGCCCTCCAAAGACTCGGGATACTACAAAATAGTGGACGTGCGTTACGACGGAAGGATAGTATGTAAGCAAAAATAGAACACATAAGTAAAACACACACAAATATTCATATGGAAGACAGGTATATTGCAGCGGTCGACTTGGGATCGTCGAAAATCGCGCTGACAGTAGCCCACATTTCGGGTGAAGACATCCAGATCCTCTACTACAGGGAACGCCCCTCGGACGGAATCCGGAATTCCGCCGTATTCAACCCGCAGAAGGCCTCGATGCCAATAAAGGAGGCGATAGCCGAAGCCGAGAATGAGTTGAAGATAAAAATCCTGCAAGTCGTAGTGGGACTCCCCCGCTGCGATGTGCGCCAACAGATAGCCCAGGCTTCCGTCGAAAGGACCAATCCGGACGACAGCATAACGATGGAAGAGGTGGAGAGCCTTAAGAGTCTCGCCAAGAACGACTATCCCTTGGACGATCCCGAAAAGGAGGAACTCTACGGAGCCATAGCCCAGTCTTTCTCGGATGACGAAAACTTCCAGCTTATCGAAAGCGACATAATCGGCGTCATATCGAAGACATTCGAAGGGAACTTCAAGATTTTCATAGGGAAGAAGAAAGCCGTGGAGACCATCGACAAAGTGTTCAATAACCTCGGTGTCGCGATTGCCCGCAAATACTTCACCCCCGGAGCAGTAGCCAAGGCAGTGCTCACCAACGATGAGATGGAAAACGGTGTGGCACTGGTTGATTTCGGAGGCGGAGCCACTTCCGTAACCGTATACCAGGGTAAGATCCTACGTCACTATGCGGCCATACCTTTCGGAGGAAAGTCTGTCACCAACGACATCCGCACCGAATGCTCGATTTCAGAGTCACTTGCCGAAAACATCAAGCTCGCTTTCGGGGCATGCCAGCCCGAAAGACTCCAGAATTTGGGTGAGAAGATAATACAGATCCAGGGGGATGAGATGGACGGATACAAACAGATTCCCGTGAAATACCTCTCGGAGGTAATCTCCGCCCGCGAAAGGGAAATAATCGACGCCATCCTCTACGAGATTCAGCAAAGCGGATTGGCCGACAACCTGCGCAGCGGAATCGTGATAACGGGTGGAGCCGCAGCCATGACGAACCTCCCCACCTTCATAAAGGAGATTTCCGGATACAACGTAAGGACGGGATACCCCAGGCGCCTGTTCTCTGCAGAAGGATGCCCGGGAGTATACGAGCCCAGCGCGACCAATTCACTCGGAATGATCCTGGAGGCAAAGGCTGACGGACTCGTAAACTGCATAATAGCCCCCGAAGCCCCGAAGGAGAATGAGGTTGAAATCACTCCCGAGAACAAACCCGTACCCGAGCAGAGCGAAACTCCCGTGGAGGAACCCGCCATGGCAAGCGAACCTGAAGTTCCTGCCGAAGAGGAAGAACCCGTAAGGAGGGACATATTCGGAAGGCCGATAACCGAAACCAAGAAGGAAAAGGTGAAAGAACCTAAGAAAGAGAAGAAACCTGGCCTCATCGTAACATGGAAGAGCAAGGTTCAGAAGATCTTCGGAGACCTCTATGAGGATGCGAACAAAGTGAAGGACGAACAAGTATAACGATTGACACATATGGAAAACATGCAGAAAGATATAGTGGACGCCAGTTGGGTCCCCGAAAATTCGATGATAAAGGTCATCGGAGTCGGCGGAGGTGGTTGCAACGCCGTGACTTACATGTACAACCAGAACATAGAAGGTTGCAGCTTCATAGTCTGCAACACCGATTCCAGGGTGCTCGAACAGAGCAACGTCCCCAACAAGATCCAGCTCGGTGAAGGACTCGGAGCCGGAACAAACCCCGCCAAGGCACGCAAGGCGGCCCTTGAAAGCCAGGACCTTATCGCCGAGAAGGTGATAAACAACGGCCCCCAGATGCTGTTCATCACCGCCGGTATGGGTGGAGGTACGGGAACTGGAGCATCCCCCGTCATAGCAAAGATGGCAAAGGACAAGGGCATACTGACGGTTGCCGTAGTGACCCTCCCCTTCCGCAACGAGGGTGAAGACTTCCTCTCCAAAGCGGTGGACGGAATCCATGAGCTGGAGCCCAATGTGGACAGCCTCCTTATCATAAACAACGAAAAGCTGTACGAGTGCTTCGGCAACCAGCTCATCCAGGACGCCTTCCCCAGGGCCGACGAAATCCTTGCCACAGCGGTTCGCGGAATCATCGAAATCATCACCAAGACCGGTTACATCAACGTGGACTTCGAGGACGTGAAGACCATGATGAAGAACAGCGGAATGGCCCTTATGGGATGCGGTGAAGGCAGCGGGGAAAACCGTCTTGAAGATGCGGTTAAGGGTGCGCTCGAGTCTCCCCTCCTGAATGACTTCGACCTCCATACCAGCAAGAACCTCCTGCTGAACATAACCGTGGGGAAGAATGACAAGGGTCTTAAGATGGACGACCTCAACATGCTTACCGAGATGATCCACGACTACACCGGACAGACCGATAAGTTCAAGAGGGGCCTAATCTATGACGACGATCCCAACACGGGTGACACCGTGAAGATAACCGCCATCGCCACAGGCTTCAAAATGAACCTCATCGGCATAACCGGTACTGATGTGGGTAAGCTACTCCTCATACCCAAAGACTTCAAGTACCAGAATTGGCTCAACGAGAAGAACAAGGGTGAAATCACGCTCCCCGAGGATGACAGGAGCACCACGAAGATCGGTTACAACACCATCGAGAACGTAAGGAAGTTCCGCTTCAACCCCGATGAGAAACCCG
>Ga0181612_128111_pt1 | contig 17521 bp, 16 predicted proteins | sample HoacroProtozoa21_FD_119630 | JGI IMG/M metagenome (GOLD analysis project Ga0181612, IMG submission 119630) | Hoatzin crop microbial communities from Cojedes, Venezuel. Combined Assembly of Gp0051906, Gp0051904, Gp0051908 | reverse complement strand
GCCTGCGATCGGAGGTCACAGTCCCGCCCTCGGTGAACAAGGCCTAAAGGGAGCAAAGCTGTTTGAACGAGATCCAGCCCAGCTTTATTGCCTCTTGCCGTATCTGTTCTCCAGTTCATGAAGCAACGTCAATGTAACGCGTGCTCTGAAAGCAAAGCTGCCATTTATAGCCTCAGCGGCCAAGAAAGCAGACAAACCTGAGCATCTGCGTTTTCAATCTCCACTGCTCCATAAAAGACAAGGTCAGACAGAAAACATGTGTTTCATATTTGCAAATCTGAGTGATTTATATTAGGGGAGCAGGACTGGACTGCATGCAGCCTCTAGGTTGTTAAAATTTAATTTACTAATCAATTACTATCAGATGCTAGACTTCTTCAGCTGCCCCATACAAGAAGCATAGTTTCTCACAATACCCTGTCTTGATTTCAGTGCTATATCTCCTTCCAGGGGCTGAAGAGCGGCAAGATGAAGTGGGTGAGCAAAAGAAAAGGACCACTCAGTCCCACAAGGTGGTCATATTTGAAATGAAGAGAAGCCACCAAAGCATTATCTCCTCACTTCTGTTGGTCATTTGGAAGATGACATCCTTTTGCCATTACTTGCACAAGGCAGCTTCACCTGAGACACATCAAAATGAGTGGTACATCTCTCACATCAAGAGAGCAAGTCTGGAGGAGATTCAGCATCCCTAGCTGCACTGTCCTCATTTTGGCTGGATTGCTTCTCAACCATCACTCCCAGTTTAAAACATTTAAAACACTATAAATGTATGTGTCTCAGCAGCTGAAACTAAATGAACTAGAATAACAAGACAGAAGCAAGACTATTGCTGATAAGCATCCTTCCTGTTATGTGGGTTACGAGGTATAGGTTGAGTCTCCTGCGTGGTACAGCTTTGGGCTGCATGTTCACAGATAAGTCTGACTTTGGGGCAATGATGTGTGTGTATTTTTCTGTTCTTCTTAACAGTAAAATGGACATACTGAAAACACATGATTCAGATGGCTTACGTGAGCCAGAGGCCCTCAAACGTAAATTCAAAGCAGCTGCATGAACATCACTAATTTCATAGCTTACGCTGTCATCCTCATACATATGGCAAGTCCCACACAGGGTTAAGAGTTGGAGGGTCTCTTCAAACCTCAGGAACATAGGACACAATACCTATCCTTTAAGCTGTGTTAAAGAAACCTTGAGGGTCTGCAAACTTGTTGTGGACAGAAGCAGATGACAGCTGAATAGCTCCTGTCTTCAGCATCTCAAGGATGGCAGTGTCAGGAGCGTTGCAATACACTGGAGATCCCCTAGCTTAGTATCAAGAGTGCAGAGGTGACATTATGCTGCCTTCCCCCACCCCCAAGCAACTTGCCCGTCTCAAAGGCACAAAACAGTACTGACCATTCTCAGTAAGACTTTGCCTATCCAGCTTGGTACTGACAATGTGAGGCCTATATGAATATCAAAACTCATCACAAAGGACAAAAAATATCTCCAAACATGTTTGCGGAGCGTGTTCTCCTTTTGAGAAACAGAGGAACAAGACCAGAGTCCCAACTCCTGTTCACTGAACAACTCCAGTTATATCCAGTTCAGGATACAAACATCAATGCTAATATTGGTTGAACAATTTTTTGAATGTCCTCTGTTAAAATTAGCTCTGTTCTTGGTTAGTAAGTCACGCATGAAGTGATCCTGGCTTCCCTTTAATGTGGTAATCAGAGACCAATAACATTTTGAAATTATGGGTGAATTGCCAGCTCTTCTCTCCAACTCTTTGCTATCTGCATTTTGGGTGACAGGTTCCCTAAGAATAGGTTAATGTTACTACTCTTGGAATGGAAGAGGGAAATATTTTAAACTGGGGAATAATCACTCCAGTCTAAACCTTCAGATGGAGAATCATTCACATTAAGATTCATGAAAGTCTTAGAATTCATTATTTTATTCCACCAAATACCCAGCAGGTCACAGGCAGTTGGACAACTAACTCCACCATAGTAATTTATGAGACTGTCTCATAAGTTAAAGAACTACAGCTGCTGCTTTTTTTTTTTTTTTTTTGAGGGGGAGGGGCAGGGGAAGGAGGCAAGGAGAGGAGGAAGCCAAAAAATATCAGACTCCAGGTCTTAGGAGTATTTTAATGCCATCAATGACTGACTGTAATAGACAGTATATCAGATTGTGCTAAAGCTTCCAATGCATAATGTTCAGAGGTTTTTTTCATATTTCTGAATGCTAATGCTTCAGATACATTTGTACCTTTCCAGGACACTTCATTCAGCCCCGGTTTCACTAAATGCAGAAGACAAATGCTCTTGACCTGATGTTACCCACGCACTATAACTGGAGAACTGCAGCAACGTTACTGTCTAGCAGATTTATTCCCACCTGGCATCACTGCTTAGAAACTAGCTAATTAACAGTCTGCTAAACCAACAGAGTGAAACACGGCAATTTCTGTATAACAAACAGAAGGACAGCAAGCCAATATAAGATCACTCGGTGTAACAGGGCCATGACCACAATATGTGAGTATAAATGCTCATGACGGAAGTGAATAGCTGACAAACGTTTGAACTAAGGCAATGAGGAGAACCAGAAGTAATGAGTGCAGGCTAATCATCCCAGCAATTAGTCTAAATAACATCAAATTTCTAGTTTAAATCTGTCCTGTAGTATTATTTGGAAAGTACTATTTTTCACGTTATTGCACTGTGGGGTTTCTGCATACTATTCTGTTGTTGATGCCTTCGATTCTGGGAAAGGCTTCATTTCAGTAATAACTCAAATAGTCCCAAGAGTAGTTTAAGAAGCTCAAAGACAATTTGCCTGGAATTGAATGGTCTTGACAAATGGTAGATGTTATTTCAACCTCCAACTCATCCTTGGCCACGTAACCTCCTTGTCCACTTTTCTCTTTTCCACTCCGTGCCTCAGCAAGCACGATCCAGTGCTTAGATACCCCGACAGAAGAAGGCGGCAGATATCTTTCCCCAAGAGGGGGAGTTTGTGACTGGTAAACACATACAGGAGTCTCAGTCATGCCCTTGCCTGCCATGGAGGCCTGTCTGGGAGAAAGGGGTGAAAGCCAGAAGTTCGCAATCCTTCGCTGCAGGAATTTTGCCCTGTGGGTACAGTTGGCCGCCTCAAGGCAGCGCACCTTGCACACAGCTGATGATCTGCTGCATTATGTCTGTAGGCAAGCGCATTAAGGGGGGAGAGAGAGAGAGTTTACTGCTTCAGCCTGATGTGCACTTGGAGAACTGGATTCCAACTTATCTCCCACACAGAACTCCAGGGACGTTCAATTGCTGACCCAGATCTGGAACCAGACTTCAGGATTTGCTCCAAGCTCTGTGATCATAACATTCATTGGACTACAAACACATCCATAATTATAAAATTAAAAAAAAAATTGCATCACTGAAGAAATAAAAAATTTGCCATTTCCTTATGTTATTTCTTATCCTTTCCTGAAAGTGATTTTCTGTTAAGGTATGCGCACTCATGGGTGTGGACAGATCTGTGCACAGAGTACCGCAGTGCTTCAGCCTCTCTTGCTGGTTACAGAAATTTCACCCTTTGATTCTTTCAACTTCAGTGCAGTTGGGATTGTGCAGCTCCCAGACTCTTCATGCAGCCTCTCCTTCCTACCATTGAGACCTTTGTATTAAAAAGCTCAACCAGGAGAAACAAGTTTATAAACAGGAATTGCCCTAGAATTCTGCTCCGAACAACTTGATCACAGCATGGCTTTAAGAGGTTGCCAAAGGCCCACAGGCTGCTGGTCATTCATCCAAAAAAGCCTGGAACACTTTGAGAGTCATGAAGTATCACAGTCTGGCTCACGCAGTTGATATGTAACGTGGCATCCCTTAAACAAAATGAACCACAGGGGCAAATGCAGTGTAGAGATTGACAGGGTGAACAAAAATATACCACAGCTGTCTAGGAGTGACTTAAATCTTCATCTGAAATCATTGCCAGAGATTTTCAACCGTTCATTATAGACATCAGGAATATCAGCATCTTTAAACTCTACTTAAAGATGATGTTTAGGAAAATTGGGGAGAGAGCCAAAGACACAAATAACTGCACTGAAATAACTTAGAAGACTGACAAGAAACATAGCATTCATATTTTAAGCAAATAACTTGCATTTAACCCAACTGTCTCAAAATGCTATACTCTGTATCACATGGCATGTGCTATATTAGTGAGCCACACCACAGTTAACTCAAAGGAGTGTGAATTCCTCACCCAAAGAAAAAGAGTTTGGTGATATATGACAGCCCTTAAAAGTCTGCTTCAGAGTGGAAAGTTACTGCAGAATAATTTGTGTATTTTAAATTCAAGCCTTCATTTAACCTACCACAACTCCCAGTGTGGACATGGCCTAAATCTAATGATTATGTGTCACATTCACCCATCATTGGTCACGGATAAAAACCCAAAACAGTGACAAAATGCCAGCCTTTCTGCCACCAAAACACAGCACACCCTGGATTGCTGACCGAGACCAGGAGCTTTCCATCAGCTCCAGCTCCATGACAGTACATTAATTTTATTACTTGATTCTCTCCAACAAGCACAAACCAAGTTTGGCACTCTGTCAATTAAGAAGAAATGATTTTAATAAGATGCCAAGAATCAAGCAAAAAATGGTCATACGGGTGAAGACTTATTAGAATAGCCCACCAGAACAAAGGTTTGGTTTCCCTTTAGGGCAAACTGAAAAAAAAATGGTAACTATACAGCAAAGCCTTCAAGGAATACTCCTGCTGCGACAGCAAAGACAAAATACACACAACTGAAGGAAGGAAAAAGGAAACAACGTGGCAGACAGCAAACGGGATCCCCTTTATTACACTCTATTCATCTGCTGTACGTCTGGAAACTCCACTGAAGAAACGCACTAGATCAGAGCAGTATAAATTTGACATTAACTGAAGGGACGCCACAAAAAAGTGCTTTTTTTACTGCATTGCAGCAGAATTGTCAATGATGCTCAAAACACTTTCAAATCTCTGACAAAAACAGCGACTTGTGCAATTCACACAAGCCATCACACATGTGACTCATGTTATGATTCTCTTATTTTTCAAACTAAGCATTATGTCTCCTGTTGTTCCTTCACCCTTCTTCCTGCTTATGGTCAGGAAATCGTAAGAGGGTGTGCGCAGTCTTAGCACTGGGCTCAAACCCTCCTTGGTTTCTGCTCTCCAAGTCTGCTCCTTTCCACATCACACACTGCCTCCTTGCCTCTTTCTATGCTTCAGTCACAGTGAATCTATTAATTAACATTTCCCATTTTCTAGTCCAGAAAGATTGTAGTCCTAGTAACTGCACTATCCATATTTAAAAGTGGCCAATATTTTTTGCTATAGCAATACAAGACCACACAGAATAGTCAGCAGAATTATCTACAAAGCAATCTGCTATAATGAAAACTCAACAGGCATAGGCTTTTGTTTAACCTTTTTTTTACTATTCCTGAAATACCCTGAAAAGAACAAAATTACTCTGCATTTCCCCCCCCACATTTTTAATGAACTATGTCAAAGTCCAGTGGAGTGATCACAGATGTGGAATGTTTCTCCACACCTGTCTTGTGCAAAATGGATATGCAGAAATTTATCCTTGAAACAGAAATCTCTGAAAGTGTTAGAGAAATTAATACAAACCCCAAATTATGGTAAACTTCAAGTTATCCCATTACTGCACTTCAGTGTTGTGAAGAAACACTACTTCTGCAATATGTTTCGTGTTTTACATATCCGTGTCCTTCTAAAACAAAAATTACCATGTCATAGATGCAAGTGGAGATAAGTGTATAGAATGTGCATGCATTCGGGCTGCTACTTCCATTTACTACCTTGCCTGCACGTTATTACTACCAGATTTTGTTTGACTGCACTAAACCAACCATGAGGCATTCACACCTGTTCCAACATCACCATAGCATCTTCAGGCAAAAAATGCAGCAAAATCATATCTATGTGAAGCTATTTGACAGCCTATCCATCAAGAGATCACAAGTAGTTCTGTGTTAACACACCCAAAGATGAACAAGTGACTAGGGTGTGCAGGCACGTGCGTGCTTTCTCTCTCGATTTCCCTCCTGCGCCATCTCAACCACAAGGCATTTGTTGCTCCCTAATGACTACAGAATAACACATACAGAAAAACAGTTATTCAGATCACACACTAACATGCACGAACAACAAATGAAAAAAACCCTAATCCTTACATTAGGGAATATTAAGATCTAAGAGGGAAAAAAAAAACAAACCATATAAGCCTTCTACACACATCTCCTTCTGTCTGAACCAACAGAAAACAAGGGTGTCTTCTTTTGCTTTCCAATGTTCCTCAGCAGCAGGGCTTGTCACCAAACTCCTGTCCTGCATCAGGAATAGCCTGAAGTATGTCAAAGCAAGAGAAATAACTCTCCACTGGTGTTTCAAAGAAAACCGGTTCTCAGGAATTCACATGTGATGCAGTATCTCGTTTGGGAGGATAAATATAAAGACCACTGAAGTACCAGAACAATATCTTACTTAAAGGAGAAGTTTTAAATATACCAGCTTTTCCATACGTCTGTTCTCAAAGCTTTAAAATATTTTGCTCAGTTGGTGTTGCTACACAGCTGCCTCACCCTCCACGTCCACCCAGTTTTAACCACTCACTCCTTACACACCAGCCTGGGCTCTGGTGCAGCTGAGAGGATCCTCATTCTTTCTCCAGCTATTCATCTTGGAAAATCATACATTTACACAAGACAGGAGCCAGAAAATTACTGGAAGGTGGTCAGTTAAATAAAACATTTGGCGTCACTGCCCTACACATGGGGTACCATAGGTCTTTACACTTCATGAATTCTCTGCTATATTATTACTAACACAATTACTCTGGGACAGTTGTTGAGCAGTGCAGCAGAGAAAGCATTGGCTAGAAAGTTGTCAGCTGCACACACAAAAAAAGATAAGTTCCTATCTGCTGCTGTAAGGTTTTTACCTTGAATTCCTGAACTGCAGTCAGTCAGTGACAGGCAGAGGATGCAAATTCCAGAAGGTGTCTGTGTTTGTCATGCCTCACATCGCACACAGCAGCAGAACCTCTCCCCAGCCTGAACAGAGCAGTCATGCCAGTCCTCATCCCTCCCTCCTTGCCTTTGTGGATGAATTGCAAAGTGGCATTTTTTGAAGTGTAGTCTTTTTGGCAGATTCCAGCAGAAGCCCTCTCTTCCGCCAGCCAACATACCATCGCATGATGACCAACTTCCTCACTCCTTCTATTTTCAGCTAACTTCCCCCACCACCAACTTGTTGATTTTGGTCCTTAATGCCACATTTTGTCCATGAGGCATTTAATAAAATTTTGTGGCTCAAGGAGAGTTGCAATTGTAGCAGTATCAGCCAGCCCTAGAGTTGAAAATCTCTATTATAAACCAGTGATACTGCACACTAGCTACTGATTTATGTGCTCTTCACCCACCCACCCTCTGTAACCTGGCTCTTAATCACCTGATTTCCCAGGCCCACATTCAGAGCAGTGCGGAGAAAGGCGAATTTGTCATATCCATTACAGCTGAGATCTGAACCTCTTGAAGGGCCCATTTGTCACATGATAAAACTCTTCAGCAAAAAACAAATGCAATTACCTAAGTTGGAGGGGGGTGGTGAGCAGCCCTTTGCCACCAACTCTCCCACAAGGCAGGGAGTGGGAGTGCTGCGTGGCAGCCAGCTCGAGGAAGCTCTCCAGCCAGCCGTCGCGATTCACAGCAGCCTTTGCATCCCGACAGCTGCTTTGAATCGCGATGGCTGGCTGGAGAGCAGCCAAAACACTGGAGCAAGGCTGTACGCAGCACTGACCGCATCTGCCCCAGCAGCAGAGCCAGCTGCCTCGCAGGGCAGCCGCGCTACGGCGGAGGGCTCGGATGGCAGCAAGCGTGCAGTGACTCCAAGCGGGTGTTTCCAGCCATGAGAAGCAGCAGCGAGAGCAGGTCCCCGTGCGAATGTTTTGAACCGAATCAATACTCCAGCTGAGCATAACCTAAGCATAAAAGCTGTCCTAGGCGCAGAGCAAAGGCTTTCCACCGGTGGAGGAAAGCCCTTTGCTTGCTCTGCGGCACCATCTAGTGCTAACAAAGTTACAACACTCTTTGGAAAACAAATCTGAGTTTAGAAAACAAGCAAAACACAAGCACATAAGTACGTATCTAAAAGATGCATACGTATCCAAGGAGATCTCGTTCCCGTCCGGAGGCTATGCTGCGGCACCATGTACGCACTGGGAATCACAGCTGAAGGGCAACACCATCTGCTCGAAACCAAGAGCCGGAGCCTTTTGGAAGGCAGTCAGACACAGCACTCACCCACATCATTGCCAACAGGTACTAAAGCACAGGCGGAGATGAGCCCAGCTCCTGGGGATGCTGGCCTCTACAGACCATGAGCTTAGAGATTAGTATCCCCGCTTGGACTCAACCAACCACAGATCCCAAGCGGTTTCCTCCTGCTCTATAAAGTTACATCTACTTGCTCCAATTTTATTAGCACTACTAGTTGCTGGGGTTTGGGGGGGGCTTCTTTTCACTACTTCCTACATCCAAAAAAGTTCACTACTTACTATAAACCTTGACGATAAAATTTTTTTTGTTTTTTTTTGTTTCCAAGAGCAGCTTAATTCTTACCATTCTTACAGCTGCTCATTCGCAGCATCCAAGGGATGATTCCTGTCACACCGAATAACTTCAGTGCCAGATTCTTCAACCTTCAAGCACTCCTGCAAGTTTGACTTCAAAATAGTAGAAAATGTGATTTTTTTGCAATGATGGAGCCTCCAAAGAGTTGAGAGTTCACATTCTTAAACTGTGTAAAGATCTATGGCTTCTGAAGTGCTGAAATCTAGTTGTTTTTCAAACTCCCCATTGGATCCAACCGAACAATGACAAGCTTGCACTCTCATGAACAAAACCCATTTTGAAAAACTGACCCAAGCAACAAATATCATTAACCAACTCTAACAAATACAGCAGTCTTAAAATTCATTCATACTTCAAATGCCCCCACCCTCTTCATTATTTTTGTAACAATTCAGCACATACAGAAACCTACTTATGTACTTTTAACAGAATCAGTTTTCATTCAAACACAAATAACACCCCCACTTTAAAAGAAAATCCCCCCCCAAAACACTGTAATAGAATTACAAATTAAACTGTGGGAGACAAAACTATGTCAATGTATAGAGCTGCTTAAATATACACCAGTGACACTTTAGCATATAAGTAAAATAACGTAAGTAAAGAATGAATAATTCCAAAACCAAACCATCTTTCCTCTTCACCCCACCCCCAAGTCTTGGTTCTAAATCAGCAAAAACCTACAGCCTAAATAGCGATTTAGTCACTTTTAAATGTTCTTGCTGGACAGCAAACACCATCTCTAAAAATATCCTTGCTAGAAATGAATGTTGAAGTTCTAATGGCTAGGTCATCCTCCACATTCAACTGACTCTTAATGGTTTCGGTGTGGGCACCTCTTTCAGCCTCCAGCAGAGCCCAGAGGCACACACAATGACGCATCTCTGTCAGAGTCAGCATCAATACTGCAAGCACAGTTTGGTGCAAGAACCTTTCTCACGGTTCTCTGCTGCTCCCATTAATGTTCTCAGTCCTTTCTGGATTTCAGCACCTTCAGGTAAATCTTGGAGCATATTTGTGTATTCTTCCAGAAGACTTAAAGACTCTGCTACACATTTAACCAGCCCAACTGTGGAAACAAGTGCTTTCTCTCTATGGCATATCTAAGAATCTGTATGCCCCCCCTCATAATGAGAAACAGAGTTTTTTTTTTAAACCATAACTATGCCTTGCATAATTAGTCAAGATTAAGGAAGATTGAGGACTAGAGAATTAACTTTTTCCTCTCTTGTGTTGTTAAAAGACAACAAATTCGGGTCTGACAATCAGCCAATGTAACAATTTAGTTTTCTGAATGCAAGCCTTTGGGAGTTGAAGTGGCAACAGTGAACCACCAAGATGTTACAATCAGCAGAGAGGCAAAACACATACATACTCTTTATTCTGAGTGGACAGAATTGCCTAAGATGTGTCACCACCTCAAATAACGAAAGCCAGCAGAAAGGTAAGTAAGTAACAGAGGTTGGACACCACTGACTTTCAACACTCAAACCTGAGCCAGTCGGTTCCCAAGACTTGGTCTTTGATCACATAATATACCTGCAACACTTGTTGACAAGATCTGCAGACAAACGGTCACATACAAAATCTGCTTGAGATTAAAAAATACTAATTTTCAAATGGTGGTTCTCAGCAGGACCTGATCAACATCGGGATACTCTTTTCAGCAAGGCCTGTTGTGGCAGCAGAAAAGTAATGGTTTTTAACTAAGGGAGGGCAGATTTAGACTAGATATAAGGAAGAAATTTTTATAACTAGGGTGGTGAAGCACTGGAACAGGTCGCCCAGAGAGGTAGTGGAGGCCCCCTCCCTGGAAACATTCAACGCCAGGCTGGATGGAGCTCTGAGCAACTTGGTCTGGTTGGAAATGTCCCTGCTCACTGTAAGAGGGTTGGGCTAGCTGACCTCTAAAGGTCCCTTCCAATCCAAACCATTCTATGATTCTACAACAGGGAAAGCTAGCACAAATGCATTAGTTTCAAGTTTTATTTTTCATGTTGGTGAAACACATAGCCTCTTCTCACGAAGCAGCATCTATAGAGTTGTTACAAACACATTTTGTACTTAATACACCACAGATTTGGAAAAAGAACAAATAAAGTACAGGTTTCACACTGCACTTGGGCATACTGAGTCTTAAGTTACAGATAATCTAGAAATCTTCTGATTTCACATATACATTGCATTGGCCATCACTCAGCGTTCATGCACAATTTAATTTAATTTTTCTTACAGTCAACACTTGTTTTGGAAACTTTCTTACTGTAAATGATATCTTTTCCACTTTAAATCACTTCAATGATATTTACATAAGTGTGCAAATTGCTTTGAAAGATAGAAATAAACACTAACACATAATATACAGACAGCTTCTTCTATAGTTAAACATTTACTAAAAAGCAGTTAACTTTCCTATCACACTTCATTGCCTAAAATAGAAGAATAAGTTATATAAAATAGACCATCTTATTTTCAGATGCTTCCATTTCTGCAGATTTGGTCTTTGCAGCCACATTGCAATCAAAGATTAAGATTCGACTCCTAAGATTCAGAGAAGCCCCTTTAAATTCAATGGCAGCTTAGCATGTTTAGAACAAGATACTTTTGTCCCACATTTTCCACACTTGGCACAGGGAAAAGAGAAAAAAGCTGGGGGAGTGGGAAGACAGTCTTGCACATCTATTTTATTTTTTTGGCAATATTAAATGTATGCTTTAAGAATCTAATGAGTAATTTTTTTAAGGGCCTATTAGTGTTACAAGCACAGTTTAAATAAAGTCTGCAAGTTCTTTTCACAGAAGCACACAAGGCTCCCAGTTTTTCTTCTTATGCGTGTCTTCTCAGATACATATAATTGTTCACACACAAAAAAAGCAGACTCCTTGGGATCATTCAACAAAACTGATTCCAGACTTGGAAGCAGCAGGAAAAGCTTGAAGATAGTTACTTAGTGTTCCCACTGCTGCTACGTGTGTGTTTTTTTTTTCTACTTGTGATAAAGACTCCACATAAAAAGTGCGCTGTCACCTTCATGAACAAATCCAGAAGGCAGAAGTTGAGTAAACCGGAGTGAGTTGCTCCAATGGTCAAAAAGTTACAGCCAAGTTTTCAAAACCATCTTTCATGTATACTTGTAACCAGGGAAAAGCAACTCAATTCCCAAAGTTTCATTTAGACTGTTTTAAAGAAGAGCAAAAACTTCCATATACATCATCAATAACAAATGGAAACTATCTGTCAGACAGTAAAGAACTACAGGTGTAGTTTCAAATAGCTTTAAAATCCAAGCTGATTATTAATAATACAAAGAGACAAAATGCTTTTTTAACACCCATTAAATTGAATAATGTGACTTTTACAGCAGCCCTGCCTGGAAATCATGCTGTAGCTTGTGCACCCATCACAATGCTACTACTAACCACCCCAGGAAAGTGAATATTGACCCTCTAAAAGTTTACCTTCATCACAACTGTCTGATACACTGATGTCAGACATCACAGACATGTCAGCCATATGCTTGATATTTTTGAAGACATCCAGTTCCTTCATGTGGCAGAAACTGTACCAACACTTCACAACTGTGCTTTTGGTCTATTGTTTACTGAACTTTGGGCATCACATTACCACACAAATTCCTGCTGGATTCCAAGTGACCTCACCCTAGTGCAGATCTTGATTAGGTTCTTCTGAAGAAACAGACCTCAGGTATAACTTCCAGTGTTGTCAACTTTTAAGCATAGAAGGGTCAGACAAAGTTAAGACACTACAGAAGCTTGAAAAAAGCATGATGACTCAAAACCAAATAAAAATAGAGAAGATGCATTAAAATTTGGTTACTTTGGATTCTGAGCTAGTTTGAAAAATGCTGTTTGTAAGAGATAGCTGCTCTACGCTTTGAAAATATGAAAGAACGAAATGATGTCTCCACAGACTAGTGCATCGATTAGTAAATAAACACCTAGAACACTCAAACATATCCTTGAAACATTCCACCTAAGTTTTTGTTAAACACAGTCTTCAGGGCTTTATATTCAATGAACATTATCTGCTACCTTCAGTTACTTTGTTAGTTATGGCATGCTTCAGAAACACCGCTAAGAAAGGCTGTCCACTTTTCCACTCCCAAGGTTTACATTACAAACACTACGCACACATTTATTTCCAAAGACTTCAGGTCAGAGAAGTTCTTAAGATGAAACGTGTGTGTGCTTTTAAGCTTGTAAGATAGCCTCAAACTAGTTGACTTAGTATTTTCCACACCCACATGGATACTGCTTGCAAAGAATAAGGTATTAAAATAATATTCTGCAGTGGAGTAAAATCATGTTGACAATAAACTGAATGCTTCCCCCAGTGCTTCTACTAGTGAAAAATCCTGCCTGGCACAGTCTGCCTTAAGCGGTGTTAAACAGGAGATAAATAGCCAGATGAATAATCATACACGTAAGTCAGAAAACAATCACAAACATATTACTAGGACCAAAAAGTGCCAGCTGTTGAAATCCAGCATTTAAAATTTCGTACCGCTCTCCCTACTCCAGTGCTTCTGGGGTTTTGGTTTCTTTTAAACTGTGCTTTTAATAAAAATTTCTCTCAAATCTTTCCCCGACAACTGAAGGCAGGGCCCTGAGAAAGCTCCTACCAGGTAAAAAATGAAGTCCAAAGGTGTTTCAAGATGATAGGTACAATCATGCTTTTTCTCCTGTATTGTACCCAGAAGCTGCCAAGTTAATATTAGCATTCCCATACCACAATTGCAATGAAGCTCTGGTAAATCTGGTACCTTTGGATACGCTTAACATCACAAATAAGTCAAATATTTAAGACAACCTATGTCTGTAGCTAGCATAGTCCACCAGAATATTCATCCTCCTCTTCATCGGCATGAGAGCCCACTGTAGCTGGTCCTCTTGCTTTGTCTTGTGCAGCATTTGGTGATTTCTTCTTGATTCCACCTCCTGGGACCACCAAGGTAAGGCCAAGCTTGGCATACTGACAATAACAAGGCAAGTTTAATTTCTGTACTATCACGGAAGTAAAATCTTGTCGACCTACACTGCACAGAATTGACTGATGCCCACAATAAACAAGCAAGTAACATTCAATACAGAAAACAGATTGATGCTGCTTTCAGAGTATGTTTTTAGAGCTTAGAACAAGCCTAACATTCGTTCATTTCTTCTCTTTTAAACTCTCTGAGAATGGGATGTGAGATCTGTATTGATAGTGCTTATTATAATTTGGCCATGTCCTACAGCTTCTGTGGTTCAAGCTTTACATAAAACATATAATTTTTCAGTACACAGCTCTGCATGTATTATCTAGTACCAGTTCATGTAAAAAGTCCTACAAGTGTTTCTCAGTAAGACTACGACCCTATTTTACTATTCAACATAGTAACAACGTAAAATTGAGCAATACTGTTACAAACTTTGGCATGGATGGATGTCCCCTTTACTTCACACCTTTGCTGTCCTTACACTTCCTACAATTTACAAGGACAATTAAAAAAAAGGCAGGTGAGACAACTGCTTTCTTAAAATTAAAAAGAAAAAAATCTTTCATTAATTAGTACTTTGCTAAGGAATAAGCGTTGAAAAAAAACATTCCTCAATGCCATTCTGTAACATTTATGCATGCGTATCAGCTGTATGGTATTTCTGAGGTAGAGCATGAGCAGCAAACTGTTGGGGCCCCTACCGAACCAAGCAGAAGGGAATTGAATTTTGGCCAACTCAAACTCACTCAGTAAATCCGTAACAAACTGCTCTTTCACCTAAGCCTTCCCAACATCTAAAAGAAACAACAATGTGGCAATTTACATTGGCGTGCAGCAAAGTAAAAGAATACAAAGTTCACAGGCACAGGGTAGGAAGACAGAGCAAGTCACAACACACACATGGACCCTGCTCTTCTTATTTTCCTCTACCAGAACAAAAAAACCCCTCTCTCAAGCTGAACAAGCGAAAGGACCATAAAAAAAAAAAAAAAGCACCATAGGAACTGCCTACTTACATCATTGTCCATGTATTTGAAGAGTGGCAAATTGCAGACTTCAGACACTTGATCCTGATCTTGCTGGTCATACCCTTCTAAAAGTTGCTCTAGTGCTGCACAGTCTTCACTGCCATTAAATCCTGGTATACTAAAAGAAATCAAGAGTTCGTTTAGGGCATTTCAGCAACCTACTTGATGCTCAGCTATTCTACCTTTAAACGCTGCTGATTAATAGCAGAAAAGCAAGCAGCTTTTAAGAATCTGATGGACTGCTTATTCAACAACACTGCTTATATCCACTTTGATTTCTCCAGATACACGGATCATATCCATAAAAACTAAACTTTCAGCAATATTAGTTTGTATGCTGAGAATAAGACCACAATCACTGCCAAGACAAAAAGATATTAGAATTTTTCAATTTTTCCTGACTAGTCAATAAACTCTTCCTCCACTTTACATACAGAAAAAATCTGTAATGAGTTTCTTTATATAAAATACAAACTGAAGACTTTGAAAATATGAGCAAGATGTCTAAAGACTGATCTTGAAAAATTATTTCTAAAAACAAAGTACAATTTAACATATACATATGGTCAAGTCATTTTACTAAAAACACAGCTTAAGTAAAAATATGTTGTTTCAGTATTTTGTTACTGAACTCCTAACGAAAGCTGAAATGCAGAGTTGCTGGGAAAGCCTCTGGAACCAGGGTTAAACACTAAACCAGATTTTGACACCAGAATTTTGTCCTGGATGTGTAAAGAATGCCTTCTTCATTTCAATGTACTAAACAGGACTACCTTCTGCTTCCTAAGTTATCTTTCAGTTCAATCAACGACTCGGGGAAAAAAAACACAAAAAACCAAAACACACCAAACTTGCTTTTCTTCTTCCAGTGTGTGACGAGGGCAAGATCTTCTAGACCAATATAACCAGAAATGCAGTAACTCACATGCTGCAAACTCTTCTTTAACGAAAATATTATATTAATCTTTCCCTTAATCTAATCACCATACTAGATAGTTTAATTGATTATACTGGGATGCTGCCATTGCGCATTTTGAGATGGCATTCCATATTCCCATCCCCAAACTGTAATAAAATATTGTAATGACAAGTTAGAATTCCAACTTTTTAAGGGCCTCCGCATGACATTGTAAAAAGACCCTGAAAAAAATGAAATTCTGTTAGCAACATCCAGAAATACCCACTTTTAATCCTAAACATTTGTTGACAATAGCTAATCTCCCTCTGTTCCATTTGAAAAAAAAGACACAGCCCAAAGGATATCAGTAAGGCAAGAATCCCAGCCGTAACAGTATTCTTCTCTGCTCTTAAGAAGGAAAACAAATGGGAAGAACTTCTAATTTCCATCTCATTTAACCTGTTGCACATAACTACCTCTTTATGACTAACTTTTTATTTTAGGGTCATTAAGAACCACCACCATGGTAATTACAGCTAAATCTGTTAAGACTGAAAAAAATTCCTGATAGTCATATACCAGGGAATGCTATTATCATATGGTAAGTCAACAGAAGTACAGGCTTAACATTTCTTGACATTGCTCTTTCATAAGAATAGATCTACATTAACGAAACGTTCAGTTTAAAATTATAGGACATGAATTAGACTTACCTATAGCTTTCCCTCACACATCTTTCTGCAGCAACATAATCATTTCTGTGAAGATGAACTAAGACTTGTGCAATAGTTTTCTAAACAAATAAGAAAGAAAAAACAGCCTGATGATTCTTTGAAAATTCACAGTAAAATACAAGAAAAATACTGGGCTGCTAATATTTAACGTGAAAAAGGTCATTATGATCTGCAACGATTCTAAGATACTGACACAAGAGAGTCAGAACAACATAGTGAAAAAACAGTAAGCCATATTGTCAACTGGTACGAAATAGGTTATCTCCTATAATATTGTAATGAACTGCTGCAGCAAGTAACGGTTTTTGTGGTTTGTTTTTTTTGATAACATCTTTATTTTTTTATGTGTTTGTTGGTTTTGACACCTCCTGTAGATAGCAGCATCTTCAGTATTATAGCAGTGAAAAAAGTACAGTCAGAGGTTGGCAAAACATGCGCTACCACAAATTCTCATCATTTAGCAAGAAATGTATTCCTGAATCAAGAGGTACCTATTGTCAGTCAAATGGCAGCTGTCACCAGTTACCCAGAAAAACCTGAAATGCATTGTCAGAAATCGTCTCTTAGAATTTACCTTATAGCACGTTGGGTAATTTTCAATTTCCTTATAAATACTTTTTTCCTTTTGAAGAGACAATGCAGCCTCATCTAATCTAAAAAATCAAAAAACAGTTAGAGGAGTATCAGTGCCAGGAATACAGCATAATGAATCTGAGACTAATTACAAAGTGTTTAACTAACACACCAGCAAGCCTACTGGAATGAAAAGCAACACAACTAAAAATCAGCAACAAAGTAGATAAAATATAGTCAGCAATTCACTTTGTACACATGCACGCTAACATCACCTCTGGTACTCATTCAGAGAAACCTCATTTTTCATAACGTCATACAAGATGAATGCCTTGTTACGTACCCTAACAGATTTCTGCACATCATGAGGTTACTGTAACCTACCAGTAAGTCTGATATTCATGAACTATCAAGTCATAGTAACTGCTTTTGAGTTTGAATACTCTTTTAATCATCATATTAAACTTGTAGAAATTAGCAACAGCGAGCTATAAAGCAGCCAAGCAACACAGTCTTTAACACATTCTGAAGCTATGTTGACTTGCTTTCACAGAAAGACTGTCAAGTTACTTCATAAAT
>Ga0181612_122964_pt1 | contig 17524 bp, 17 predicted proteins | sample HoacroProtozoa21_FD_119630 | JGI IMG/M metagenome (GOLD analysis project Ga0181612, IMG submission 119630) | Hoatzin crop microbial communities from Cojedes, Venezuel. Combined Assembly of Gp0051906, Gp0051904, Gp0051908 | reverse complement strand
TTCCTGCTAAATTCAGTCCTCTTGTTTCCAAATACAGGAACGTTACCGTTACAGCCAGCCCCACAAAGCTTTCACTTTCCGTATGCATGGCTTTGAGTCGGTTGTTGGTCCTGTGAAGGGGGTGTTTGACAAGGAAACCTCATTAAACAAAGCCCGAGAGCATTCTCTCCTACGCTCAGACCGACCAGCGTATGTCACCATCTTGTCCCTCGGTAAGGTGATGGCCAAAGAAGTTTTTTTAAAAAAGAAAAAGGCTCCCCTGACCCCCCCAAGCAATGGCTTTGGGAATCTACATTGTAAAAGAAAAAGGTGGGCAGGCTGGGATGATATAATCGAAGAAGAAATAAGGGTGATGAAGTGCTGAGAGCAGGAATAACTAGAAAAGAAGGCATCTGTGTGTCACTGTTGTATCGAGAGGCAATAGAGAACAGAATCCATGGGACTGGCTGAAACTAAGGCTTAGATAACTGGAAAATAGAAGAGGGGCGGTTTCAGTACACTGTTGTGAAGTTGGGGTGTTGCGAAATCATTCTGGGGCTCAGTGCTGTTCCCCAAGTTCATCACTCCTAGCACAAAGCCAGCACAGTTGAAGCACTTTAAAATGATCCTTTATAATCTCTGCTCGTATTTCTGAGGGATCACGGGGGCTAGATTTTAGTGAGCGAGTAGGTGCTATGAGAGCGGGGATAAGAGCACCACACAGAAACACGCCTGCCCAAGTACTTGAACACAACTGCCTAGTGACAGCTGGAGGTTTAAGCTGTGGTTTTGTATTTCAGTTCGTGATGCTGCCGCTCGCCTTCCTAACGGAGAAGGAACTCGTGCTGAAATCTGTGAGCTGCTGAAAGATTCCCAGTTCCTAGCGCCCGATGTCACAAGTGCTCAAGTAAGTCGGATGTCGTGTCAAGCCTCAGACAGATTCTCCTAAAAATACACTGCGCAGACCCGGGCCGTGTTCAGTGGCTGAGGCCTGATAATTTTTTTATGCTGCTTTGGCAAGTGAGGACTGTGTTCTGCGCTGGTGAGCTGCTGCAAATCTGCACCGAACTCTGGATGCTGAAAAAACAGCTAGAAAAGCCACAGAATTAACACGGTGTCAGATACCTGCTCACGTATTAGATTCAGAAACAGTCAATTTTCAGAGCTCTCAGCTTTGGTGGAAGCTCTGTTAGATCCAGGGTGGCAAACAGTATCCTGTGCTGCAACATCTTTCCGTCAGTTATTGCTCAGATGGCCTGCTAGCAGCTGACTCGGGTTTTATGCCAGATAGGGTTCCTTTTCTGTTTCTGACTTTTGGCTAGCACAGCCGGGGACATCTCGTAATTCTGTGAATTCTGAACTTTCAGGTTAATACTGTTGTTAGCGGTGCTCTGGATCGGTTACATTATGAGAAAGATCCCTGTGTGAAATATGATATTGGACGCAAGTTGTGGATCTACCTGCACCGGGACAGGAGTGAGGAAGAGTTTGGTAAGCGTGGCTGGCTGCTATCTTAAGAATTGAAAATGTTAGCTCTTGAGCTTCTTCAGTGCAGCTGGGTAATGAACATTAATTTGTCAGTCTAGCTTTTTTCTTTACTCAGTTTGCCAATGAATTGCTAATTAAGTGCCCATCAGCACTTAAATCCAGTCTTGCAGAGCGGTGTGTCAGTTTGCAGTATTTGTTTGAAAAACAGCATCCCGTGTACAAGAACTGCACATGTGTCTACACTCACAACTTGTGTGTCTTATTTTCAGCCTTTTGGGCTAAATTTACTTGGTATTTTTCTTTGCACTGTTACATGATAATGTGTGTTTGATTTCTTGTCTGGAGATGAACTTACAGTTCTTGGCCTCTTGCTTAAGGAGTTCGCTCGTGGTCAGGAGCTCTAACCATTAATTTGTATTTGCAGAACGGATCCACCAGGCGCAAGCTGCTGCAGCAAAGGCCAAGAAAGCTCTGCAGCAGAAGCCAAAACCTCCGGCTAAAATGGTAGATTTCTTTGCACAGATACTTTGGGGATTGGGAAAGAGATGTGGACTAAATTAATGCATAAATTCTGCATCCATGGTGGCTGATGAAAACCAAGTACCTATTTGAGTTAGTAGTTTGTTATGTGTATGGATGTCAGCGATAGTCTGGCACCAGCGCACAGAATGAAGGGGGAAAGAGCGAACTTTCGCTCCTCCCAGCTTTTGCTGTTATCCTCGTTGATCTTAGCAGAAAGGTCAGTGGAATTCCTTTGTGCTCCCTAACTGAGGGATGGTCTTTCAGATCTAGTTTTGAGGTTAATCTGTAGCAGAGTGTATGGAACGTGTCTTCTGCTCTCTCCCTTCTGTGCTGAAGTTGTCAGGTTTGGAAGTCTTTGTTGTTGCTGTTGTTGCTGATACCAAATATCTCTAAAGTAGTCGCTGTTGGGGAATTAACCAAGGTGGAAATACGCATGTTGTGAATGTTTGTGACAGCTGAGATGCCCTGCTCCCTGAGGACAGGAGCAGCCAAAGACGCCATCCCACTTGTGGCTGCAGTTGAGGAAAGCAGTCAGTTATCTGTGATTTCAGGATTTAGCACTGGGGCATCGTTCATAACCGTACAGAACTCGGTTTAAAGTGCTCAGCCCTCTCTCTAGACTGTAGCAACCAAAACCAGTTTTTGTAAAGACCTTCATGCTTGACGTGGTTTCTTTGCAGAAGTCTAGCAGCAAGGAGAGTTCTGTGAAAGCACTCCCCAGCAGCGCATCGGAGCCCAGTCAGCTGAGCCTTAGTGACTCCAGCATGCCACCGACTCCGGTGACTCCCGTGACACCGACTGCACCAGCGTTACCAGCAACGCCTATTTCACCCCCACCAATGTCCGTGGTTAGCAAGAGCGTATCTAGCGCTGGATCAGAGCCAGCAAAACCCAGCCAAAGGTAGCTCTTCTGTCTCATGCATCGCTTGTGAATGTTACTGGTTCTTTCTCAGTCGTTTCCTACGTCTTTGCTGACCTACTGGCTTTATCTTTTCTGTAGTGTTCTTCTGGTGTCATCGCCTACCATGCCGCAGCTCGGGACGTTGCTTTCCACAGCCCAGAGTTCGCAGACGCAGCCTGGGCCGCAGCCACCCCCGCCCCGGGTGGTAAGTCACACCGCCGCCTCAGGGCTGCCGCAGGTCCGGGTGGTCACAGCCCAGTCCAGCCTCCCCGCCGTGTCTCAGCAAGCCCCGGTGGGAACCCAGCAGCAGCAGCAACCTACGTCAGTGCCTCAGATCCGCGTTCCAGCTACAGCCGCGCAAACCAAAGTGCTCCCTCAGGTGAGTCTGGCTGCGTGGAAACGGTGGAGTAGCTCTGCCTTCTGATCTGACTGCTTCTAGTATTTCGGTGCGGTGCACAGGGATTGCTCGCTTGCTTGGAACGTGCAATAACTGCAGAGCAGGAGCACAGAAACAGTTTTGCATAAACAATACTGTTCAGTGCTCCTTTTTCCACCCCGTTGCCTGTTTATGTGGGACCATTAAATTGTGCGTTACAGTAAAAAGGCCACAGAACTTGCAAGCTATAAGGCACAAGGCAAAAAGCGTGGTTATTATTCTGTTAGTATCGTGTTGGCCTGCTCATAGGCTGCTTCTGTGTCTTGCTGTAGGCCGTGATGACTCTGCCAGTAAAAGCTCAAAGCAGCCCAGTGCAGGTGCAACGACCAGGAAGCTCCGTGACAGGACAGACAGGCATCACTGTGACGGGACTGTCTGCGGCGCCCAGCCCCGCTGTAAAGCCTGTAACCAGCTCTCCAGGCAGTTCCGCTACGAGCACCTCCTCTACCACCGTCATCCAGAACGTAGCTGGCCAGAACATCATCAAGCAGGTGAGAGAGAGGGGCAGACAAGGAACTGGGCTCCACCACCCCGTTGGTTGCCGCTTGTTGTGACAGACTTGATAGCAGATGTGAGAAGATGGTAAAAGCTGTAGTGAGCAGTGATGCTATGTGAGTTATTGACTGTACAGATTTAGGCAGTTGTTTTTCTGATGTGTCTGAGCCCCATTTTCACGTGCAGGTAAAGGATATGTTAGTGCAGGTTCTTTAGTTAACCGTCTTCAGATGTTGACCTCTTTTTCATCGATCTTGTTTGAACAAGCAGCTCCACGGTATTTCATATTCTAGATGGTTTTGGGAACGCCGTCTGAGGCGCAACCAGAACTATATTCAGTAGCGTACGGAGTGCTAGCATGGTGCTGCTTCAGTTGTGATGGGAGCAAACATCCCGTTGGGAAGTTTTACTTGGACTGTGCCTTGGACTGCCTCCTGGCTTGATACAGCCGTTTCTCTGGTCTCTTCCAGGTGGCCATTACAGGGCAACTTGGCGTGAAGACCCAGCCTGGAAGTGGCATGCCGCTGACGGCGACCAATTTTCGGATCCAGGGAAAGGACGTGTTGCGCCTGCCCCCGTCCTCTATCACCACAGACGCGAAGGGACAGACTGTGCTGCGTATCACCCCGGACATGATGGCCACCCTGGCCAAATCTCAAGTCACCACCGTCAAACTGACTCAGGACCTCTTCACAGCGGCTGCGGGAAGCAGTGCTAGCGGGAAAGGCATCTCTGCAACTTTGCACGTGACGTCCAATCCTGTCCAGACTGCCGATTCTCCAGCCAAGACGAGCACGGCCACTTCGGCTTCTTCCAGCCCAGCTGGAAGCACAGTGGTTAAAGTGACTCCCGACTTAAAGACTGCAGAGCCAACAGGCTCCGCTTTCCGGCTGATGCCTGCCCTGGGCATGACTGTGGCAGATCAGAAGAGCAAAGCCGTAACGACGGTGGCGTCCACTGAGGCCAAGCCGGCTGCTACTATAAGAATCGTGCAGGGGCTGGGGGTGATGCCGCCCAAAGCTGGGCAGACGATTACGGTAGCGACTCACGCTAAGCAAGTTCCCTCTTCCTCAGCAGTCAGCGTGCCTGGCACGGTCCATACCTCAGCGGTCTCTTTACCAACCATGAGCGCCGCAGTGTCGAAAGCGGTTGCTGTGGCCTCGGGAGCTGCTGGGACTCCCATAACTATAGGCACAGGAGCCACTGCTGTGCGGCAGGTACCCGTCAGCACCACGGTAGTGTCTACATCCCAGGCAGTAAGTAACGCTAACCTTTTTCTGGAGGTGGGTGAAAAGGGGGAATGCTGAGATGTGCTCATGGTTGATGGCTGAAAACCTCTCTCTGCATCGGCAAAGGCTCAAATAAAGTACTGCAGAATGGGGGTCTGCAACTAAATTCGTGGTGTTGGAACCGTAGCTAAATGCTGAATGACCAGAAGGCAGTCAGATACATCTTCCCTTACTTCCCTTGTCGCCAGTGAATGAAATAAACTTTGCTTATCTAAAGTCCTGCCTCGTGCAGCTCAGCGTCTTGCCCCACACCCCTGAAATAATTTCCCTCGGAACGATGTCAGAACTAGAAGTACTTGCTACTGCTATTAACTTTTTTACTGAATTCCTCGTTTAATACAATTTCGATGCCCAGAGCTGAAGGCACTATAAACTGTGCTGTGAAAGCTGAATAGGCTAATCGCCATCACCACAGCTTTGTAAGGATAAAAATCACCAACGGATGCGATGATCCTTGCCAGAGAAATACTGTGGTGCAAAGATGATGTGGGTTTTCAGGGCCGAGGCAGCTGTGAAGTGAATGAGAGGGAGGTGAATTTTAATGAGCTTGAAATGGAGCACAGCTTTCATCAGCAAAGCTGCTGTTGGTTTTTGCTCCCAGGACTCCTAAAAAGCAAGCTGAGTGGTAATTGTATGTTGTCAAGCAGTTTCTCTGCTGAACTCCCTGCGGCTCCTTACGTGTTCTTGTACTTCTCTAGGGGAAACTACCAGCACGAATAACAGTGCCTCTGTCAGTGATCAGCCAGCCAGTGAAAGGCAAGAGCGTGGTGACTGCCCCCATCATCAAGGGCAACCTCGGGGCCAAGTGAGTACTTTGTATCTGGCCGTTTTGCTTTAGAAATAGGCTGAGGAAGGTCTGTGTTCGGTAGGTTCGGGTGGAGTGGGCTTGCAGTCCGTGAATATGTTTGTTAGCTGCAAGAAACTGGATGAATATGGTGTTTGCAAGGAGAGTATAGGCTGTGTTTAGGTGCCCTGAGGTGTAGGTTCTAGCAGACACCGTGAATCAAAAACGTTCTTTTCCTTGAAGCCAGCTATTAGATTAGTTCTGTGTGTTTGAGCACCAATGGACCTGGTGACGTACCTAAAAATACGTGTCATCTGAGGCCATCTCTCCATTAAAGAAACTAGGGAAGTGTTAACTGTCTCAGTGAGAATTCCCCTGGCATTCAGATATCGAAGTCGTTCTGTTTATTCTTCCGTGAATTCTGGTAGTGTCTCCCTGAGTTAATGTTTCAAGGCAGAACACTGCGTGCTTGGCTGTTTTCTGCATTCCCTGGGAAGCGTTAGGGTCTGAGCGGACTAACCCGGTGATGTGCACGGTCCGGAATTAGAGGGTTTAATTCGTGTGATAAAGTAATTCTCTGTCACAGTGATAAATGTCAACATAAACTTGTCACTTGTGTATTTGCCAGTTCTGTGGGGAAAAAAAAAACCCACTACTTTAAATCGTTAGTAAATTAGATAAGTAACTTTAATCTCCTAGCAACTGAAGAACAATTTGTGAGTCTGAAGCTGTGCCGCTTACTAACCTTTCAGCAATTCTTTTTCCCTAGCATCAGTGGGTTAGGTAGAAATATCATCCTGACTACGATGCCAGCAGGGACAAAACTGATCGCTGGGAACAAGCCCGTGAGTTTTCTGACCGCACAGCAACTACAGCAGCTGCAGCAGCAAGGCCAGGCCACGCAGGTAATGGCACCTAGAGTGATTTTATTTGCTTTTTTGTGACTTGAACACCTCCATGAGGACTTACGGGGTTCCATAAAAAGTACAGGTGCACAGCTTGGCTGTAGTGCCTGCGTTAATGCGTCATCTCCTTTACCTTCCCTCCACCCGCACACGGTTTTTAAATCTCTCTGAAGCACTGATAGTATAATGACTGTAAACCCAACGATCCTGTCAGGAAATGTTCCCAGCTGCTCGAAGGGTTGTTTCTGTACACTTGGCTTTTTTTTTGTAGTGCTTTGTACTTTGGCTTCTGTGGTCCCCATTTCTTGAAGAAGTCACGTCGCTTCTTTGCCTATCCATCTTTCTGTCTGGAAACTTAGTGTTCCGTGTTGCCAAAGAATTAAAGTGCGGTGACAGCTGCTGGTAACAAGTCTCTAGAAGGGAAGTACCCAGTGGATCCAAGTGCCCCTTCTGAAAACTTGTAAAAGCAGCTGACATGTGGGTTCTTACTCAAACTAGGTTCTAGGTCTTCCTCCCAAATCTTGAAATCTCTTGCCACCATCCCAAGTGAACAGTGGACGGAGTGATCTTCTTGTGACAGATCCTGTTCTCAGTGTGTTTTGGTGCTTGTTTTTGTTCATATGACTGAATTTTTGTTGGTAGCAGAAGCAGAGAATTTATTAGCGCTTCAGAGTGTGACGCAGGTGCAATGTGTCACCAGGTTGTTCTTGACAGGAGTTGAATTTTTTTCTTTCCATTTCAAACAGGTTCGAATTCAAACTGTCCCTGCCTCCCATCTCCAGCAGGGAACAGTGTCTGGCTCCACTAAAGCAGTTTCCACTGTGGTGGTGACAACAGCTCCATCTCCAAAGCAGACCCAGGATCAGCTATGAACACTGGTTTGGAAACGGATCGCTTTCCAAGAGCTTCCCTGAGTCCGTGGTCACCCTCCATCCAACCACCCAAGACTACCTAACCACAGTCACGGCTGGGGATCGGACTGGATTCTGTCACCTTGCTTGTCTGGAGTCAGCATTGTGATGTCTAGGTAGAAACTCCACAGCAAAAGATGCTGTACCTACGAAAAGTGTTTCAGTCCAGATATGTAAAGCCAAGTTCTGTAGCACTGAGCGTTCAAGAAATGTCTTCCTTTTCTTTGCTCTCTTCCCACCCGAAGGGCTTTTTGCAAATGCCAGCTCGGTGCGTTTTGGGTTGTAGACAAAGCAGTTGATCTTGGGTCTTCCTTAACCAGGGAGAGTTGCTTGGAAGAGGTAATTGGGACTTCTCGAAGTCCTGAAGAAGGTGCCTCCTGTTGCTGGAGTCTCCCTGTCGCTGCTTTTACGTAGGTGACTTAGAATGGTGACTTGGACACAGGAGTTTGTTTGTAACATAGCCTGGCAGTAGATCCCTCACACATTCAGTGTACTATTTATGGACTTTTTAAATACCTCTCCCCTATCTCTGAGCTCAGACTCCTTTTGAACAGATGCCGCTTCCGTGTCCAATTTCTGTCAAAGGCAGGTTGAGAGTCAAGACGGTTTTTGCTGTAAAAAAAATAGTAACCACGGGGAAGAGTGAGGGGTGGAGGAGATGCAGAAAGTCGGTGTGTGAACAACTCAGTCAGCAAGCGGGAATGTACTGGAAAGCAAAAAGAAAGGGTTCCACGGAAGGATCCTCCTTTAGCTTTCCTCAACAAATAAACCTTTTTACTAGTCAAAAAAAGACTGTAGCTTGTTTGAAAAGTTTGAAATACGTTTTCAAGACTGTGGTCTCTTGGACTCAGAAGAAAGATTTTAACCGTGATCATGGCCTTCAGTTTTGTTTTTACCTTTGCGATTTTATCTCTATACCTAAATTTGAATTTTGCACATACCGGAGGTGAATTCATGGCTGTTCTGAGATGACCTTGAAGCTTTCTCGGAATGAGATTGGAAGACCTGTTGGACCAGGAGAGTAGTGGAGGGCAGAAAGCCTTACAAATCTCTCTGCCGTCTCCTTTCGATTTTGTACAGCTTGTTGTTTAGTGTACGATGATTGTGTAGCTTGCCAAGGGCTAACAGATTGTCCATCTTCTTTGCAAGATGGCTCTTTTTAACCTGGTTTCTTTTGTGATCTTTTTTTTCTTTCTTGAAAATACGTGGTTTGCTCCGAGTTCCCAATTGTTGACTATAATCTGTTTAAAGAACCAAGCCTTACAGTTCAGCGCTCCGCGTGGCCGGAGCCGTGCGCCTTGCTGTTCAGAGCCGCTGCAGCCGAGCGGAGCGGGACGTTTTGCCGGGCTTCAGGCTGGGTGTGTCGGCCTCTCCGTACAATCACTGACCTACTTCAGGCGTGGGCTGGAGGAAACCGGGTACTTCAGCAAAAATGGAAGCGGCTGGCTGCAGGTATTGAGTAAGCGGGGCACAGCGGTGCACCGTTTTAAAGCAAGCACTGGAATTATGGTTTATATGCCTTGGGAACAGAATTTGGAGTGATAAAGGTTTTGTGAGCACCTGTCCTGCTTTGTCAGTTTTTCTACCTTTTTTGTACATTTGACTATCAGGTGAGACAGCAGAAAGGCTGTGGTTTGGGAGGGAGGCGGGGATGCTCTGAGGTCCTTTAAGTTGTGAAGTTAAATGAAAGGGACAACAAGCAACTTCCTGCTATTGTTTATGTGAAAGAGCCTCTCAATTCAAAACATAATCAAGATAATCCTGCTGTGTTAGTTCTGTTCACAATTAATAAAGTTCTTCAGTGTCAAAACCTACAATCAAGTGCTGATAGATGGTTTCAGTGTGAAGCCCCTTACATTTCTGTGAATCCTCTTGCGAGGAACTGTGTGAATTGGTCACTGGATACAGGAGGCTTTGACGGTATTAAGAACAAGAAACCTGCATCTAATCCCATGAGTTCACTGTGCCTCAGATTGTTGCTGCCGAGTTTTTTGGAGTCTTGCTGTTTAGGTCATCACCATCTCCTTTCTGCTGTAACTGTGTGAGCAACCTTTGGGTTCTTTGCTGCTTCGCTGGAGCCCGTTCTGTTCGCCTTTGAAGTCTGGGATCTTTGGGGAAAGAGCATCAAGTCGTGACGTGGGTTTGTTATTCCGAAGGAGCACGTGCTGGATTAAGCAGAACCTGCGTACAGCCCGTTCTGCGGTTCAGCGGCCACCCGTCTGATGAGCTGCTTCCACTCTGGTTGAAAAATAACCCCTAGGCTACTGCGAGTAAGGAGCCTGTGTTTTTAATAAGTAACCTCCAACCTCCACACGGTAGGTTGAAGGGCAGAGAGGGGCTCGAGTTATTGTTGTGGTGTGTGCTGGGACCGGATGAGCGTGTGTTTAAGCCAGGCTCTGTTCCAAGGGGTGTTTGCTCCTGCGTCCTCTCGCTCTGGCGACTGGAATCGGCTCCGGACAAGCACCGCAGTAGGAGCTGCGCAGGGGAGCACGCAGGCAGAGGAAAGAGCACTAGAGAAAGTATTACGCTGACGTTACCCGTTTTCCATCTGTTTGTTCTGCCTGAAGCCAAAGGGGCTTTCTGTCTGATGCATCTTTGCCGTTGCTTTTTTTAATTATGAAAAATGGAAGTACGGCCTGTTTCCATCACAGTGAGATGCTCATTAGAGTTACCCAAGAGCCTTGATTTGGTAAAAACTGTGGGGCAGATGTTTCTTTCTACCAAGAGAACAATGTGTAATCGTTGCTTACACGGTCTGAGCGTGCCACACAAACTACCACAGGCTGTTCAAAGCCTTTATTGTAACAACTGCTCGGTGTTATTTAAATCATGAGGGGAATCTCTGTTTATATACCTGAGTAGGATGCCCTCATAACCCAGTGAACTCACCTTGGGGTGACTTCAAGTAAAGAAAAGCTTCAGGGTAGCATCGTTACAGCTAATGAAGCTTTTTGAATACAAGCTTAGCGCTATCGTTTAATGGGAGTTTTGTGAATGTGTTGAAACGTGGGCTCGTTTTCAGAAAGCACGGATGCCGTTTCTCCCGCCCCGCCTCTCGCTGTCCAGCCCTGCTACATCCCAGTAAGTGATGGGATAGCTGAGGATAACAAGGAGTAGAATAACTATAGTTTGCAAAAGGGAAATTATGGCATCTGGAGATGGTAGGCTGGATTCATCTTTCTTAACTTGTGCGTTGAACTTTGAGATAGAGAAATGGGAACTGCTGACCCTAGGCTGTGTTTGCCACCACGGATACCTCCACACAGGGCAATTCGTTGGACCTCCCTCGCGTGGTTCATCGCGTGAGTCACTCTCTGGATGCAACCATTTCTGCGGGCTGTAAAAAGAATTCTGGATGAGTAGCTCGAATTTGGGCTTTTAATGATTTAATTTAGGCGTGACGCGTGTGATGTCAAGTGACCCCTTGAGTGTGGATTAATTTTGTATGTGGCATGCTGCGTTGAGGCCCGAAAACTGCTGAATCAGAGGTAAGGATTTTAAGAACCGATTGGTTTCCTTCCATCTAGAAGTAATCACCAAACCAATTTGGTACGCCTTGCAGCCGCATTTTCTGACGTTACTTTTTTTCACTGCCCTCCAGTTTGCGAGACCTGGAGCAGAATAATTCAGCTGCCAGAACCAAGATCCTTGCAGCAGAAACGTGCTGGCCTTTCGGAGCTCCAGGATCAGGCGGTTTCACAACAACACTGAGAGCAGAAGGCACCAACCAAACACAGGAGGGAGCGAAAAGAAGTGGATGTGCTGACCCGGAGCAAGGCCCTCACGGCCTGGGAAAGAGAAGAGCAAACCTGCCAGAGGTCATGCTGTTATACTTGTTGTGCTGATACCGCTTGAAGAGTTAAAAAGGACCTGGAAGCGAGGACCTGCAAAGATGCTGGCGTGGTTTGAAACCCGGTAAGTGACTTTAATGGTCTTGTGTGTCATTCTGAAGGATTTTTTGGCAACAGAAACATTTTTCGGTTTGTGCTTGGGTAAACAATGGCTACTTGGTATTTATGAGACATACATGCAAAAATATGCTTCTGTGCATGGAAAAATATGCTTGATTACTCAAAATAAAGGACTTTTCAGCTGCTTAAGCAAGCCTATGGTGAGAATTGTTCCCGCGTGCTCAGTTACGCAGTGACATCACGGGCATAGGCAGTCAGAAGCCCTTGAGTCACTGCAGCTTCGTGAATCACTGAACTCCCTTTGCACTGCTTTGCTGGTGTAAGGACACAAGTTCTGTTTCGTGGCTAAGGTGGACTGGGTAGCTTAAATGTTAAGTGTTAACTTGGTAAGCCGTTGTATCGAGGTTTGCTTTTAACAGTGTTCCTGTACTGACAGGGCACTTCCAGCTTCATTTGGCCCCTGTAATGGCTGTGAAGGGGTCTTAAAGCTGGTGTAAAGCAGAGATGGAGGATATTCCATTTTCTGTCACAGCGTTGTACGTGGTAAGCTGGCAGTTTACCAAAAATCGTAAGCTTAACTAGGTGGTTGTTCTAAATGTGGGCTAGGACAAGTCCTGCGGGCTAGGACAGCTGGGCAGGAGGGAAGGTGTTAATGTGCAAAGCTGAGGATTTCTCCAAAAGCCCAGAGTGCTCCATTGTCACAGGAGCAGCACCCTGTTGCTTTGAGGGGCAATGTGAGAGCTTAGTCTGTGTTTTCAGGTAGCTGTGACCGAGAGGGAGAGACTCCTTTGTAATTAGAAAGCTGAGTTTGTGTCTGGTTGATGGGGTTTATTCCATTTTTATTTTTCAACTTGTGTTGTGGAGGTGAGTCGGAGAGAGTCCTTTGTAATTAGAAAGCTGAGTTTCTGTGTGGTTGCTGGGATTTATCCTATTTTTATTTTTCAACTTGTGTTGTGGAGGTGAGTCGAAGTGACGTGAGCAGGCTGAAAGGGTACTGTGTCTGTTCAGAGAGAGCAAACCCAGGAGCTCCTTCCAGTAGAAAGAAAGCTTGCATTGACTGTGTCCATGTGCCTGGATTTTAACGATTGTAGCAAGGATCAGGCTTTACATTAGGGCTGGATTTAATCCCTGCTTGTGCTTTTCCCGCTTTTTTTATGATGTAAATCAAGCATCACAGAGAGCAACAACTAATTGGCTGGGAACCGCTGTTCCCAGCTCATTGATTCTGCAAGAGAAGCGCTCTCTTCTCTTGGTGGTTGAGATGGGTTGCAAGGTGAGGCAGGTTGCCAGCATCTCCCTGACATCTGGGGGGAGGAACCTGAGGGCTCTCCTTCAGCCTTTTCCCGACAAGTCCTTGCGAGCCAGCAAAAAATGTCTGAGCTTCAGAGAACTGGTAGAAGAGCCAGGGGAAAGTAAATGAGAGCTTACCAGTTTTTCACGCGGTGAGGATGATCTAGGTTGGATGTTACGAAAACTCACAGAAAGTAAGGGCACCTTAATGCTAGAATAAATTGTCGTGGGAGGAGGGGAGTTTCCAGACAAGTATATAGTGATCCTACTTCTGGGGTGGAGAAGGGACTAGAGCAGGTCTGCACGCCTGACGCAGTCAGCAGGGTGTTTCATCCAGCCTGCCACCTCATCCTGGAGAGGGCTGGCATCGCCTCGGCAGAGAGCAGGGATTGCTCCTCACCTCTGACAGACTGAACTCGGAGTGGGCAGCCGCTTTTCCTGCTTCAGGGTGGGTGTGTTAGCAGCACGTGCAGTCTCACCGTACCCCACCTGAGGGACAGCTGGAAGGGCATCAGGCGGTTTGTTGTCTGAAAGACGGCAGGAGCTGGACCACAAACCAGCACAACCCCTCACGGCGTACCACATCCCTTGTCCCCTGCCCAAACAAAGGGAAGTGAGAGGAAGAAGTGAAAAGTCAAGGCTGTGTACTTTCTTTGTGGTTGTAAACAGCTGAAGGGACACCAGCACGAAGTCTGAACTTCTATTTTCTGTGGGAAATAAGGTGGCCAGGCAAGCCAGCATGGGTTGTTTGTAATAAACAGAGGAGAAATGGGCAATTCCAGCGCGTTGGCTGCATCTCTCTCCCAGCCAAGTCACAGCCTCAGCTTACGCATTCGCAGCTCGTTAGGCAGACAGGACCTTAACTGACTTTCGATCTTGGGTGTGCCCGAGCCTGCAGCCAGGTTTCAAAATAGGCAGAGCCAGAAACCAGTCGGTCAAGCCTGTCCGCTCTGTTGCACTTGCAGTTCGGCCGGCAAACGCTGCTGTTGCTGATTCAGAGCTCAGGAAAAGAGGTTCTCTGCTTTCACGAGCCACCGAGGAGCTCAGCAAAGAGACCCGGCTAATAGTGCAGTCCTGGGAGAAAGCTTACAGCCTGTGGTGTGTTTCCTAGTGCTTTGGGTTCCCTCTGGACTCCACTGGCACCATCAGCAACTGAGGCGTAGGAAGCGATGCCCCGTAGTTTTGACAGCGTGTCTCAGAGCTGTCTGGGAAGCGTCGGAGGGCCGAGGGTGGACTTTCTCGTTGCAAGCTGGTTGCACGCTGTCACGTCCTTTGCTGGCCGCTCGTGGCCGTACCTTCCACAGGACGGGGCTGGGCGCTGGTGCCCCTTGTTCTGGCCAGCTTTCGTGAGCTCAGGAGGGCAGAGGTACTTGTGATCCCTGCCAAAGTCACGTTTTGGAAGCAGGGCTCTGGCTCCAGAGCTCTTGAGAGAAGCATTGGAGATCAAAGCGTGGGTTCCCGTCCAAATTACACTAATCCTTCAACAGCTTTCTGAAAAGTAGCACCACGGGTCGGCTCTGCCTCGGAGCAGCATGTGGCCAATTGAGGGCAGCTCCCTGCACTTTTCCAGGTCCCACTCTCCACAGTCAGTAATTATTCTCCTTGCCTTCCAGATGGGAGAGGCTGAATCACACCAAGACAACTCGCCTCCGGCCGGGGTGCGGGAAGAGCTGTCCCCGTGCGGATGTCGGTCTGGGGTACCCAGCGTTCACCTTTGCTCTCGGGGGCTGCGGGTTCAGCTGGAAACCCCAGGGTGACGTTTTCCCCTCCTCCCGCTGAATCAGCCCTGTGTTTACCCTTTGGAATGCAAAGTAACAGGACACCCTGTGAGTTTTATCTCTCTCCCAATCTTTTGTATCAGCTCTCAAAGTTGCCGGACCGGATTGAAGGTTTTAGCTGCAGACAAGAGGTGGTTTCGGGTTGTCTGGCAGGAATCTGGGTGGGAGGGCACTGCCGGTGAAATTTGAATCTGGGAGTAGAGCAGAACCCTTGAGACACACTGCGGGGAGGAAAAGCCTTTTCCAGTTTGGATCTGGCCCTTCGCTGGCGTGGTGGTGGGGATGGATGGTGCTCCTTCACGGAGGTAGAATTGCTGGGAGCTGCCTCCACCAGCAGACTTCTCCCCCGCAGGCAGCCTGCCTTCGCTCCCGATGTAAGCAGCTGTGTTTTCCCTGCTTTCCCGTGGATGGCATTCCCAGGGCTGGGAGCTGACGCGGAATTATCCCGCCTGTTCAGAGAATACTGCTCCTGCAGCTAATCCACGTCTCCTCTGGGACTCTCCCGGGGGTCGAGCTCCAGGCGGTCTCGCTCTCGCAGCTTGCATGCGGTTCGGACGAAGACGGACTTGGTTTGTCAGCGGTGCCTAAAGCGAGTGCTCTCCTTCCTCCCAAAGGCGCGTTGAACCTCGGCTCGCTGCTCTCGTAATGCCCTTGGGGCCACGCTGATCCGAAGGGACGACGTGAGGAGGAGGAGGAGGTGGCAGCTTTTGTTGAATGAACTGGTCTAAGCGGGAAGAAACAGAGGCTTTGTTGCTGACTGCTGCACGTGGGTAAGTGGCTCGATCTTTATGCTTCAGTTACATCTCCCTTCGTCGCGGCTGGGCTGGGCTCGGCATCCTTCAGCCAGACTAGAGGGACGCGTGGAGTGTCTTACTGCGAAAGCACTTGGCAGGCTGCTTGTTGGGAATGGCTGCTTTGGTGTTTTGGGACGGTACGGTGCCCAGAAAGAGGGGGCCCTCATCCGCCGCGGTGGCTGAGCGACACAGCCACAAAATAAATCACAGCAGAGAAACGGGAATCCTGTCATTTAGGGCTCTGAACCAGCTGCCTCCCAGCTATATAACATTTTGTGTTTAGCATGTCTACTGCTTTCTTCTTTTCCCCCACGGTGATTGCATCCCCTCGTTCAAAGAGCCAGCTGGCTAAATGAATTAGTTGGTAAAATGTCAGCGACTTGAAGGACAGCAAACAGTGGGCAGTCGCAGCTCAGTGTGAAACCACGGGTTGTGGATCTTTGCGAGAGAGACCTTAGGCCTCACAGAGCGAGTCGGCATCTTGCCCTCGTTAGCTGCATCAGGGGTGTTTGCCTGGCACCTTCCTGGAGGAGATCAGTCGATTTGCTGAAGAGGAGAAATTTGCAGAAACGGAGAGCGGCGGTTCAGCTGGGACTCACTCCTTTGTACCTAAAATACGCTGTTTTGCGGGGAAATCGAGTCAGGCTGGAGCGCTGCAGTCAGCCAGTCAGGGAGTGGCTGTAAAACCGGAGCGCTGGGCAGGGCTGGGCATCAGCGGGGGAGCTGAGCAGCTCCTGACATCAGCCAGCCGGGTGGTTTCTGCAGGCTGACTAACGAAGCCACCCTTGGAAGGGGGATGCCTGGAATCCGGAGATGCAGGATCAGAGACCTGGCACCCTCTGGCTTTTTTCCCCAGAGAAACACCTGCAAAAGGGACACAAAACTCACACTTTTCAGGGGGCATTTCAGAGCGAGCGTAAACAAAGGTGACCCAGCAAGCATCTCCCTGCGGCGTGTGAATCAGTGGGCAACTCCTGTTACACCAAAAACAGCTTTCTGGGAAATTTAGATGTTCAGGTGTGGTGAAAAAATCAATTTTGGGGTGTAAAGGGGTTCAGATCAGCGGTGGGATGGCCAGTTCAGCCTTCAGGTAGATTGATGGGCATGTCACGTGTTGGTATAGACTATCACGTGTAAGACAGAGAAGGGAAGATCTTTTCCAAGAAATATAACGTTGGTCTGGCTGTCTTTAATCTTAACTTACTCTTCAACGTGAGAAATCGAAATCCTGGAGGCGGGGAGGAGCCATCTTTCCAAGAAGGAGAAAATGACGGAGCAAGACTGTGTCAGGAATGCCGATTTCAGTGCTAAAAGCCGCTTTCAGACCTGCCTGAGAGCATTCTCAGAACCCAGGGCTTTGCTGCTGGTCCCTCCTTCTCTTCTCCGGGGGCACCATTTAATATTGGGCCACGCAGCCCCCGGGAGCTGTTGCTGACGCGTGCCAAATTTGGATACCTGTGCGATTTCTGCTGTGCCGCTGTGTGGCTCGTCGTTTTGCAGCTGGTCTCCTCTGCTTGGTAAGAGATGGCTCGTTCCTCAAGCGCTGCACCCTAGCTGAGAGCAGGTTGCAGGCTGGGAGAAAGGGAATATTTTCCTTTGGCAACCTCTGAGTGTGCCAGATGTTTTTGGGGAGAGCAGGCTTGTCCCAGGGGCTGAAGTGCCCTCTTCGCAGCGGGGTTTCGTACCATGGGAGTTGTTGTCACCCGAGAAAGGACAAGACCTCGGGTACATAAAGCTTTGCCCTAGAAACCGCTGCGTACGTGAGTGCTGGCGAGCCCTCCAGCTGCCTGCGGGTGGCTGGCGTTGATCAAAGACGGCTTTTTCAGGTTTTGTTTCCCAAAGCGAAGCGCCTGGCCAAAGGGTCCCTTCGGACGATGCGGGGCTTTTGGGCACGGCTTTCCGGGCACGACTTTCTCCCCCGCGGGAGCAGCAGCCGGACACGGGAGCGTCGGGGAACCCGCGGAGCGTTTCCGCCTTCCCGCACCTGCCCGGAGCGCGGAGAGGAGGAGCCGGGCGCCGTGCCGAGCCCAGCCGTGCCGAG
>Ga0181612_176704_pt1 | contig 17525 bp, 20 predicted proteins | sample HoacroProtozoa21_FD_119630 | JGI IMG/M metagenome (GOLD analysis project Ga0181612, IMG submission 119630) | Hoatzin crop microbial communities from Cojedes, Venezuel. Combined Assembly of Gp0051906, Gp0051904, Gp0051908 | reverse complement strand
GAGGTCCCTTCCAGCCCCCACCATTCTGTGATTCTGTGAAGTGCAGCGTAGAAGAGTTGGGTTGGTTTGTGGGGGGAGAGGGTGGGTGCTGATTTGAATCGGTCTGAGGAGTTGACTTGTCAGAATAGTTGTGCAAGGAAGCACCAAAACTAAAGGCAGCAATGAAGAAAACATGCAGAAATTTATGAAAGAAAGCTGCGGGGAGATTAACCTGGCTTGGTTACAGTTGCAGGGCTGTACCATGTGAATTCTTGAAAGCAAGAATAAGATCCGTATGAACTGTGGGTACACTATATGAGTGATATTCCTTGAAAAATAAAACCCTTTCCTTCAGACAAACTCTTTTTCTTCAGACCCTTATAGATGCGAGAGAAGAAGAAAATGTGCGTGCACATCCGTGCCGTTGTATTTTGGATTTCAGGTCTCATTCTTGCTGTTTCTCCTGTCTTTCTGCATCTGTCTTCCAGTCTGCGCACTTTCAGGCAGGAGGGCTCTGCTGGTATTTATGGTCTGTGCTCCTCCAACCTGCAATGTTCTGATTCATTTTCCTGTGCTGCGAATACTTCTTCGCACGTGCTTAGAGAAAAGGAACCAAGTCACGATGACGGCACCCTTAACAAACAAGTGACTAAAAAGTGACACAAGGCATTTCTCAGCAGCTCCTTGGCCACTGCTGGTGCTGAAAACAGGAAACGTCTGTACCCTTGCACAGAGGTCTGACTTCGTTTGGATGCGTGTATGGCCCTCTAGCACATCACCCTCTCGGAGCAAAGAAGCGGAAGGGTTTCAAGTATCTGTTTTCCTTCTGAGAAGCATTTTCTAAGGGGAAGGGGAAAGAAGTGAAGCTTTAGCCATTTAAATTATCGGTTTCAAATGCTCCTAGAAGCACTTTATTTATACACAGATATGCTTTTCTATATTTATTATTAGAAAATATATATAGAAGTGACGTTTTACATAGGCAGGTGTTGTTTTCAGATTTCAAAGTACGTGTAGTTTCCTCTGCCAGAAGCCAAGCTGTGATGCTGACTGTGCTTGCTCTCAGAATTGCTACCAGAACTCCTTTCTCTCCTCTGGGCGCTTCCAGCGATTTTTATTGCATCCTTTCTCTCAGTGGTTTATCTCAGCGTCTTAAATCTTCACAGCTCTTGTTAATACCTTTGCTTGTATTCACAATTTGGCTGGCCAAGGTCACTTGTTATTCTCATCTAGTCCATTCAGTTTCTTCTGTATCTGTGGGGTATGGGAAGAAATCCTGAACTCAAGAATCGAGAGGGGTTCGGTCTTCTGAAACGTGATTAGAAAGGATAACAGCAACTGCCTATAATGGATAAAGGGATAATGAAAAGTGCCCAGGGAATGACGTGACAGCAGTAAAATACTATGTGAAGAGGACGTGGATGACTTCTGAGTGTGCCTTACAGTACTACTGCCACGTGGATAATGCCTGCACAACTGGAGCGACTGTCCTGGACATAGGAAGGCATTTAGAGTGTGGGTACAGGATGAGAAGACCAGTCTGCACTGATTTGGTTATAATCCTGCCCACTTCTTCAAAATGCTGTATTTGGGAGTCTCCTGATGATTTGATTAGATACAGGTATATCACAGAACAGGCAGAAATCGCGATGTGTCTGTTCGCTGCTGAGTGTCGTAGCCACGTAGCGCTGTCAGGTGGGTGGAACAGCGCCTTGCACATCTCTCATACCTCTTTGAAGGATCTCCAACCACTTCACAAACACTTAAACTCTTAGCTCTGCTGCAAGTTTCGTGTAGTTGATAAGGCATGTTTTGCGCTTTGACCACCTGTACCAGAGCCGAAGGGAATAACTTCTCCCATGGCCAGCGGTGTTTTGTAGCTGGGAAGAGAACTTGGGAAACGTGACCTTCCCAGTCCTGTGCTGGCTTTGCCGGACCATACTTCCTCTGTTATTCAAGGTGAGAACAGAACAGTTAGAATTGATTTAGGTGCTTCTGGGAAGACGAAGTCACTATGTTTGGATCTCTGTACCGTGCCGATAGAGAGATCCTAGGGGAAATCTCTTCCTTCAGTTTTGTTTATATTCGGTCTAACGCACAGATGTAATTTGCAAGGCAATGCAAAGGAAGAGAGGTTTTGCTGGCCTCAGCAGTGTAGCTAGAGTGAAATGAGATGTCACAAGGATATCTAAGTGTCTCTCTCTCAAGATATGAAAAGGATTTTTCTGCTCTGCAGTGTGCTGATTATTTTTTTAACTCTTTCCACGTGCCTTCAGTCTCCTGCGCCTCTTGTGCGTTATCTCACTGTGTGTTTTCTTCCTTAGCCTTTCGCAGGCTGCCTCCTGCTTGTGGGTTTTACTGGCTACATTTGTTTGCTAAAACTGAAATAAATGCACTTCTTTTTTTTTCCTGAAAAGTGTAAGAACAGTAGGAGGAAGTTTGTGTGCTCTGCGCGACGCAGTATCAGGGTTCCCAAGCTGCCATTAGAACTACAGGTGTTGTAACTGCTCGTAGTGTAACTGTTAGTGCTGTAGGACTGACCAGGGTCTGATAATGACAGCTGGAATGAATCCCCATGACTATCATTGTAATCAAGTCTCTGGCCAAAATTTAATCCGTTGCACTTTTGCAGCCCCGTTGCTTCCTGTTACGCTGTTGTTTTCAGGCTGAAGGCAAAACCCGGCTGAGTATTACAGCTCGTTGTACGGCTCCCGTTTCGTTGATTGAAACAGGCTGGGATCCAATGTGTAGCACGACAGTAAAAATGTATTGTTTGTATGACAATCAAATGGCATTTTGGATACCCAGAGACAGCATTCAGCAAGTGAGATGGTACCGCTTTCTATTTTAGCGGTACTAATGTGTGAATTATAAGAATAAACGAAAATGCTAAAATTGGCCACTTGCTGAGGGATAAGCCCTTGGCAAAAATAGAAAATAGAATTACAAGACAGCCTGGGAGAATTTGAATGCGATTTTATTAGAAACACATCACCACAGACTTTAAAACTGAAATAAAAAATGGAGTCAGCAGATTCAATGTAAATGTGCTTGAAAACCAAGCAGCTATAGGTTATACAGTAGAACGAAACGAGTGCTGTTATGTGGTAATAAAACCTCCTCAGTTAGGATACAGTGCCGCATCGGAACGGGTATCCGGAAGGATTGTGGAACCTCCGTCCTTGGAGGTTTCCATGACTCAGCTACATAAAGCTGACCCGGGCTAGCGTCGGAGATCATCCTGCTCCAGGCCGGAGGCTGGACTAAAGACCTCCAGAGGGCACTTCCAACCACTAATTCTGTGAATAATCCCAAAATCATTCTAAGCAGAGATTTACTACAACAGAATTCCTTGGCATTCTTAATTGCAAGAGGAGCAGTCTGACTGCTCTTGCCTTTGTAGTTGCCGATGGAGGCAGGTGTAGCAAGAATGGATCTTCGTAATTCCATGGAGAACACAGTAGTTTGGTTTTTTTTAAAAAGGTTTATCCTTGTCCCCTTTCCATTAGTTACTTCCTAACCTCTCTCCTTGTCCTTGCTGGCTAAGAGACAGAACTGATAGCTCATGTGGAGTGTAGTAGTTAATATCCAACTGCAAGATAGCAGCTGATTTTTTCAATGTATTCTAGCCCAGAATTTATTTTAATGGAGTCAAACAGGAAAGTGCTTCTCTGTAGTAACTGGAACTTGTTCTTTTAAGAACTGCTATCATGTCATACAGCCCGGCCAGGTATTAGACAGTCAGGATTTTCATTCCATTTCCCCTAAGTGGATTCCTTGCTATATTGGTACTCAGTATAAATAGCAGTAAAATTAAACCTTGCTATGGTTATGTGAGGCATCCTGGTGATTAGAATTCGAGGGTCAACAAAAGAAGGAAATTGTGGGTGACCTGAATTTTTAGCATTTCTTCTTTCCAAGTTTAGTGTTCCTGCTTTTCATCTCTTTCATAAAAACCTTCTTTTATTACCAGAAGGTCAAATTATATCTCGGGGTATGTTTTTAAAGCATTACAGGGCTGGAAGATGTTTCTAGAGTCCAGATCTTCCATTTTCCATTCCAAGCAAGGATTAACTCTACCTAACACTTTCCTGATAGTCGTCTGAGTTGCTTTCAATGGTTGAGACTCCCAGTGGCTGTTGAGGCTTCACATATCTACTGATAGATGTGTCCTACTAGCAAAGTTTCATGTTGGTAATTCAAATCTGCTGCTGCTTGTCCTTGTCCTTGCAAGCACAGGGAAAATTATCTCCGTTCCTCTTTGCATCAGCCCTTTCTGTATTGGAAGTCTGTTATCATTAACTCTTCTTAAGATGCTCTGTGTAGTATACCAATCTTAATCAGGTAAACTGAAAACATTAGACCCTCCTGGGTACCCATTCGTATGCCAGAATTGACTTCAGAACTGGTGGTACGTGGCCTTATTTATGCATGTGTTTATTTTAATCCTGCTCAAACTCATCATGCTACGAGTCTTTGTTCACTCTCTTGCCTGTTTGATCCCAATCCAAATGCTTATGCTCATACTTAGCTTTAAGATGTCAACTCCTTAAAGCGAGACTCTGTCATCCTTAATGTCTGCAAAGCTCCAGAGTGACTCTTCGTGAATAATCTGCTGTGCTTCTCTCCAGTACAGCTACACCTGGGTTAGAAAGATACAGGGATGCCCCCAGTTCTTGCCTGTCAAGTTTTGTGCGCTGCATGGGGGTCATCCCAGCGCACCTCTGCAGCAAGCATCTGAAGCAGCAGAAGCAGAACTGGATTATATTAATCTTATTGTTATGGTTTCTCAACAAGAAAGTAGCTAATCACTGTGGTTCAGCCAGACTGTAGAAAGGGGTTGTTGCATTTTAAAGCTACGAATGATCGTGTGATTGCCTTGCAACTCAGGCTAGAGGTTTAGCCTCTACGTACTTCATCCAGCCCATTTTCTGTAATTTAAGTGAGAAGCTACTGAAATTATAGTTTAGCTTTATTCTGCCTTTATGGTCACTCCTGTACTTTTCCTTTTGTGTAATTTTTGTGAATTTCAGCTAACAAAATTGCTTGTGAATTAGTACCCCCTCATTTGCTAATGAGGAAGCGAAGGCATACGAAATTACTTAAGTAATTGCAGTTCATATGTGGCAGATCTAAGACTGTATAGTAGATTTTTTGATTCCCCTATTCTAAGCCTTAAGTGCTAAGAAAGAAACACTTGCAGTCTGAAGAGGAGGGAAACTTCGCTGAACGATTCCAAGCTACTTCTCTTGCTTATTACGTACTGGCACCGTTTGTCCTTGCTGATGGGCTGTATCTCGCTTTTCCCCCTAGAGTATGCAGTTTTTCTTTTTGGATTTTAATTCTTCAGCCTAAGGTCTTTAATCACCAAAGATATTTGGGTTTCAAGCTCGTTTGATTTCATGAGGTGTCTAAATACTTTCCACGTTGGGCTTCTGCTGTCGCCAAGCTCTTTTCACGAAGGGATGTGGATTGTTTATGTAGTTGACCATAATCCCATATTTTTTTTCTTCACTAAATAACTGTGGCTGAAAGGTGCTCAGAGAGTTTGATGCCTTAGAGATGCAATCCTGATCCTGCAGGAATCGAGGGAACCAGGATTTCTCTCTGTAAGTTTAGCATACTAACTTAATGATTAAATCAGCATTGTGTATCCAAGTGAAGAAAGAAGGCACAAGCAGTGCTTTATGTGCTTCAAATTATTTTCCATACATTTAACTAATTACATAAACAGATGATATTTACAGGGGACTTCTGGCTGTAATTGACCTTCATCTTTTCCTGTGCGCTTCCCAGCCTCTCCTTGAATTTTCCTGTTGTTTTCTCTTAATCATTCCACGTTTAACACCACATTTCAAGCCTTCCTTTTCTCTTGCTTGGGACCATCCTACCAATTCCCTAGAGACCAGTATTCCCAACTCCTTTTAACTTCATCTTCTCAACCTGAATTTTTTGGCAGTTTTGGAACTCATGATGTGGACAAACATATCTCCTCCAAAGCCCAATCTTCAGACCTCCCACCAGGTACAGCACGATTGCTCTTTTCCTTCTACGTGATCTTTGGAGCAGGAGTGTTTCTTTCCGTCTTTTATCTCGTGTCATAAATTACTTTTTGGAAGTTGTAGGAACACAGTACGCGTTTAAGTATATGTATCTTATTTTTCTTTGAAACCTTTATTTTACAAGTGTGTTTGGGCAGGCAGGGGAGGAATTGCACAAGCTGTGAGTCTCCTGTTGAGCAGTTAGAGAAAACCCATGTTTAGAGTTCAGCAGTGTTCCCATGGCTACTAGGACAGGTACATCATGGGAGGGGGAACACTGCTGGCACTTAACAGCCCTTCCAGGTGATTTATGGTTTCACATAAGCTTTTCCTAAACTGAGAGGTTTTCTGGGTTTGGCACCTCTTTGCTTGTCTCCATGCCCTGCTAGTTCTGTGTTCAGTGGCCCGTGGTTATTAAAATTCTTATCAATAAAGGAGTTCCTGAGCAAGGTTCTTGTTTTCTGGGATCATGCATACCTTCTGAACTCCTCAGCTTAACCAAAGGAACATTTATTTTTTTTTAATGCCTAATGTATTTTATAAAAGAAATGTGTAGAGTTCAAGTAATATTTGCCTTCAATTACAGTAATTAAGCTGTCAGGACTTGAAGTTACCAACGGAATGAGAAAATCCTTTCCTGGTTGGCCAGGGGGTAATTGGTGTTCTGGTCGCAAGTACGTTTTACATATTGGGGTGGGGAGGCAAACTGTTCCGGCTGGCATCTGCGGCAGAAAACCCGGGAGACGCTTTGTCATTTTGCAATCCAAGGTGTCAAAATCCTGCTGTGGGTAGAAGGAAAAGGAAAGCAAAGTGACCTGTTTAACTCTGCTTTAGCAGGGCATCTATTTTTGATCCGCACTCACGCTGCTTGCTTGGGTCGGGAGCTGTGTCTTATTAAAAAGACAGCAACTACAAACATAGCCCAGTCCATTTATTCTAAGGATTCTGTCTTGTCAAACTTCTACTGTAGCTCGCCTTTCAAATGTAAGCTGTATGTATAGCTGTGTGTAGATACCTGCTTTTTTTCCCCCCGTGTTCAATATCTCTTTGCAGACTTCTTTGGCAGAAGTCAAATAGTTTCAGTTACTTCATAAACTTACCTGAATGTACGCTACAAGGTATTCCTGCAGGAAAAGTACCTAATTTTTATAAGTGCCCACACAAACATTACTGGAATCTCAAGTGCAGCCTTACTTTTGTTCCACTGGAATAGCTCTCTTGAAAGCAGATGTATGAGGAAATCGCTACTCGTAATGCATCGCTAATAACACAAATTTTTGCATTCCTGCTCATGTGAGTAAAGGTTACGGATGCATAAGGAGTCAGACCTGCAAAACCTTACTCACAAACCCTACCAAACCCCACTTCAGCTAGCAAGTGTAATGATGCCCTGAAGAGAGCCAGATCACTTATCTACACCATCGTGCAGTAACTATGAAGTGTTGAGATAAGTAGGTTTGTATCTCCCGCTTTGCTGCTGGATTTCACCCTGTGTATCAGTTTATGCCAGTGAAAGCGGGCGTGAAATTACTGCTCTGATCTGGCTGCATTTTAGAGTCACTTCAGTTCACGTAGGAGATGCACGGGTAGGGTGGATGCCTTTGCCTACCTGTGCATTTCTGAAGGGAAAAACAGCGCAGTATCTCTGTCACGCTCACCGCGTTCGACTGCAATAGCTGTGGATTGCCTCCCATTCGAGGAGCCTGCTGTAGGCCAGATGCTGGTAAGGATCCTACACAATTCTTACCTGCTCAGCTTTTTCCATCGAGAGGGCTGTGCTTGGTTACCTGCAGATCGTACAAGGCGTAAAAAAAAAAAAAAAAAGCCACGATGTAAAAATTTGAGACATTTCCAAGAGTCATTTGTGACTTTTGCCTAGCAAAAGGATGTGCCACAAAGGGTTATTTTTGAGTGCTCCAGTATCCATGTAAACAAATCTGAATTTTAGCTGCCTTTTGGCTTGTTTATTTTGTAAGTCACAGATAATTTAACAAGTTATGTATTTTCATCTTGTTGCATTTGTTGCTTTTTCAGAGTCGATTCTCTTCATGCCATAGATAACATCCAGCTCCAGAGCTATACTTTGCTTTTTGTGTTCTATTTACTTTCTAGATACTAGACTCTTTTTATAGCTATTCACCTGCAGCTAGAGTTCAGCAGCTATTTATTTTGTGTATGCCGAAGCCTTGTAAGATCTAACCTGTGATGTTGTTTTTGCCATCTGATAACATATGATCAAATGGAGCAGGTTTAAATAACAACATCTAGGACACAATGACAGTAAACCAGCTAGGTAACAAACATTTCTGAAGATCAGATAAGATGGAGGAGATGCATCAATGCCGGATTGCTCCATATGTCATGAGTTCTTGCACTTTGCTGTAGAGGTATTCCAGGCATGGGATTTCCTTTATGCCACAGGCTAATAGATCGTACTGTGTTATTTTTTCATGTTGTTTTATATCTTGTAGAGACATGTGCCTTTGCAAAGCGAGTGTAATACACCGAGTATGATAGCATTATACATAATCTGCATGAGTTGCACAGGAGTGGATAAACAGTAAGAAATTCGAAACAACAAGAGAATTGTCTTGTTCTGTATTCTCTTGCTGCCTTCCATACTCCCGTATCTTCTCCTTAAGCCTGCTCTAGGTTTTGCATCAAGGGCCACTTCTCACTTCTGCCCAATTAATGGAGGATGGTGGTGTCGATGTTGTTTATTTAGATTTAAAATTAATTTTCAAAGCACCATATTGTTTTTTTCAATTTGTTTCTATTAGTGTGCAAAAAAAACCAACCTTATGTTTAAAACCATTACTTCTGATTCTCACTCCTGCTCCTCTTTGTTCACCTGCAGGAGGATATTACCAATGCTGCGTCTCAGGAGGAGAAGCAGGGAAGCAGCTGGCTATCTGAGCCTGCAGACGGTTACAATACAGTGAAGAGCGTCCTCACTGTACAGGAATATTTCGCTAAGCGCATGGCAAAACTGAAGGGATCCCAGAATGGAGCAGAAGCAAAGGTAGACAATTCCTGCCCAACAGCTGACGAAGCTTTGGAGTCTTCAGAAGAACTGAAAACCAAAGTCAAAAAGAAAAAGAAGAAGCAGAAAAGAGACGAGGCAGAGAGTACAGAGCCTTGCGAGAAACCAAAAGTGAAACAGTCTAAGATAGGTAGCTTGAAAGGAAAGGAACTGGATGCTCCGTTAAATGAATGTCACCCAGGGAAAAAGAAAAGGAAACATAATGAACAGCACGGAGGTGAAAGCATTAGTTGTGATGAAAATATGGGCAATGGAGAAGTTTATACGGGAATATCTGATGGGGAAAATCTCGGCGTAAAGGACTGTGAGGCAAAGCAAAAGAAACGCCACAAGAAGAAACACAAAAGGCAAAAAGAGGAGACAGACGAGTGTATCGAAGGAGCGCAGAGAAAGAAGAAGAAGCATTGCAAACACGTTTGACCATTCAAGAGTCAAGCTGGGACTCTGAGGTGATTTAACTCTAGAAGTCTGTGCAAACACACCAGCCAGACATCACGATGTAATCCAGCCTTGAGCACAGTGCCCTACCTCCAACGGAAACCAAAGACTGCGTTTAAATATAGCTCTTTCGAGGGAGAACATGAGCTTCAGTGCCATGTTAAAAAAGGTCAACGCGTGTGAAGCCGAGACTTGCACATCTGCCAAGAAGGACTTGATAAAAACCAGTTAGGCTTTGCCTCTTCCAGTATGGCAGACGGTTCACCTTAGTGGCTTTGCAAGAGCTATGGGTTAACACGGCAGACCCTGCACTGCCTTCAGCCCAGGTTCCCTCTGGTGCAACTCCATTCAAGCCAGGTAACAGCAAGCGAAAACCAAGCCTGGTTTTAACTGCTGTGGTTCAGGCTGTGAAAGCCCATGGATTACTGTCTGCTGCTTCACACGGACTGTTGTTTCTGTCAATCCAGGGAGAGGGGCTTGGAAAAAGTCACCCTACTACTGCCTTTATTATTAAAGCCACTGTTGTTTTCACTTCCCATAGCCCAGCTCTGCTTCTGGAAACAGGAGGGGTTTTGCAAAGCTGTATGTATTTTCTCATTGATTTTTGCAAAGTCAGGTCTAATTTTTTCATTGGTCTCCTTTTACATATAAAATTATTGTTGTTTCTTCCCAGAATGCTCAGTCTGATTAAAGGTTTACACCTGAGTGTCAGTACTAAAGCATGAAATAAAAAATCCTCCCTTTGCTTCCTAGCCAGTCGTTAACTATTCTCAAGCAATTGTGACTTCGCAACAAAGCTGAAGGAGCTGTGCCTTTATTAACAATATCTCAATCTTTGGTGCCCGGGCAACAGTCAGGGTACCTTCAGTGATGCACCTGGCATTCGAAAAGTTGTCTTGGGTGGAGCAACCCTTTTTTCTGAAATTAGGAGACCAAACAGATTTTAAAAGCATAGCTGGTCAGATGCATTATTATCGCCATTTATACATTGAAAATCTGCAATTTAGATTTATAACCAAATCAGAGCTTGTTTCTATTTGTAAACCTGGAAATAAATAATGCTGGAACCCAGCACTGCCATAAGCAGCTTTGTATGAGAGCTACAACATTCAGGATGGATTTTGGCATCTCAGGGTCAGCCAAGAGCTGTCAGGAGAGATGGGTGAGCTTGGAAGTAAAGCGGTGGAGTGGGAAGAAGCATTCACCATCCCAGAGTCTGGTTCTGATCTGGGTCTGGCCACAGCAAATTGACATCACAACACTGAAAGCCAGCCAGTTACTGTGGCATGATCCAGAGTAGCTGACCAGAATTCACATCCTTTAGCGGCTCGTTTGAGTTTGGGCCTGGCTCCGTTTCATCCGTGTAAATCTAAAACATCCCGTTGGCCTGCTCTGCTGAATAAAATGGGTACTTTTTTTTTCTTATTGTCTTGGCTCAGTTGCGTTGCTTAACGTGGTTAGAAAAACATTGTCAAGATGCAGATGTTAATGTGAAAAAATGTCTTTAAATGCCTGCCTTTATTGTCCAGTGGGAGAAACTTAGTCTTCAGCTCACAGTCCATGTGGCTTCGGATGTATTGGTTGCAGCTGAACTCTTCCTTTTTAAGATGCCCGTGGTTTGCAATGCACCTTTCTTGCCCTCAGGCCATGCTCATTCATTGCCGCAAAATTACCGTAGTTTTACTTATTGCGAGGGAGAACAAGCTGCCTTTCCCTGTGTTTCACTGCTGGTGTGCCAGTGGTTTGCAACCCGTGTAGCATTTGCATTTCAGTGCTGTACAAATATTAGCCATTACGATGCTGCTGCGGCTGGGCTTGTTCCCTGGCTTCCTTAAACGAAATACCACTTAATGCCATGGGGTTGCTACAGAGTTCTGAGTAAACTCCATGCTTGGGATGAAAAAAATAATCTCGACAGAAGAAAACAGCAAAATAATTTTTCACGTGACATCGAAGCATCTGAAGTTTTGTGGGTGCCCTTCCAAGCAGCCTTTCTAATTCCACCCCGAGTCTGGATTTTTGTTTGTTAGTAGAAGCCAAAAGCTTGACTGTTTCCAATGATTTTTGTTTTAATTTTTTTTTTTTTTTAAGTCTTAGCAGCTAAACTTTACAGTCTCTCTGGGATTTCAATTTCAAAAGGTGCTAGTCAAGGAACAGGGTTTCTTTCTCCAAATACCGCTGGGCTTGCTTGTTTGTTCTCTGTATTAATCTTCCACGAGTTTCTGTGTGCTAGTTCTTGGCCAGATTCCAGCGTTAAGTTACGGAAAGAATAAAACCAGGAATGAATCTTTAACTTTATGGTGTTACTACACTTAAGCACAGTACACCTAAGATTTTAATCTGGCTCCTACTGAAATATTAGCGACAAATAGGTTCTCTATTTGTACAAGAAGTGGGAATTTCGCTTTACCCCAGGAGATGCAGCATTTTTATATGCCTCAAGCTCAAAGAGAGACAGCATGTGCAGAATATGGGTTGGAGGGAAAAGAGATTCGTAACAGACTGAACCTTTGAAAGAAGCTATTCGCTGAGCTGCTCTGCTCCGTGTGTGTTCCTGGTCAGCCAGCTTTGCGTTGCTCGACAAAAAACTCTTCGTACCGGATACTGCCTGGTGAAATGGATGATTGAAACAGCAGCAACATGTCTCAGAGTAAGAAATGATTTTTTTCGTTTATCGTGGGTTGTGAGTCCGGTTTTAACCAAACTCTGGTTTGGCAAGAAGGTCTTTTTTAGAAAGCATAAGAAAAAGAATTACGTCGTTACCCGAATGGTGAAATCAGCAGCGTGTAAGCACAAAGAAATTACTTGGTTTCATTTCTGTGAAGACCTTTAAAGAGCAGGGTCTTTTGTTATGTATTTGTCCATTGTGCTCACACGCTGTAGCACAAAATTACGTACCTCCAGACTACCTAGAAACCAAGCAAAATGAGAGTCGCCGCTCTGCTTTCACTTCCAAACCGAGCGTGATGCGCACGCAGCACAGATCACAAAATGTTTTCAGTTCTGGGAATCCTGGGTCACCAGTGACATCGAAGCAAATGTCCCGTTTCACATTGGGAGCCTTACACAGAGGATGGTTCCTCCCGAGTTCCTCCCGTTCTTTGCAGGTAGAGTGGTGTTCTTTGCTTTGAGCCTTGAAATGAACTGTCGGTGTGAGGGCTGCGACGTGCCAAGCTACGTGATTTGCAGCTGCAGTTTTGTAAACAGCAATATTTACGCTGACTTTCGTGCTTGTAATTACCCGCAAGCACAAAACTGTATCCTGGAAAGTAGAGGCCACGGAAAAACAGAATCATAGTCTGTTAAAAATAGTCTGTTGCCAGCATCGGACCAAAGTCTGCGTGAGCTTTAGGGGCTTCAGCCGTTTTGATCTCGCTGTGTCCGACTCTGCGGAGCCTTCCTTCGAGCCAAGGGCGGGAGACTGCGCTGGTGCGCGCTGCGTGACAACCCCGATGCGTGGAGCAGGCGCCGTTCCGTGGGTTTCTTTCCAAGACTTACTCACTCTCGTGCTTTACAGTGTAAAGCTTTACTATCAGTGTAAAGCAGGAGAAGTAACAGCCAGGGTTATTCGAAAGCATGGATGGGTGATACTGTTAAGTACAAGTCTCAAAGGCAGCCCGTTAAGGTTTCAGAAGCTCGTATCCTTACGTCTGTGTGAATTTCAGTCCTTTAGAGAGTATCTGAGACGCAGCTGCTGTGTGGAACTTCAGAAGTGCGCTCGGGGACCCATCCGGTTCAGCATCGCATTCAATTAATGCAATTTTCCTTTAAGCAAGAGGCGGTTCTGCTGCTGACTTCTTTCAAATAATCAGCTCTCGGCAAAGAAAATTAGCTGAATGCACCAACGCAATTAACCGATTTTCTCGTGTTTAAACACACCAGATTGGAGTTCTTGAAGCATCCACCTTCAAAAGGCACAATTTACGTCACGAAACCTCCAGATCTGCCAGCACGAGGAGGAGGAAGGAAGCTCCAAGAAGAGAGGAAAACCACACAGAGTCGATTGGAAACGCTGCACAGCATCGTGCCTAGCTTAAAAAAAAAAAAGATCTGAGAATCGTGTGTCCTCGAACCGCGTGAGGTTTGCTAGCATCAGTCCTTCCTCCTCATTCCCAGGCAGGGTCATAAATCTCACCCGCATGGTGCTGGTGGGCGAGGAACCCCCGGGAAGGATCACCAGTGCTTGGGCAATAACCAAGGCTCCTGGCTCTGTACCTATCCAGGCAGGGAGAAGCAAAACTTTTTCTTGTATAAGCACACTTTAGTGATGGGGGACTGGTCAATACAGTAAAAATACAAAATGTTATGGTGGCAGAAGTGGGAGGATTGTTCCAATACCAAATTGAAGCTTGATTTCTCGGCAAGTGAGAACTTCTATTCTGCTTCCGAGTCACTCAGCGATACTTTTTTTTCTTATCTTCGTCCATTTTTAAAAATTTTAAAGCGTGAGAGGGAAATTCAGCTAGTCCTTTTTAACCCAAAGGGATTAAAAGATATTTATTTTGTAACTGTTAAAGCAGCATGGGAAAAATAGGAAGAGCAAAAGGTATTCAGCACCGTGAGTGTGTGTGTGCTGAAAATTTTAGATATTTTTTTTTTGGCTGCATTTTTCGCTGCGAGGTGTGTAAGGGGAAAACTCTGCTTTCTTCTAGCAAATAAATCGTCCCAAGTCACGGTCCCTGGGGAAACCCGGGTGGACCCGGGGAGGACGGGCGATGGGCAGGACTGGTGGCAAAGCAGGTGGGAGCCGCACCGCAGAGAGCCGGCTCCTCTGCGGGGAACCCCCAGCTGTCTCTGCGAAAACTGCCCCTGGGAGGCGAGAGTTTCAGCAATAATTAAGGGAGATGTGAATATTGAGCTAATTTAGGATTTGCACTTTCTCACGCATTTTAATGTCTCTGAAATGGGGGGAGGGGGTTACTTGGTGAATACAGACCCGCTGTCCGCAAGCCGAGTAAAACGCCCGGTGTCGGATCCACGCCAAAATGATGGGATTTTAAAAAATTGGGACACTCTCACCTACACAGCGCGAAAGCTGGGCCCTGGATTTTCTGCGCGACCCATGGGAGCCGCTGCCACTGTTCCCCGTCCCTGAAAACGGGGAGAACAAAGCTTTCTTCCACCCTTTGTCAGCTCGGTCTGCTTGAGCTCCTCGTAGCTTTTAGCCATGATTTCCCTGCTCTCCAGGCCCTGGGAGAGCTCTGCCGCTTCCTGTGCCCCAGATACAGGTAAGCGGGAAGGTGAGCATCAAAAGTAAAGCGGAGGTTTTTCCAGGCTGCTGCTAATTACCCTGATACGGTCGCAATTAAAAAAGGTGGCATTTTCACAGGGCCCCAGCTGCCTTTATGTAACGCAGAGCTTCCTACAGGACAGGTTTAACCAGCATTTTAGGTAGGGTGCAGAATGAAACCCATCTTACTAATGCGATCAGAATGCCAGGTGCTAAAGGAGAGAGGGAGGAGGGGGGGTAAAAAAAAAGTGTTTATTATTGTTTGCACTCCAAATGTGGCGCGGGGGGCCCTAGGGAGGTGTCTTCCAGCCTGGGAGAAAATCCAAACGAGAAATATTTTGCAGTATTTTTTTCCCGTGCCCGGCCGGGGGGCCCGGGGGGCGTTTTGGAGAGGGGGGGGGGATTCTGCAGAGCCACCCGAGTTTCCCCCTGCGATACCTGGGGGAGATCGGGCGGTGTTAACCCCAACGTCACAGGGGGAAGAGTGAGGACCAGGGAAACTGCGAGCTGCTTCGTTCTGGCCCAGAGATTTCCTCCTGGCCTGCAAACGGCACCTCGGAAATGCGGTGCGGGGTGGGGGCTCTGCCCCGTAGCGTGTAAAAGGAGTAGAGTTCATCTGTTCCTCTTCTTCTCCCTTGAGGGGATATATTCCACCACTATTAAAAATGTTCTGGCCTCCAGGGCCTCGTTATTTTTATAATAATAATATATTATTATATGTCATTTCATATATAGGCCGTTATTTTTATAATAATAATGATATCCAGGCCTTGCGCGTCCTGAAGGTTAAAAAAATAACACCCAGCGGTGTGACACCGTCTTCAGAACAAAACCTCGCGCCGTTGGGCAGCCTCGGTGCGCTTCAACCCCTACCAAAGGGAAATCAAAAACAACAACAACAAAAAAAAAAAAGGATGTTACGGGTTTTCTTCCCAACCTCTCGCCGCCAACCTCGGCAGCGACTCCCGCCTGCAAAACGCACCCAGGAGACCCGTTCCGAGCAGGATGGAGGGTTTGGCATCCTCTCTCCCTGCCCCGTCCCGGCACTTCAAGGCATGAGACGAGACCTGCGGAGGGAACCGGAGCCCGCTGTGCGAAGCCTGGGACGGCGCGGGCTGTCCCCAGGAGCGCGCGCGGCTCCAAAACACAGATGAAAGGCGGTTGCTATGTGCCGGCCTGCGCGCGTGTGTGTGTGCAAAGGGTTTATAAATCTGTCCCGAGACCAGGAAATCTCCTGCGCCTTGTAGATTTAAGAGAAGTTGCCTTCCTGTTGTATCCCCAGATAACGCAGCTCTGATCAAGCCCGCTTGTAAATAGCTTAATAGATTTAATCAGTTCCTTTGGAAAATGTTGTTGCTTCCGCAGGGTTTTGACTCGGTCCCGGGGAAAAGCTCAGAAAGGGGCGGTTGCTGCTCCCACTGCAAGCAAAGTTGGCAGCTCCCACCTCTCCGGACCCCCCAAATCGCCGTAACCCACGAGGAACCAGAACGGCAGGGATCCCGCTCCTGCTCAAAGCAGGGCGAAAGACCGGGAAACCCGGGCGGATCCTCAACCCGCGCAGCTCCCGCTCACGTATCGCGCTCTCCATCTCTCGTAACCTGACCAGAGTCAATAGCAACACCCAGGCACGTGGTGAGCCGCCGCCGACCCCGCACAGACACCCCGGCGTAGGCTCCGCGCTGGGTTTTTCCCCCTCCGCGCAGGGGTTAGATGGGGCAGCGGCCGGCCAGCCCGAGGAGACGCCTTCCCACCCCGCGCCCACCAGCTTTCTGGCAGCGCCGAGAGGAAATCCACAATCGGTCAAAGCCGCAGCCCCGCAGCCCATGTCAGGGGGTCAGGATCATAAAGGCATCCAGCGACTAAATATATTCCTCGGGGCAGGTTGAAGGGATGAGCTGGGCGAGGGGGGCCGGCGGGGGACTTTTTGGTCCCGTCGCCTTCCTGGAGATCCTTCGCCCTAGCTGGGGGAACGCTTTTTGGAGGCGACTTTCCTGCCTTCGTGAGCACCAGACTGGGGTTAATGGGAAATATCCTTGCATGACAGTGGTGCTTCCATCCCAGCCAGGCTGGGGTGGCTTTGCAGCATGGGGCAGCACTCCATAAAATGCAGCAGCAAGAAAAAGACCGCAAAGCATCAGATCAACCAGCCCCACATCTCCCAGCATCCCAGGGATGGGCAGCGGGGACCAACCGGGGATGCTGCAGCCCCTCTGCGCTGTGCCCAGCCCCGTCCCGGTGCAACCCCTGCAAAGCTCGCTCAGGAGCCCAACCAGGCTGCAGGAGCAACCCACCAGCAGGTTCACTGGGACCCAGTTCCTCTCCCGTACAAAGGAAGCTGGGAATTTGGGGTAACTGGGTGCAGGTTCACTGGGACCCAGTTCCTCTCCCATACAAAGGGACCTGGGAATTGGGGGTAACTGGGTGCAGGTTCACTGGGACCCAGTTCCTCTCCCATACAAAGGGACATGGGAATTGGGGGTAACCAGGTGAAAACCCATGCCGGGTGGCAAAGCGCAGCCTGGACTCGTGATTAAAGCGGGAGGTGTGGGGGAAGAGGGGCACTGCCTGCAGGACCCGTGCCTTGATTTCCCCTTGCAAACAGGCACGCTGTGGCTGGCCAAAGCCTGGGGAGGGGACTGGGGGGGGACAGGGATGACATTTTGCACCGCTGTTGGCACCCTTAAGGGCACCTTCCTTCTTTTTGGGGCCGTTTACCTTTTCTTCCCAGGCCACCCCAAAAAAGATTTCAGTGCCCTCATCCCTGCATTTCCCCCAGCTTTGGAGTTTTGGGGGG
>Ga0181612_140654_pt1 | contig 17525 bp, 6 predicted proteins | sample HoacroProtozoa21_FD_119630 | JGI IMG/M metagenome (GOLD analysis project Ga0181612, IMG submission 119630) | Hoatzin crop microbial communities from Cojedes, Venezuel. Combined Assembly of Gp0051906, Gp0051904, Gp0051908 | reverse complement strand
GCATGGCAATAATGATACGTTTCTTCTCTTAGGATAAGAAACAATTTTAATTATCATAAATTATCCCCCCAGGTCATAACAGAGATGCAACATTCACTGCAGAGCTGTCCATAGATTTCTTCCACAAACATTTACAATAGCAAAGGTGAATGTCACACTGCTTAACATCCCCTTTTACAGATAAAAACCCATTCTGTAAGGAGCAGAACATTCACAACTTCCATTGATTTCAATACAAATTAAACATTCAGCTTTTTCACAGAATTGCGTGTAATAAGTGGGTATGTCACATCTCACAGATGCTCTGTTATTAGTCTATGAATAGCATCAGCTGAAAGACTGATCTTTACCAACACTGACTGTTCTAAAGTACATTTTAAACATTGGCAATATGAATTTAAAGTTTTCCCTGCAAAAATCAAATGCCTTCAAACTTTTTATTCCTCTGCAATCCTAGCAGTTCACAGTGCCAGGATGAAATTACACTCAGACTTCTTGATGCACCTCTAATCATAGTGATTATCCTCAGTTTTACTGGCTACAATGGTTTGATGTCCCTTGTGCACAGGTCTCTACTTCTTAAATATATGATTGTTAGCATCACTTTCCTTGTCCCTTCCTACTCGCCCATAGAGTGAGTCACACTTACAGAGGACTTTTCTAACATTCCTCTAGATGCTTACGCCAAGACTGTAAGTGTAGAGGATTCACAAAGTAATTTCACTTTCTCCTCTTGAGACCAGATGCATCAGACACTGTAATCTTTGCTCCTTCTGCAGTAACATGTAACTGAGGGCTTTATTATTACATGCACTTTTCCCACTATGCAGTGACATGAATAGTAAGCAGCACAATCAGAAAGCCATGGAGTGAACTCTACCTTGATACAAGTCCATGAGTCTTGCCATGACTACCTAATTAATCTTGGACATCCTCCCACACTAGGGATGGCTGTAGTATAAACTGCTCAGCTAAATAAGATACCAGCAACACTTATGGGCAAGTCTTTATTGCTATTTGCAAATAACTCCATATATATATATATATATACACACATTGAAAATAAATAAAAGCTTCACTCACCTCCATTTTATTTTGGACAACGTGCAAACCCATAACCATCCTTGAGTCAGATACCTCTGTGTTGTCTTGATACTCCAGCTACAGATCCTGAAAATAAGCCATTAACATAACAAGCCTGAAAACATCCCCAGTTTTCATAGTTTGCCAGAGCTGCCAATGGAGGTAATGTAAAGAAAGGATCAGAATGCCAGTCTGCCAGAATGCTACCTGCAATCGCAGTATCTGTCTATTAGACGTCATTTTAGTTTTCAAGCATGAAGTCTTCCTTGTGTACCCAAATATGGACAGATGAACCCATTGGCGTAGAAGCTTTGGGAAAACAGTAAAACAGTTTTTGCCAGTTCACCTCAAACAAACTTGATGACAAAAAACAATGCTTTGACATGTATTTGGGAACAGTTGGGCATTACTTATTCATATCCAGAGAGTTCAAGGGTAAGTCTGCTCTTTTATTCATGCAAAATTATCAGTTAAATTTAACTAACCGATGGAACTCTCACCTCCTGTTACAGTGCCAGAAAGAAGAACAAAACTCTCTTCCTGCATGTTCGTGTGACAGATTCTGTGTCACACAGCTGCGTAGCGGCCTGTCTCATGTTAAACAGTACCTCTACCTGTGGGTTATCGGCTTTTGTGAGCCTGCAGATGAAAAGTTCACCCCTTTCAGAATATGGTCCTAAACAGCTAGAAGGATTTGAGGTAAATACCAGTTTTATACGTACTCTGAGAGTTTTATACATACTTCTGAGCAAGGAATGACATTTAAACTGGACCACTTTGGTATTTGAGCAGCAGGCTGCTACAACTGCAATGCATCTCTGAAGCATAAAGTCTGTCTAGTTTCTTCTGATAGTACCAATTCACTACCAACCAACCCCAGCAGAATTTTATTACTGTTCTCTTGCTAGGTTAGCTAGTGGTAGAGAAAGGTAGCAAGAACTCTTATTTCTCATCTATTTCCTTCCGCTCTAGTGCTATTTTCTTTCACACAGAGAGTACAGCTATATGCCTATAAAATACAAGTAAATTAGTCTCTTATTCCATAAAAACAGTACACTCATATGTACATTGCAACAGTGTAGGCCCTAGAAACTCTAGAATGTCAGCTGTTAAAGATGCCTGCCCTTTCCAGACGGGAAGCAAACCAGTCTTATTCCTGCACTTCTAGAGTCAAGCAGTCTCACAGCTTGTTCATAATCTGGCTGCAGCCATGCCACCAGCTAAGGTAACTTTCCACACTCCTCATATTGTCACCACCTCTGATCTGTTGATGGGGCTGCTCCATGGAGTGTTCCCTAATATATACATTTTTTTTTTTTTAATTACCTGGATTGACTTTTTAATCTGTATAAGTAAGTAGAAAACAGGAGTTGAAGAAGGATGCTGACTTTCTCTTGCCCCATTTGGAGATCTGTAAACCCAGTCCCAGGCAGCCAGTATTCTGCTTATGATGTTCTGCAGCACAACCTGCTTGTGTAAAAAAGCACAACGCTACTTGGCCAATGTAAAAAAAAATCACATTTGGTAATTCTCAGTTGAAGAGTAATCTGACAACCCAGAGAAAAGTGTATTGGACTAAAATAGTAAAAAAAAGCTTTCAGTAGCAACTCAGCCTTCATGGAATTGTCTTGTATTGAAACTATTTCTCGAGTTACATATTCTGCTTTGCTTTTAAAAGTAGCTGTTTACTGTAGAGAAGACATTCAGGTTCAGAGACACTAATGATTCATGCAACATTCAGCCCATCAGTAGCAATCTTGGTCTCTAATGGGCCTTTAAAAGCCACTTCTTTCATTTCATTTCATACAGAAAAGGGGCATATAAATACTCTCCCACAGAACACATACTGACAAAAAAAGGAATACATTGTACCTGACTGACAAAACCGCTTAGGTCTTCTCGACCTCTGAACTAGTATGTCCTGTTTAGCATTCTGCAGTGCGGTAGGAAAGAAATCAGCCATTCTGCTAAATGTTAAACATTTCCGACACAGTTATGGTGAGCTCTTACACGGAGTTGTGTAATCCCTGCACGTGTGGCTGAGCACTTAGTCACACAAACAGCATTATTGGAGCCAACAGGTCTCCTCCCAGGGATCAGTGCTCATCAGGGTTGAATGAAGACTCTTTATCTGGCTCAGGGGTCTTTAATAGAACTGTTTCTGTTTGCTTTTTTGTTTGAGACTGCAAAAATCTGTCTCCTGTTTTTACTGGGTCTGTCCCTGTCTGGAGAAAAATGTCCTTCCAAGAAGATGATAACATAGCAGGGTTTATTATTTGTATGTGATTTATTGTATTTAAATCAGGTTACTGCATGATTATCTAAGAAACATTGCAAAATTTTCATACACAGTTACATTTCAGTAGTGTACTGTATCAAGCATTAATTCGTTAATATCTTAATATATTTTTCCTTCAAAAGGATGTACTCCGCTCCATCAGCTGGAAGCCTCCTGCCTCCATTTCCTTGCAGAAAAAGTGGCCAGCCTAGGGGGAGGATGGGAAAGCAGCGTATTCAGGGACTGATCCTAGACCAGACTTGTAATCCTGCTTGATTTCCTATGTCCTGTCTATAGGTCTGGAAGCTCTTTGGAGCTGGCACTGATTTTTCTATAACATATGGATTATTTGTGAAAAAGGAGAGCTGGGATCTGAGCTGGAGACTCTAGAGGCCCTTTTCTCCTCTAGTAAGATAGGCTGCAGTGGGAAAGTTTGGGTTCTCTAAACTGATCTGAAGTCAGACAGGTTCATCACTCACTCATGTAATTGCTTTTATGTTCAAGAGGAAATAGATACAGTAATACTTCTTAAATTAACATATACTTTGAAAGCACGCTACCTTCAGAAACAGTAAGAGGAAAATAGCACTGTGGCTTCTGTGTAACATGAACTGCTATTCTATTCCTCTTCAAATTCAGATAAGGAACAATAATAAAGTTAGATGAAGACTGCCCTTGTTTTGTTTATTGCCAGGGAAAAGCAAAACCCAAACAAAATTCAAATGCCCATTCCACCCCATGAAGTCCAAATGTATTCAAGTACTCAAGACAATTAATAACAAAATTAGGGTAAATTAAACCATAAATCATTGGTGTGATTTGATCACATGATGTGATCAAATAACTTTCAACATCTCGTCTAGAAACTAATGAAAAACAATAATGAAATAAAGTCAAGCCTTTTGTATTTTCTGAAGTCTTTGCTAGCCAAAAGCTTATCTGAGGGTGCTCTGCAAAATATTAATGAAATCATATGTCTTTGCTGCTCTCTACACGTCTTCTCTGTTTACCATGTATTGAGTTATATGGTTAAAAAAAAAAGTCTTGAACTACTGATTTCTTAGCCATTAGTTGGTGCTGGAAATGCAAGGGGGCACTCTGAATGGTCAGTTAATACCACAAGGGGTTAAAAGGAATTAAGATTGATGGCTTTGATAATGTGGTAGGTAAGAACAAAAATGACTGCCAGCATTTCATAAACTGAACAGCCCCTGAGTACAACTACTAGACAAGTTTAATAGGAGTGTTTTCTTGCATAGTAATTGATTTACTTTACATTAAAAATGCATTAGAATTTTACAACGTTCTCTATCATACCTTTGCACTTACAACAGGCATGAACAGGAAGAAATGGTTTTTTTCTAAGTTATGATATTGCAAAGGGCTCCATTCCATTTGCTGAAATGTTTTTTCTTTCTGACAATGTCAGACATACACCTAGATTATATGATTGTTCCTCTCTTTGGTGGAGTTCCTGGTTCCAGTCCGTTTTTAAGTGTCATTCTTGTTTTACTGAAATTAATTTGCATTAAGGACCAAAATTAACTTGCAGTAAGATCAATGACTTCAATGATATACAAACAAAACAATAATTTCAGACAGTCGCCCTTGCCCCCCATGTATTCAATGTAGCTCATACTATTAAGCACTTTCCTTTGTATCAAAACTGCATTAGGAAGTTTAAGTCCAGTCTGCCTTCTGTCCCATCAGGGACTTTTTTACCAAGATCCTCTGTTATGAGTTTTCACGTGTACACTACTCTTAAATTACCAGACCCCTTGGAAGCTACAGCTTGAGTCAATTTAAGATAATTTTAAGCTTCTCGTAGTCTGTCCTAAGCAGAGTTGTCAAGCGGCATCTCAGAGTAGCCTGACCAAACTGTTCTCTTCTAACATCATTTAGGTTCCTACACCCAAACATATGACAGTGTTGTCTCACTATCTACCAATAACGAATTAAGCTAAAAACCTGTCAGACATTGGGTATGGCTCCTTCCCTGTTCCCTGTGCTCCTCTGACTCCTAGGAGCTGTTTTGCTTTGTATAAATACTGGATAATTCATGGAGGCAAGGCTCCCAACACTCATTTGGCAAAGAACTCCTGTGCAATATGGAATCAGAGGTTACAAGTACAGCTGTGAATTTGTCCCGCAAGGTCTCTCAAACCTACCAGTTACTCATTAGTCATTATCCCCCTATTCCCATTGTTTTCAGAAAACATTATAGGTTTATTTTTTTATCTCAAGGCTGTACATTTCCACATAAAGTTTCTGTTTTTCTAAAACATCATTTTTCAAGAAAAAAAGAAAGAAAAAAATCTGGGTCATGTCCTCTCACAAACATCTTCCTAAAACCCCATTCCATTTGCAACAGCTCCAACTTTGTTATCTTCTTGTACCTGCTCCTTTCTGAAGCTGCCTGTCTGTAAGCGGCTCCATACACCATAGGTGTCTGCTCCCACATTGCCTTAACAGTGTCCCCCTTCTCTCAAGCTGGCTCTGGGCCAGTCCGGCTTCTTAGTGCAGCAATTGCTGTTCCAGTAGAATAGGCAAGACAAGCCACTATCAGTCTGTCTTATAGCAAAGTCTTCACTAATTACTTTACTTTGGAAGGACTCCATCTCCTCGCTGTCCCATATAAAATTCGGGAGACTGATTTGGCTAAAAAAATATTCCCCAAGCACACATTCCATGGTACATTACACAAAAACATTACCTGTTTACAAATATTATAATTACACATAATGACAAGAAGAAAATCCAAGTGTTCCAGAAACGTGCATATGCAAATGCACATTTAAGACAATTCATCCTACACGAATTAATTCTTTCTAAGTTCAGTATAAGGGATCATATATTCTCTTCATTTGGTATAGACACAAAAATATTGCAGGTTTCTTATATAAAGGAGGTCATTCAGATCTGCTGCTACTCTCACAATGCAGTAATAGTTCCTTCAGTATCAAAGCTCCACATGTGTTGAGTAAAATCTACCAAGACAGAGCACTGGGATGAATTCTTATGCAAATTCCAACACTCTCCTTTTTCCTCTAATGCCAAAAGGTCCATTCACTATGTGTCAGGAAACAGAAAGCTATAGACGATGGTAAAATCATGATGGCTTAAGAATGTATGTGAAGCAAAGTTTGCAGGAGAATATATTAACTCTTATAGGAATGATAGATACAGCAAAATAAAAAAGTAAGTTTCTCTAGCATACAAGCCATTGTTATGGTCTGAAGCAGAAGCAGCAGGCTCCACAGGGAAGAAAAAGGTGCTTGGTTGCTGTGGAGCAGAAGGGGATGTTTGCAAAGAAAGAGGTGAGAAGGTAGCTAGCCCCTGTGGTTTGAAGAAATGGATATTTATCACCTCTAGAGCACTGAAAGACAGAATGTGGCAAAATTATAGTGTGTGATAAAATCAACATCTTGATTGAGTCCATGATTTTAATATCTCCCAGACTTATATTATAAAGGTATTTGTAGCCTTGGATGGCAACAAGACTTCCTCCACTTGAAAATGGTTCATTACGATGGCAATTGTTTGCTTTAATGAGTCTATCAGGGTGCATAACCCAATAGGGTTTGCCCAAACATGTTCCATGAAGATAGATGATGTGCTGCATAGGGTGTGTATATATTCAGTACCATGGAAAGTGGATTATGTGAGGAAAAATCATGCAGAGGAGCCTGGGAGCACCATATATTTCCCACAGCCACCTTCTGGATAACTCCACAGAAGGTGGTGCTAGCAGCAAACTGCGTTCTGTCTCTTTTTATATGTTTCTGTGCTTTGCATTCTGTTGTTTCAGTTTAAAGCTGTTTAGAGTTAGACCTGTCTGTAAAAACAGCTCTTGTTATGTTGAATGAAAAAGAACTCTTATTCTGAATTAAAACCTTTTTTCAAAATAGAAAATTCTCCTTAAGTACAGGTGAGTGAAATTTATAGGGTGCGTGGCTCAGGGATGTAAGGTCTTGCAAACTGTGAACTCAACTGAAATCACTATCCCAAAGTCCTTGGGTTTATAATTCCAATTAAAATAAAGCCTCTAAAGGAAAAGCAGCGTGTGTTATATTTTTATGGTTTCCAACTATGACAATTCGTCAGTCATTTGAAACAATTTTTCCTGACAGGATCCTCATTTTGTAATTACAAGGTGTGTTTGGGATGAGCTCCCCAGGTCTTGTGCTGCTCTCAGCTGAACAGAGTGGGAAGACCAGTGCAACAAGATTTCCTTCTTTCTGTAGGCACACCTCCATAATCCAGCTTGTCACAGTCAAGGTCTTGAAGAAAAAAACGGTGAGAATGAAAATGAGTAGAGTGGTACAAGAGGACAGTAGCTATATGCAATTGTGTGCCATGGTTTATGCTCTGTGTAGAGTGAAAACATGGAAAAACAAGACATAGCCATTACGTGAGCCAGTGTCCAGAGTGACATTGAGGGAACAGGAGAAAATGAACAGATGTGTAAGAGAGTAATCCTGGTGTTCGTCCATAAATCCTTATAATACTGGGTTGGATTTTGGGGTTTTTTATCTCTCCTTGCATGCCTTTAACTCTTCCTTTGATTGGAAAATTTAGTTATAAATGTTCTGTGGTAGAAGTCAGTTACTTTCGTTTTTTCACAGTTGAGCTTTACCCTGGGATGTTAAAAATGCCTAGTTATCTTTGGAGTAGACCTGGCTGCTACTTCAAGAGGGGAACAGATTAACTTCTGTGGTTTTATAGAGTTGAAATCTTTTCACAGGCACAGCTTCAACTAAAGCAAAAGAATATCACCCACCAACTGTCTCCAGTCCTAATCCAAAGCTGAGAAGCTAGTTCTGACAGTGGTTCATTGATTTACAGTACTAAAATCAAAGGAATTGCATGAAAAATGCTGCAACTGAATTACACACAGTATCCATAAAAGATAAACATGGTTTGCCATTTAAATATGTTCAAAAGTTTTTGACCAAATGCCATTTTACCAAGAAGCTCAATGATAAAGTAGCATATGTGGTTCTACATGCACCGTAAGTCTGATGTAAAAACCTCTGTAAACATCTTTTTACAAGGGCTCACTGATGCACCCAACTTTGATGTAAATGATAGGGCAGTGCAAAGAACCAGAGTTAAGGCCTGTGAAACCATGGCCTCAATATCCAGTGCTTCTCTGGTATTAATAATAATCGTGAAACCTTGGTGAAAGTTGTGAGGGTGCTTAAAAAAACATTATTTATGCAGAAACTTTCCTAAGTCATAAAGATTAACACAAATTATTCAGCTGGCTGTCAGACTGTAGAATGCCTGACTTTGTATGTTTGAAAATCTGTTTTCAGTTTGGACAAGGGTACACTTCAAACACAACACACAGGGAATAAAACAACAGCTACAAAAGCTCACAGTTAAACGTGCAGCAAAATCCCCACAAGGCTCATGTTTATAAAATGCTCTTTTCCATAGTCTTGAATTGAAAGTTTGCATTTTAAATTCAGATTTAAAAATACTGTGATTCCATATGCTTATAGCTATATACATGATGGGGCAAATAAGTACTTGCCACAGATGTGTGTCTGATGTTAATTTTGTTTGCTAGATCCTCAGGGAAGGCTATTTCAAAACAGTGCTGTTTTCAATGAAACATCAAAGCGTTTCCATTTCTTCAAAATAACTAATTGCAAAGCCATAATAGCTCAGTTAAAGTGTACATGAATGTGTATATCTACCTTGTAGCACAGGAAGAGCTTACAAAAATCAGTTTGTAGTCCCAGATGTTATATGATGCATTGACAAATCCCAATCAGAATCACCTAATTTATTCTATTAACTTATTCTTCAGTTGTAAAGGTTGCAAACTATGCAAGTTTTGCCATTTTTAGGAATCTAAGCAGGTTTTAAAATAATTTGACTGTGTTTTGTCTTCAGTTTTATGATGTAATCTACAGCCTTGACTGCTGGGACAAATTATTTTTGAGTGTTAAAAATGAAACTGGAGCAGCATTTCTCTTCTAAAAGGAAAAAATCTTTGCCAAATAAATGTCAAGGATATACAGTTAAATAGGAAGATTTCTGGGGGAGAATCCTTCCATAGGACATTTCTCTAGGTATCTAACCAACAAAACATACACACCAGAAAACTTCGCTAATTCAGACACTTCCTTGCCAGGATGTTAAGTCATTCTGAGATAAGGTGAATATCTGTACCTAGTCTAAGTATTCCGCTTATAGGTGTTCATCTGGGGAATAAAATAGGATTATCATATTCCCATAGCCATACATGATCAACAGATAAAGACTAGCCTGAGATATTTTTAATGTAAAATGAGTGGCCACAGATTTTATTAAATTTCTCAGATTAAAATATTAACCAGAATATTTCTTTTCTCATTCAGAAGAAAATTCATCTACAGTCCACAAGCAGACTCCAGCTGGGCCTCAGCTCAGCAGAATGAACCGATGGTCCTTCTGTTTTGTTCAAAGGTTCAGTAAAGTTTCTTTTTTTCCCATGAGGAGAGGGAAGTGTTACAATCTTACAAACATTGTGTTAATGACCATGTTTTATGTTGTTAAAAGGTCAGTTTTTAAGATTTATTTTCAAAATGTTTTGGTGAGAGGATTTGGTGTAATCTTGTAAACTTACTCTGAATTCAAGGGACGATGTTATCAAGATAGTAAATATTTTTATTTATATGGAAAATGCTTGCATTTAGCACTTTTTAATCATAATAAACAGCTGCTTATCCTAAAGATGTCATCCTTTACTTTCTTTCTTCCATCCTGATATGACTGCAATGCTGTTCTTCATTTGACAGCTAATACAGAATACCTGCATATACTCAGTAGAGAAAGCTCCCTGGAACCTTTAACGGATCACTGCCAAAACAGAAGACTTTTAATACTGAAGTCTCCAGCCTGCAATTTGCAGTAAAAGTCAGGATAGCTGATCTGGGTACCAGCTGTCTCTTTTCAATGAGACCACCATTTGGGATGCAATTTTCTGTAGTTCCATGCAGCTATCAATTATTCACTACCACAATTGCCCATTAAAGACCCATCAGTCAATGCTTCATATCTGGTAGTTATTTTAAGAAGTTTAAAAGGAAATCTCCTACAGAAAAAAATATCTTCTCCATCCCTAAATTCAAGAAAAAGTCTGCTTCTAAGAAGAAAAATCTCCAGTGAAGAAATGAATTAAACTTTTTGAAAGATCCCCAAATGGGTATTAGGAGCTAGACCTATAGGTTAGAGTCAGGCTGGAATAGGAAGGTAACGGGTTGAGGCGTGAAATGAAGCTGGATCTGAGGTCTACTAGAGGAGCAGAGCATTGAAGCAAGCCACTGTGTATGTACAGCTGTGGATGAAACATGGTCAGGACAGAGCCAAGGTTCAGGGAACTGCTCAAGCTGGGATGCCCCAAGCTGAAGAGCTAAACTGCAGCACCGCAAGAGACTGGGTGAAGGCCAGAAAGCTGAAGGCTCTGAGTAAGACAGGGCCAGGGAGATGGGAGTGACAGGGCTGAACAATGTTGGACAATCTTGTCACCACACCACGCTCTGCCAGCGTAATCAGGGATAAGGAATCGGGTGTGGAGAGACAGAGGGCAGAAGCCAAAAATTAAGACAGTAAATGGAGGGAGAAGAGGAACCTTAATCAATATCAGGAACCAAGACTGTGGAGGAGGAGATGCAAACAAGGATGCAAGATGAGAGATGCAGAAACGAGAGAGACAAGAGCCTGATGCACAGCAGTAACCAAAAGGAACAACTGGGAGCAATGGATAGGATTGTTTCACATCTCCAATACATGGGGCAAACTGCCAGCCAGCCTCAGGACCCAACCTCAGGATGCCTGGCCTCCCAATCCTCCTGTCACCCCAAAAAGCTGATGACAGGCACTGTCTCTGGGGTTAGATAATGTGGCAGGGGCGGGAACAACTGGAAATAGGTAGGATTTGGGATTTCTCTGGGCAAATAAACACTGTCAGGTGGTCATTCATCACAAACTAGGGTTAAAAAAATAAACAAAATCTTCCCTAATCTGCTTCCAGAAAAAAAAGGTACTGTGTTAAACGTTGCACTGAAGTTTCTTAGATGTCAAATAAACATGGAGCAAAGGACTGTGACTTGACTAAAACCAATACTGCAATACAGCCAAAAGAAGACATTTTTAAATTATGAGTGAGATGTTTTAATAGGGGTTTATTTAAAAAAAGTTTAGAAATTTTATAAATGGTCACTAAACTTTTCAGATTTTAGTGGAATAAACTTGTGGCAGTACATGTGCCTGTGTTGGTGAGTATGTGTGTGTACGTATGTGTGTAAGTACATGAACAGTTTGTTTCCCCTGTCCTCACCCGGTCTAATCCAAATCATTGCGTAATTGTATCTGATAACATGCTGTCAGTTGTTCTGCATGCACAGAGTCATCAAAGGACATTAGGAACTCTGATATTTTACATAAGCATTTTCCAAGCTATTTTTACCTTTATATAATGCCGTCTCAGAGAAATTCAGCTGTTCACATCTCCTGCTTATTAGCTTCAACACAGAGCTGTACTGACACATATTGGCAATGTTTCTAAAAAGTAGCTCAAAGTGTTACCCTTTCCAACTCTCAGCTCTCCCATGCAGCTCAAAGGAAACACTTGGAAACACTGGTATCCCAAGCTTTGAAAATGTCACTTGAATAAAATTGGTACTGTGCACCCCCTGACACTGGCTGAAAAGCAGATTACCTTTCCAAATAGCTACCTGCTATTTCTTTTTAATCAATATCAAATAGCGTTTCAAAGAAAACTCCTCAGTAGGCATGAACTAGTTATGGACATTTTTCATCTTGTTCTTAATTCACAGAGAATAATCACAGTAGGTGATTATCATCTTGATTGCCTTAGAAACTAGGAAAAAAAAGTAGAAACCCAAATCCCATAATTTGAATAAGTATATTTAATCAACCCATCTGCCGGACCAGATCCAATTATTTATGAGTCTTTTTCGGAATCAGTAAACAGCTTTTAAAACTACTCCTCAAGAGTGACAGCATGTCAATTTTTTAATAACATAGTTTTATTGTATTTGAATCAGACAAAGATAAAAATAGAGATAAGAGTTATAATGGGAGCTCTAGTACTTTCTGAACTGACTAGTCTGAACAACGTTGCTAATAAAAGATGGTAAATATTGGCAGTGATGCCAGATCCCAGCTTGCTGTAGATTCTATATGTAAAACTTTAAGCCTTACATAGCATGCTCAAACCAAGGAGGAAAAAGATCACATTTAAAAAATAAAAAATTGTAAGCCTGTCTGTTTTGGCATCTATGTAGGTAGGGGAACATTTCTTCTTCATTTCTGCATAAGGCTATGAAAGCCTATCTACAAACCGATATGCCGATTCACAGGGATTTAAAATAGATTATTAGGTTTCTGGAGCTGAAAAAAAATAAAACTTTCCAGAGTGCCTTAGCCATATAGCATATCTTACAGTAGCTAAGGTGTGTTTAAATAGCTGTGCTTTGTGAAATGTCATATATATAAAAAATATACATAAGCCATATTTTTATCTTTAGATAAAAAAGCAACATCGATTTAATTTCATGGATTTATTTAATATTAAGAATAAAAGGGATCAACTAATATGAAGTTTCTTTGTTTTTTGAAACAGACTTAACTAAACTCTCAAGTACATTTGTTTAGTGAAGTAGATTTGGGAATTTAAAATCTTTGTGTAGCTCAGAAGGGACCCAGAAATCATTATAAAAGTGATTTTGCTGGAGAAATTATTTAGAATGCTCAGCTGTGAGACTGGTTCAGTTATCTGACAAGTTACTTTTCCTTCTGATGGCATTAATTGCTTGAGGGCTCTGATAGATAGGCAAAAGTCTGATCATTAAAATTTAACTGCAAGACAACAGGAATATTACATCTGCCAAGGAGCAACTGAACAGCTGAATGATCAGAAAAGGTAGCATTGACATTCGTTGCAATAAAACCAGAAGAGATTAAGTCAAATTATGAATCCTTCACAGTCAATATTTTATTTTCCCCAGTGTATTCAAGCTAGCAATGAAACAACTGGTATTTCCAATATTAGATTTTATCTTTGACCATATGGTACAGCTTACAGAAGTAATTCTGGCAGAACCTGATGTCCTTTTTTATGTGCTTGCTAAGTTATTTTTTGGTACAGGCAGATGCCAACATTAAAAACGTATCACTGAGTACTATTAGATTATATACATTCTCTAATTAAAAAAATGAGCCAGTCTATATTTTCCTCAGTGAATAAAGATGCAATTCACACTGCTTTAAATGCATAGGTGTAAGCCACTGCCCTTTATATATGATAGTGATAAAGGACATATGTCTGAGCCTGTAGTTCTACCCGAAAGCTTCTCATACGATCTGAACAGAGGAACCCTGCTGATTATTGTTTTGGAAGGGAATGTGATTTGTGGGCGGACAAGCGGCAGCTTGGGTGGAAAAGCAAAAGACTGCTTTCAAGTTCAAAGAGAGAAGGACATTTCATCACAGCCTGAGCCACACTGTTGTATAGCTCTGGCAGAAATCCAAATGAGTTGTTGCACAGGTTTATCATAAAAGAGGATTGATAGTTGGATCAGAGAAAATATTTCTGGAAGTTTGTTTCAAGATAATGTGACTTTCACTGCCATGTAACTAGCAGTTACCAGTTTCTCATAAAAAGCAAAGCGTATAAGATCTTGGATTTTGGCTAGGTTGGAAACATTAGCAGCACTTTACTTGATACTGCTGTATGCAGTAGTGCTGTCTCCTTACTACAGGTAGATTAACTTGGAATAGCTGATGCAGCTCCCACACCCTCCGCCTCCCCCAGCCTTCTGCCATCCCTCTTGCAGACACTAAATACAGTGTCATGAATCAGAGTCTGGATCCAGAGCCACTGAATTCAACAGGAGTCATTCCTTTCTCTTCAGAGAAACCGAATCAGTGCTTTGGGTTTCTGTGCTGCCTCCCCCAGAAGGCTATGGAAAGATGCCTCCTCGCTTCCCTGGATCCTGTCGTTTGCTGAACACAGTTCATCAAACCTCAGCGTGGGCAGCTGCAGGAATAAGCAGTTTAAGTAATGACTCTGGGAAGCGGATTGCTAGGGACAGCCTCACTTACTAGCAGCCTTACAAACCCTGACGTCACCAGGCTTTCTTCTGTGCCTAGCTCCACGCTGGCTGCGCACCCGCCTGCTCACTGCTCACTGCTGGGAAGCTGTGCGGGGGAGCAGACAGCACACATGCCAGCTGAACAGCACCCGCTGAGCTCGCTCCCCGCAGAGCTGGAAAGCAGCGAGGAGGGGCTGGCTGCTAATTCCTTGGTATCACCAGCTGCTGAACCAGTGATGAGCTCATCATCCAGAGAAAAGAAAACATGAAGACAGAAAAGAAAAAGTTTGCTCAGTCCTAAGGGGGCTTGTCTTGATGAGGCAAAGATGGCAGATTGACAACCTACTTGCAAAGATATTTTGTTCTCAAATTTTCCCTAGACTGCTCTGAATGTATGGAATTACTCTAAATTCTAGATGCTTGTTTGCTTTTACTTTGCTGAAATCCCAATTTTAATTTAAATTTATAGATTAAAATTCTAAAAACCACATTTTATTTAATTGAGACTTTAAGGGGCTTTTGCATATTAAAAACCAAAAAAAACCCAAAACAGTGAATGTGGCCAGTTACTTCGCCCTAACTGTTGAGGTGCTAGCTAGGCATGGATAACTCCAGCAGTCATGAGTTGTTTTGCAGTAGTATCCAGTGTTAACATTGTCCTAATGTGATAGGAAATATACAAACACCTGAGAAGCAAAGATCATTTCATTAACTGTCTGCCATTTTGCAATCTCTTGTTACAACATCTGGCAAAAACAGCCTTTCCTTTGGTGGATGTTATTAAAGGATTGTACTAAATTCAGCGTCACTTTGTTATGGCACTTCTAGTAGGTAGATTGAGGATATAAAGGGATAATTGTCAGAGGGAGTTTTAACATACACTGCTGATGTAAAATCTAAATGAAAGATATCAGTTTTCATCAAACAGAAAACATCAACTGTAATGTTGAAAATATTTCCCTTTTATTACAAGCTAAATGATCTAATGTGTGTGTAAGCCAAGAAATTTTATAGCTGTTTCTGTTCATGTAGTTCATAAATGCCCTGTTTATATAAGCACGTTATGGGGGTATTTATGTAAAGTGGCATCAAAAGCATGAAAAAAAGACACTGAAAATCTAAAATGTTATATTACAAATCTGTCTTGATTCCCTTTAAAAACAAAAAAGTTATATTGTGAAAACCAGAGAAAATCAGTAAACTCTGACTCAAAAGGATTAGCCACACAAACTAACACAAAGTAAAAAGTTACCCTATGTCAGCCAATCTGTGACCACTATCCATCTGCATGCCCTTAGCAAATGCAAAGTACTTTTACTGAGCTAGGTTCTCTTCAACTGAAAGCCTCGCTAACTCAAATTACCTGACATTTTCTGTAGGCCAAATAAGGCACTCACGCTGAGTCTTAGCTAAGAGCAAAGGTTCCTTAGAAAAGGCTGGTAATTATCCAACCTAATTTCCATTTCTAAAATTAGATTCCCTGAATCCTTTTTGGGGTGCACAGATAACCATATGTTGTATTTGCAGGTGGGTTATTTGTTACTTTTTTTGCTTCTGATGTTTAAGTCTGCATTCTTTACTCAGAGTACTGAAAAAAAAAAAACAAAAGCTGAAAGAATTTTCTTTTTCCAGCTTGCTTTCTCTTCACAGCTGCATTTCTTTACTGTCCTCTATGCCAACATTGTTTGTGGCTCCATTGCATCCTCAAGGAAGATCTCAAGACTCTTGCGGCTTCTTGTATGTTTGGCTTGCTCCTCCTGAGAATTAGGATGCTACTTGTTTGACAAAAGTAGTTTTAGTCAAGGGGAAGGAAAAAATTACAACCTATACAGGAGTATACCCTATGCAAACAAATACAAGATTTGGTATGGACATGGGACCAATGTTATCTAAAAGACAGCGAAGAACCCAAGGCCAGATTAAAAACAGATTATATATATATATATATATAAAAATATTCCTGTCTAAACTGTATTTTAGACATCTACATCCAGAAGAGTGACCCTCAGAATTCTCATTTTGCCAGCCAGGAGTTCTGCTATGGTTTCTTAAGTAAATCACTTAGGTCCAGCACCTAAAGTTTACTGCATACATAAAGGTACTGTGGCCTGCTTGGCTGCGTGACGTTTAAGGCCAAGTGACATTGAGGTGTCAGGCATGCCACACCTCAGTCTCGTGGAAGGCTGGATTCAGAAGGTGTGCTCAGAATTTGCCAGCAACACTCTCTCAGTGTCACAATTGCATTCAGTACAAAGCACCCCTCTTCAAAAAGAGAAAATAATCTGCGTGCCTATTTTATTGTATTATAGTTAAGTGGTTACAGCACTTCACCAGGGCGCCTCAATTCCTCCTTCAGCTTGAGAAGATTCAGAAGTACATCTTCAGCCTTCCAGGAGACTATTCATCTGCCCTTCATAAAACAGGCAGAGTTGAAGCACTCTCCATTCTGCCTGCTGAAGTGAGGCCACTAAATACAAAGTAATGTAAGATACCTAGCACTGAAGGAAAATAGGAAAGAGGAATTTAGCTGTGAAGCCCTGTGACAACTACATTCTTCTGGAAAGAAAATTCTCAGCTGTGAGGCCTGGTCCCAATTCCACATCACTTTATGCATTGCATTTAATGTTGAGTTAATGCACAGGATACCTCTGGAACAACTCAGAAAAAGATAGACGGTCAAAGCTGAACCTCTTATTTTGCAACTGGGATGTCCTAAAAGCTGTGAAATGATGGGTTAATGTAAGTAATTTAAAAGACTAAGACTTCTTAAAATTAGACAACTTGATCAATTGCCATCATGAATATGTTAAATATGTTATCAATTACTGTAACAAAATTTAACCTATAAATCTGAATTTAATTCATTTGCATGTGTTACTACGTCTTGCAGTAGGAAACAAATGGCGAAACACAGAATCACAGAAAGGTTTGGACTGAAAGGGACCTTTAAAGATCATCTAGTTCCAACCCTGCTGCCATGGGCAGGGACACCTTCCACTAGACCAGGTTGCTCAAAGCCCCATCCAACCTGGCCTTGAACACTTTCAGGGAAG
>Ga0181612_100526_pt1 | contig 17525 bp, 12 predicted proteins | sample HoacroProtozoa21_FD_119630 | JGI IMG/M metagenome (GOLD analysis project Ga0181612, IMG submission 119630) | Hoatzin crop microbial communities from Cojedes, Venezuel. Combined Assembly of Gp0051906, Gp0051904, Gp0051908 | reverse complement strand
GGCGACGGGCAGCCGCCAACATGCACAAGCAACTGTCGGGGGAGTGAAACCTACCGCCGAACAGCAACTTTCGAGGAAGCTGCAACGACGCTTCCACCAGGCCATCCGCGATTTTCAACTGATCGACGATGGCGACAGAATCCTTGTCGGCCTTTCGGGCGGCAAGGACTCGCTGTTTTTGCTTGAGATGCTTGCCCAGCGAAGCCGTATCGACCGCCCGAAATTCCAAGTTGAGGCAGCGCACATTCGGATGAGCAACGTGGCCTACGAGAGCGACATTTCCTATTTGCAGCAATTTGCCAGCCGGCTGGGAGTGAGGCTCCACACCGTTGAGACGAGCTTCGAGACGCTGACGTCTGCCGATGCCGACGGCACTGGCGACGCAACCGTCAGGCGCAAGCAGAAACAGCCATGCTTCCTCTGTTCATGGAACAGGCGGAAGCAGATGTTCCAGCTCGCCCAACAGCTCGGATGCAACAAGATAGCGCTCGGACATCACCGCGACGACATTCTGCACACCACTCTCCTCAATCTTATTTTTCAAGGGCAGTTTTCCACCATGCCGGCAAAGCTGAAAATGCGAAAAATGCCCGTCACCATCATCCGCCCGCTATGCCTGGAAGAGGAGGCCGACATTGCGCTCTATGCCAAGCTGCACGATTATCAGAAGCAAACAAAGCTGTGCCCTCACGAGACGTCGAGCCACCGCGACACGATGAAACGTCTTTTCGACGAGATAGAACGCATAAATCCCGACGCCCGATTCTCGCTCTGGAATGCGCTCGAAGCCGAAGGAAAACTCACAGAAGAATAGACCCGCCCGACAACGAGCCAGTAACGATGAACAGACTAAGAGTTATCACCACCCTCGCAACGCTTGCCCTAGCCATCAGCGCTACGGCCATCGATTGGTTCGACGGCCGAAAGCCTGTGAGCTTCACCATTGAAAAAGGGCATGAACCAGTCGTTGACATCGCCGCACAACTATTCTCCGACGACATGCGAAAGGCAACCGGAATGGCTGCCGAGCAACGGAAGAAGGGGGCAACCATCACAGTAAGACTCGACCCGACTCTCGGTGACGACGCATTCCGCGTGGCAGTGGAACAAGGGAAAATCGTGGTCAGCGGGGGCAACGGCCGCGGAATGGCCTACGGACTATTGGAGATGTCGCGACTGGCCGGCGTCTCTCCTTTGACGTGGTGGGGCGACTCTTATACTGAAAGAAAGACGGTGCTGACGCTGCCCGACAACTATCGCTCGGAGCAACGGCCGTCGGTGGAGTTTCGTGGATTCTTCGTAAACGATGAAGACTGGTCGTCGCGCCAATGGAGCCACACCACAGTGGAACCATCGAAGCATCTCGGAGAGATGGGACCAGCCACCTACCGCCACTTCTTCGAACTGCTGCTCCGACTGCGGGGCAACACCGTCTGGCCGGCGATGCACGAGGGAACGACCGCATTTTTCAAGGTGAAAGGCAACAAGGAACTGGCCGACAGCTTCGGCATCGTGGTGGGAACGTCCCACTGCGAACCAATGCTGCGCAACAATGTCGGCGAGTGGAACAAGGAAGAACTGGGCGACTACAACTTCATCAGCAACCGGCAGGCCGTCGTCAGCTATTGGGCTGAACGGCTGGAAGAATCGCGCGGCGGACAATACATCTACACCGTCGGAATGCGGGGCATACACGACGGAAAGATGGAAGGAACGCACGGCATCGACGAACAGACACGGGCATTGCAAGACGTGATCGACACTCAACGGCAACTGATTGCCAAGCACGTCAATCCTTCGCCCTCGCGCGTGCCGCAGATGTTCGTGCCATACAAGGAAGTCCTCGCAGTAATGGAAAACGGACTTCGCCTGCCCGACGACATCACCATTATGTGGTGCGACGACAACTACGGCTACATCACCCGTCTCGGCGACGCATCCCACCAACAGCGCAGCGGGGGCGCAGGAGTATATTATCACCTGAGCTACTGGGGACGACCGCACGACTACCTCTGGCTGACCACCACCCAGCCAGGACTGATCTACCACCAGATGCGGACAGCCTACGACAAGGGAGCAAGACGAATATGGATTGCCAACATACACGACCCCAAAGTGGCCGCCTACCACTTGGAACTCTTCCTCGACATGGCCTGGCAAATAGACCGCTTCAGCGGTGAATCGATAGAACAACATCTCTCGAATTGGCTCTGCCGCGAGTTCGGCAGCAAAGCCGCTCAACAGTTGTTGCCCGCAATGCGCACCTTCTTCCGACTCTGCTGCAACCGCCGGCCGGAGTTCATGGGATGGAGCCAGACAGAGTTGAACAAGAAGCAATATGCCAGAGGACTCTCGCCAGCGAAAGACAGTGAGTTCACCCATGAGTTTGGCGACGAACTCAACCGCTATCTGTCAGAATACGAAAACATCTGCCGCACTGTCGGCAAAGTGAAGTCATGCATCAGCAGCAACAGGCTCGACGCCTACTTTGCAGCAATAGAATATCCCGTGCTGGCAGCATCGGCCATGGCGCACAAACAGCTGGAAGCACAGTTGGCACGCCAATCAGCCGACAGCGCAGAAGCACGACGGCATGCCGATGCCTCTACTGAAGCATACCGGCAGATTGTCGGCTTCACCTCTTATTATAACAAGCAGCTTGCCGGCGGCAAATGGCAAGGATTGATGGACTGCCGGCCAAGAAGACTGCCAGTGTTCGACCCGCCTGCCTTTGAAAAGACCCACCCACTGCCCTCGCCCGACACCACGAGCCAAGTGATAGCGCGAAACGCCAGCGACGGCATCACGCTCCGACACATTCAGATGCTCGGCCACAGCATGAGCGCAGTGCCGCTCACGCGCGGCGAGACAGTGGAGTATCCATTCACCGCCCGCACCACCGGCGAGGCAACCGTAAGCATAGGCCTCGTGCCTACCCACCCTTCCGACGGAGGCAACCTTCGCTTCAGCGTGCAGATAGACGATGGCGAACCCGTAGTGATGTCGCTGAAAGAACCGTTCCGCTCGGAAAGATGGAAGCTCAACGTGCTGCGCGGTCAGGCTCTGAAGCAGACAAAGACGCACATAGAAAAGGGAAACCACACGCTGCGCATAAAAGCCATCGACGAGGGCATCGTGCTGGACCAGTGGATGATAGATTTCGCCGACCGCCGACCGTTCTACCTGATTCCCGCCAACTCTAATTTCTGATAAAACAAACAAAACCCAAAGATATGCTTTACGAAAGTGAACGAGAATACAAGATTCTGCATCTTGACCAGACGCCAGAGACGTGGCAAAGCCGAATGATTGCGCTGCTCTCGCGCCGCGACCGCAGCAAAAACGCACCTATGCCGCAAGACTTCCATATCACCGACGACGAACTGGAAGCATGGATTGAGCGCCGACAGCAATGGATAGACGGCGAGAACTTCTGGAAGAAATACAATCCGATGCTCTTCTGCGTCTTCGCCCTCCCGTTTCTGGTGATGACCTGCTTCCGAAGCGACGACAGCCTGCTGGTGAGCACCGTCGCCGGAGCGGTGCTGACAGCGGTGGCGTGGGGCGTGTGGACGTGCGTGCGCAAGCGGCGCAAGCGGCGAGCCACCGATGAGCGCTGCCAGCAGTATGTGGAGCAGCTTGAGGCAGAATTGGGACAAGAGCCCGACTATCCCCAAAAGTAGGTAATTTTCAAGCGAAGTGCTACGCATCTGCATTAGTTTGCGTAATTTTGCATCATGAAACTTTCAGAACTGAAGACAGGCGAAAAAGGCGTCATCGTGAAGGTGCTGGGGCACGGCGGCTTCCGCAAGCGCATAGTGGAGATGGGCTTTATTCGCGGAAAAGAAGTGGAGGTGCTGCTCAACGCGCCCCTGCAAGACCCGGTGAAGTATAAGCTGATGGGCTACGAAGTGTCGTTGCGCCACTCCGAAGCGGCCATGATTGAAGTGGTATCCCAAAAGAGCCTCACGCCAGAAGAAGAGACGGTGGAGACCATCCCGATGGTCGATTCCGACGAGCCAGACGAGCAACCGCTGACCGACAAACGCCTGAAAGACGAGGCACGCCGCAAGCGCAGAATAATAAACGTGGCACTGGTGGGAAACCCCAACTGCGGGAAGACGTCGCTCTTCAACTTCGCTTCCGGCGCGCACGAGCGCGTGGGCAACTACTCTGGCGTCACGGTGGACGCAAAAGAGGGCAAGGCAGAGTTTGAAGGCTACGAGTTTCACCTCGTCGATCTGCCAGGCACTTATTCGCTCTCGGCCTACTCTCCTGAAGAACTGTATGTGCGGCAGCAGATTATCGAAAAGACGCCCGACGTGATAATCAACGTTATTGATGCCAGCAACCTTGAACGAAACCTCTACCTCACCACCCAACTCGTTGACATGCACCTCCGAATGGTTTGTGCGCTAAACATGTTCGACGAGTTTGAAAGCAGGGGCGACCGACTGGACTACCAACAGCTCGGAGTGCTGTTCGGAGTGCCGATGGTGCCAACAGTATTCAAGACCGGCAGAGGAGTGAAAACGCTCTTCCACATTATTATAAATATGTATGAGGGCGTTGACTTCCTCGACAGCGAGGGAAACATAAACCCAGAGGTGGCGGAAGACATAAGCAACTGGCACAAGGAGTATGAGAGCGACGAGGATGAAGACCACGCAGAAGACTTCGCCCACGGCACGCGCCCCCGCCGGAACGTGTTCCGACACATCCACCTGAATCACGGAAAATACATAGAGCAAGGCATCGACCTGGTGCAACAGCAGCTGAAGAACGACGACGAAATAAGGCATCGCTACTCCACAAGATGGCTGGCAATAAAACTGTTGGAAAACGACAAGGAGGCCGCAAAGACGGTGGAAGGCCTTGCCAACAGCAACGACGTGATGGCGGCAAAAACGCAGGCGCAGAAGATGATTGAGGAGGAAATGAAAACCGACTCCGAGACTGCTATCATGGACGCAAAGTATGCCTTCATACATGGAGCCCTGCAAGAAGCGGAGTATGAGGTAGGAACGGAAAAGGACACCTACCAGCTGACCCACTGGCTCGACAAGGTCGTAACAAACCGCTACGTGGGATTCCCGCTCTTTCTGCTCGTGCTGCTGATAATGTTTGAGGCAACATTCAGACTCGGACAATACCCTATGGACTGGATCGACGCCGGCGTGGCCTGGCTCGGCGAGACCGTAAGCCGCACCATGCCCGACGGGCCGCTGAAGGCAATGATTGTCGATGGCGTGATAGGAGGCGTGGGAGCGGTAATCGTCTTCCTGCCGCAAATACTCATTCTCTACGCCTTTATCTCGTTTATGGAAGACTCAGGCTACATGGCCCGCGCCGCCTTCATCATGGACAAGCTGATGCACAAGATGGGGCTGCACGGCAAGTCGTTCATTCCAATGATAATGGGCTTCGGGTGCAACGTGCCAGCCGTCATGGCCACCCGCACGATAGAGAGCCGCCGCAGCCGCCTGATCACGATGCTTGTGCTGCCCATGATGAGTTGCTCGGCACGCCTGCCCATCTACATCATGATAATAGGCACATTCTTCGCCATTGAGTATCAGAGCGCGATAATGATTTCGCTCTACGTGATAGGCATCGCGCTGGCTGTGGTGATGAGCCGCCTGTTCAGCAAGTATCTCGTGAAAGGCGAAGACACGCCATTCGTGATGGAGCTGCCGCCCTACCGCTTCCCAACGTGGAAAGCCACGCTGCGCCACACGTGGGAGAAGGGCAAGCAATATCTGAAGAAGATGGGAGGAATAATCCTCGTGGCAAGCATCATAGTGTGGGCTCTCGGATATTTCCCACACGACGAGCGGCTCAGCGACCAGGAACAACAGGAGCAGAGCTACATTGGCCGCATCGGCAAAGCCGTGGAACCACTGTTCCGCGCACAAGGTTTCGACTGGAAACTTGATGTGGGCCTCATCTCTGGTGTCGGAGCAAAAGAGATAGTGGCATCCACTATGGGCGTGCTTTACAGCGACGACGCCAGCTTTGCCGACGACGAAGAGTTCTCATCGGAAAATCAAGGAAAGTACACGCGCTTGCGGCAGAAGATGGAAGCCGACGGCATCACGCCACTGACGGCATTCTGCTTCCTGCTCTTCGTGCTGATCTATTTCCCATGCGTTGCCACCATAGCAGCCATAAAGAACGAGAGCGGATCGTGGGGATGGGCGCTCTTCGCTGCCTTCTACACCACAGCACTGGCGTGGATAGTCTCCGCCGCCGTCTATCAGATAGGCTCGCACATCGGCTGACGCATCAACCCCTAATAACGACAGCCTCCGGCCACCGTCATTGCGGAAGCCGGAGGCTGTCGCTGATATGTCCCACTACAATCCCGATTCTTCCCCACTACAATCGGGACTCTTCCCGACTACAATCCCGATGCTTCTCGACTACAATCGGGATGCTTCTCAGTAAATCAATTTGATTTAGTCAGTAAATCAATTTGATTTGCTCGGTAAATCAATTTGATTTAGTCGGTAAATCAATTTGATTTACTGGAAAGCATCGTGGAGGGGTCTGAAACGGAGCGGCGCGGAAAGAAAACCCCGCCGCGACTCTTCGGTATTCCGGTCGCGGCGGGAGATGGTTTGTCTGCTGCAATCAATCAGAAGGGCAGGTCGTCGGCACTGTCGCCCTGCGCGGCCGTAGCAGCGGGCTGCTGGGGCTGCTGTGCGGCAGGCTGCTGAGTCTGCTGGGGCGGGAAGGGAGTGTTGGGCTGAGCGGTCGTTGACTGCTGGCCCTGATTTCCGAATGGGTCGGTGAAGGGAGCGGCGGGCTGCACGTTGAAGGCACGGATGTCGTTGTACCAACGGCCATTATACTCTCGCGCCTCTATGTCGAATGACACGGTGTATTCGCCCCCCAGCTGGATGTTAAACTGCTTGATGCGGTCTTCGCCGAAAACGACGAACATACACTTGCGCGGGAACTGGTCGTGAGTTTCAAGAACATATTCCTGCGTCATCCACGGGTTGCCTGTGCGCTGCGACACTCCACTTCTCGGCTGAAGCACAGCGATGATTTTTCCTGTTATTTCCATTGTCTCTCTTTACTGTTTTACGAATGTTTTATGGTTTCAGTTTGCGAAATTACACAAAATAGTTGAAAAATGAACAAAAAAGGGAAATATTTTTTTGATATAAGCGTAGAATTTTGTATTTTTGTGGTCTATTTCAGCTTAGGACAATTATAATAAAAGGTATATAAAAATGAAATTCACATTATCAAGCACGGCACTGAACCAAAAACTTCAGGCCCTCTCCAAGGTGATAAGTTCGAAAAACTCCTTGGCAATTCTCGGCGACTTCCTCTTCGACGTGTCTGGCGACCAGCTCCGCATCACCGCCTCCGACAGCGAGAACGTACTCAACACCCAGCTCTCCATCAACGAGAGCGACGGCGAGCTGCGCTTCTGCATCGGAAGTCACGACCTGCTGGAAGGTCTGAAGAGTTTCTCGGAGCAGCCGCTCACTTTCGAAGTGAGCCTCGAAGAGAGCACCGCCCGCATACAGTATCAGAACGGTGTGTTCTCGCTGCCGGTGGAGAGTGCCGACGAATATCCGCAGACGCAGGAGATGGACGACACCGCTACGGAGATTGTCGTGTCGAGCCAGCTGCTCGCCGACAACATCAACCGCTCCATCTTCGCCACCGCCCAAGACGAGATGCGGCCGGTGATGAACGGCATCTTCTTCGACCTCACTCCCGAATGCCTTGCACTGGTGGCAAGCGACGGCCACAAGCTCGTGCGCAACAAGATGTTCGCCGTTAAGAGCGAGACGCCAACGTCGTTTATACTTCCCAAAAAGCCGGCCCAACTGCTGAAAGGCTTGCTCACCGGCGAGGGAGACGTGATAATACGTTTCAACGAGCGTAATGCCGAGATAAACTTCAGCGACGGCAAGCTGACTTGCAGGCTGATAGAAGGCAGATACCCCAACTATAACTCTGTGATACCACAGAACAACCCCAACGAGATTACCGTTGACCGCGTGGCACTGCTCAGCGCCATGAAGCGCGTGCAGCCATTCGCCAGCGGAAGCAGCGACCTCATCCGCTTCCACGTAGAGCAGGGACTGCTGCAGCTCGATGCCGAAGATTTCGACTTCGCCAAGACGGCGCAAGAGCGCATCGCCTGCGACTACAACGGCCAGCCGATGAGCATCGGATTCAAGGGATCGTCGTTCATAGAGATTCTCAACAACCTGAGCAGCAGCGACGTGCTGATACAGCTCTCCGACCCCAGCCGCGCCGGCATCGTGACGCCCGCCGAGCAGCCCGAGAACCAAGACGTGCTGATGCTGATGATGCCAATGCTGCTTAACGACTAAAAGACGACAATGAAACTGAACCTGAAACGCCCGCTCGTGGTCTTCGACCTGGAGACCACTGGGCTCGACTTGGTGAAAGACCGCATAATACAGTTGTCGTATATCAAGGTGATGCCCGACGGCACAGAGCAGCGCCACAACATGCTTGTGATCCCAAAGCGGGACATCCCCGCTGAAGTGGCAGTGCTGACGGGCATCAGCAACGACGACGTGAAAGACCAGCCGACATTCAGCGAGCTGGCCCCCACGCTGGCAAAAGATTTCGAAGACTGCGACTTCGCCGGATTCAACTCAAACCATTTCGACATACCCATGCTTGCCGAAGAGTTTCTCCGCGCGCAAGTCGATTTCGACTTCTCGCGCTGCCGGCTCATCGACGTGCAATCAATCTACCACAAGCAGGAACGCCGCAATCTGGCAGCTGCCTACAAGTTTTATTGTGGCCGCAACATGGAAGACGACTTTGAGGCTCACCGCGCCGACCAAGACACAGAGGCCACCTACAGGGTGCTGATGGGCGAGCTGGACAAGTATGCTCCTGAAAACGAGCCCGAACCGTCGAGACAGCTGAAGAACGATGTTGGCTTCCTTGCCGACTTCTCAAAGATGAACGACAACATCGACTTCGCCGGACGCATTGTCTGGGCCGACAAGAAAGACCGCAGCGGAAAGCCCATCGTGGGAGCCGACGGCAAGCCCCTGCGCGTCGAGGTGTTCAACTTCGGCAAGCACAAAGGCCGCGAGGTGGCAGAGGTGATACGTTACGAACCGAGTTACTATACGTGGATGATGCAAGGCGACTTCACCTTCAACACGAAGCAGACGCTGACGCGCATCCGCCTGAAATACGGAGTGTGAGATGCTGAAAGGCAAAAAGATTGTTCTTGGCATAACCGGCTCAATAGCAGCCTACAAAGCGTGCCTCATCATTCGCGGCCTCATCAAGAAAGGCGCAGAGGTGCAGGTGGTGATAACGCCGGCAGGCAAGGAGTTCATCACTCCTATCACGCTGTCGGCACTGACCCACAAACCTGTCATCAGCGACTTCTTCTCACAGCGCGACGGCACTTGGCACAGCCACGTTGACTTGGGCCTCTGGGCCGACGCGATGCTCATCGCCCCCTGCACCGCTTCCACGCTGGGAAAGATGGCGGGCGGAGTGGCCGACAACATGCTCATCACCACCTATCTCTCCATGAAAGCCCCCGTATTCATCGCGCCGGCAATGGATCTCGACATGTATGCCCACCCCTCCACCCAGCGCAACCTTGAACAGCTGCGCTCATTTGGCAACCACATCATCGAGCCGCAGAGCGGATTTCTCGCCAGCGGGCTGGAAGGAAAAGGGCGGATGGAGGAGCCCGACGTCATAGTGAGCCGGCTGGAAAACCACTTTGCCGGCAAAGGCACTCTCGCGGGGCGAAGAATACTCATCACCGCCGGCCCCACCTACGAGCGCATAGACCCTGTGCGCTTCATCGGCAACTATTCGAGCGGCAAGATGGGGTTTGCCCTTGCCCAAGCGTGCGCCAGTCAGGGAGCAGAGGTGGTGCTAGTGGCAGGCCCAGTGTCGCTTGCCACGCCTTCAGGCGCGGTGAAGCGCATCGACGTGGAGAGCTGCGAGCAGATGCACGACGCTGCCGTTGAGGAATATCCCTCGTGCGACGCTGCCATTCTCTGCGCCGCAGTGGCCGACTTCAAGCCTGAAAGCACAGCAAGTCAGAAAATCAAGCGCAAGGGCGACGACCTCGTTCTGCGACTGAAGCCCACTCACGACATAGCCGCAGAACTGGGGAAGATGAAGCGCAGCGACCAGCGACTTGCAGGCTTCGCGCTGGAGACCAACGACGAAGAGCAGCACGCTCAGGAGAAACTGGAGCGCAAGAACTTCGACTTTATCGTCATGAACTCGCTCCGAAACGCAGGCACTTGCTTCCGCTCCGATGAAAACCAGATAAGCATCATCGACCGCAACGGCATACAACGCTTCGACAAGAAGCCAAAACAGGCTGTTGCAGATGACATTATCGGCAAACTTTCAACAATACTTTAAATGGCAAGACAACTGTTGTTAGTGTGGATGTTGCTTTTCAGCGTCGCTGCCAGCAGCCAAGAACTGCAAGCCACCATCAAGATTAACCATAATCAAATACAAGGCTCCGACGCCAGCGTGTTTGAAAATCTGCAACAGACGCTCGAACAATTCGTGAACGAGCGCCAGTGGACCGACCTTCAGTTTCAGAAAAACGAGCGAATCATCTGCAACTTCAACATTACCGTAACGAAGTACAATAAGGATGAGAACACCTTCACCTGCACGGCGCTAATCCAAGCCAATCGTCCAGTGTATAACGCTTCATACACGACCACACTCTACAACAATACCGACCGCAACTTCGACTTTCAGTTTCAGCAGTTCGACCAAATCCGCTTCAACGAAGAGACCGTTGACAATCAGCTCACGGCACTCTTCGCGTTCTACGCCTATCTCATCATTGGCATCGACCTCGACAGCTTCTCTCCGCTCGGCGGAACCGACGTATTGCAACGCTGCATGAACCTTGTGAACAATGCGCAGTCTCTCTCTTTCACCGGATGGAAAGCCTTTGAGAACGACCGCAACCGCTTTGCGCTTATCAACGACTATATCGACGAGGAGATGAAGCCGTTCCGACAGTTGCAGTATGACTACTATCGTACAGGACTCGACGAGATGGCTAACAACGTGGAACGAGGGCGCACCAACGTTACCGCCGCGCTGGAGAAACTGAAGCAGGCACGCGAAAACAAGCCGCTCTCGCAGTGGCCCGTCATCTGGACCGACTATAAGAAAGACGAACTGGCCAATATCTACAAGGGCAAAGGAACGCAGAAAGAGAAAAGCCAAGTTTACGACATACTGTTCGGAATCAACGCTTCCCAAAACAATTACTGGAGCAAAATCAAGGAATAGAGCGATGCTGAAACGACTCATCATCAAGAACTTCACGCTCATCGACCAGCTCGACATGCCCTTCCACGAAGGATTCTCCGTCATCACCGGCGAGACGGGAGCGGGCAAGAGCATCGTGCTAGGCGCCATCGGACTGCTTCTCGGACAGCGTGCCGACTCGAAACAGATAAAGCAGGGCAAGGAGAAATGCGTGGTGGAAGCCCACTTCGACCTCTCGAAATACTCAATGGAAGGCTTCTTCAACGAGAACGACATAGAATACGACGCGGGCGACTGCATCATCAGGCGCGAGGTGATGGCGTCGGGCAAGAGCCGTGCCTTCATCAACGACACGCCAGTGCAGCTCTCTATGCTTAAGGAGCTAGGCGAGACGCTTGTCGATATTCACAGCCAACACCAGAACTTGCTGCTCAACAAACACGACTTCCAGCTGAACGTCGTCGATATAATTGCCGGCGACGAAACGCAACTAGACGACTACCGCGCCGCCTTCGCCGACTATCAGGAGAAGGAACGGCAAGTGGCGGAACTGGAGGAAGAGATAAAGCGCAACCAGCTGCAAGCCGACTTCATCCGTTTCCAGCACGACGAACTGGAGGGAGCGCAACTCGCTGCGGGCGAGCAGGAAGAACTGGAGCGGCAAGGACAGCTGCTCAGCCATTCGGAGGAGATAAAAAGCGCGCTCTACGAAGCCAGCAACGCGCTGTCGGGCGAAACCAGCGGAGCACTGGAGAACGTGAGGACAGCCTGCAACGCCCTGCGGCACATAGCATCGGTGTACGACAAAGCCAGCGAGACGGCCGAGAGACTCGACTCATGCCTTATCGAGCTGAAAGACATTGCATCGGAGCTGGAGACGCAAGTGGAGCGAATAGACTTCGACCCCCAAGAGCTTGAACGAACAGAGCAACGGCTCGACCTGATCTACACGCTTCTGAAAAAGTATGACTGCGCCGACGACGCACAACTGCTGCAACGGCTCGACCAGCTGAAGCAGCAACTGGACAATATCGACAACAGCGACGACCGGCTGGCAGAACTGCGCGCTCTGGCTGCCGAGAGCAAAGCCCGATGCGAGAAGCTGGCTGCCACGCTGCACAAACTGCGCGAAAAGTCCGCCCGAAAGATAGAGCAGGAGATGAAGCAACGCCTCGTGCCGCTCGGAATGCCCAACGTGCAGTTCAGCGTCAGCATGAGCGAGACCACGCCCAACCGAAACGGCACCGACCAAGTGGCGTTTCTCTTCAGCGCCAACACCAGCACCCCTCTGCGCCCCGTCGCGCAAGTGGCATCGGGCGGAGAGACAGCGCGCGTGATGCTCGCCCTGAAGGCAATGATAAGTGGCGCCGTAAAGCTGCCAACAATAATCTTCGACGAGATAGACACCGGCGTGAGCGGAAAGATGGGCGAACAGATGGGAACTATCATGCGACAAATGGGCGACGGAGGAAGACAGGTGATCAGCATCACCCACTTGCCCCAGATTGCCGCGCTGGGAGCCCACCACTATAAAGTATACAAGGAGGAGACAGCCGACGGCACCAGCAGCCGTATGGAGCTGCTGAGCGACGAGAGCCGCATTGCCGAAATAGCGCAAATGCTCAGCGGCAGCGACATCAGCGAGGCCGCAATAGGCAACGCAAAGGCTCTGCTCGGAATGAAATAGACACCAAACCAAGAAAAGACAACAACAGAAATGAGAATACGAATTGCTGTTCTGGCGCTCATTCTCTGCGCCACAAGCCATGCGCAAAATCCCGACTGGGCGAAAGATGCCGGCAGGGCCGTGCTCTCGCTGACCACCTTCAACCCTGAAGGCGCGATAGTGGGCAAGAGCTACGGATGCTTCATCGGCGAGCGCGGGGTGGCCATCGCCCCATTTGCACCATTCAAAGGGGCATCGCGCGCCATTGCCGTCGATGGCAATGGAAAAGAGTATGAGGTGGAATATATGCTCGGAGCCAACGAGATGTACGACGTTGCCAAGTTCTCAGTGAAGAACGCTAAGAAAATCAGCGCCCTGCAACCGTCGGCCTCATCCGCCACCACAGGGACGAAAGCGTGGCTGCTGCCCTACTCCACCAAAAAGCCGACATGTCAGCAAACGACTGTGGAAAAGGTGGAGACGGTAATCGGTGGCTGTCCTTACTACACATTCACACTCACGACAAGCAGCGAACAGGCGGGACTGCCGATGCTCAACGAGCAAGGCGAACTGCTCGGACTGCTACAGCCATCGGCCGGCAACGGCGAGACGAAAAGCTATGCCGTCGGAGCCAGACTTGCCGACTCGCTGAAAGTCACCGGCCTGAGCGTGAACGACCCGACGCTCAGCAGTACTTCTATCGCAAAAGACTTGCCCGACCGAGCCGAAGAGGCTCTCGTTGCCCTCTATCTGGTGCAGAACTCGAAAGACCTGACGATGCGCGACCAGATAATCGACCGATACATTGAGAAATTCCCAACATCGGCCAACGGCTACTTCTTCCGCGCGCAAACTCTCACTGCCGACGGCAACTACGACGCGGCCCGACAACTGATGGAGAAGAGCATAAAGGAGGCCGACGACAAAGGCGAAGCCCACTATAACTATTGCCAACTGATATGCAGCAAGGAGAGCGACGCAAACGCAAAGCCCTACGATGCCTGGAGTCTCGACCTCGCACTTGAAGAGGCAAAGAAAGCTTACGCCATCAGTCCCATGCCCCTCTACCTTCAAGGCCAGGCATCAGTATTGTTCGCACAAAAGAAATACGACGAAGCCCACGACTGCTATATGGCTCTGACGAAAACAAAACTGCGCAACGCCGGAACATTCTTCGCCGCCGCACGATGCAAGGAGCTCACAGGCGACACAACGGCAACACTGGCCCTGCTCGACAGCGCCATTGCCTGCTACAACAAGCCCTACCTGAAGGAGGTGGCTCCCTACCTGCTCTACCGCGCCCAGACGCTGGTGGCACAGAAGCAATACCGCAAGGCTGTGGCCGACTACAACGAATACGAGCAACTGATGAGCACGTCGGTCAACGACCGCTTCTACTATCTCAGGGCATTGGCAGAAACAGAGGGAAAACTCTACCAGCAGGCGCTCGACGACTATGCAAAGGCTATCAGCATGGCACCAGAAGCAACAATCTACTATGCAGAGCTGGCAGCCCTGGAATACCGCTTCGGAATGAACGACGAATGTATGGCACACGCCCGAAAGCACATCGAGCTGGACCCCAACGGCAGCGACGGCTACCTGTTTCTCGGACTGGCACAAATGAAAAAGGGCAACAAGGAGGAAGGAATGAAAAATCTGCTGAAAGCCAAAGAACTGGGCGACACGCAGGTGGACAACTTACTGAAAAAAATGAACTGAACATGCCTGACAAAAACAATACACGAAGGAAAACAGCAACGACACCTATAGCTCCCGTCAACGACGCCTACGGACACTTGCAGCCGCAAGCCCTTGATGCCGAGCGGGCGGTGCTGGGCGCGCTACTGGTTGACAAGAACGCCTACGCCATTGTGTGCGAGATAATAAAGCCGGAGACATTCTACGACCAGCGGCACCAACAGATATACGCCGCCATCCAGAACCTGAACATAGCGCAGAAGCCCGTTGACATTATCACCGTGCCAGAGCAACTGGCAAAAGAGGGCAACCTCGACGCAGTAGGCGGCGCACAATACATTGTGGAGCTCAGCGCACGGGTGGCCTCGTCGGCCAACGTGGAATACCACGCCCAGATTCTCGCCCACAAATTTACAGCACGCCAACTCATCTCATTTGCAAGCGTGGTGGAAACCAAAGCCTTCGACGAAACTACCGACATCGACGAGCTGATGCAAGACACGGAGAAGAACCTCTTTGAGCTCTCGCAACGGAACATGAAGAAGGAGTACACGCAGATTGACCCAATCATCAAACAGGCTCGCGACCTGATAGACAAGGCGGCGACCAACAAAGGGGGCATCACCGGCGTGGCAACGGGCTACCACAAGCTCGACGAAATAACCAGCGGCTGGCAACCTTCAGACCTCATCATCATTGCCGGACGCCCTGCTATGGGCAAGACATCATTCGCACTGTCGATGGCCAAAAACATGGCTTGCGACTACCAGCAACCCGTTGCCTTCTTCTCACTCGAAATGAACAACGTGCAGCTAGTCAACCGCCTAATCTCAAACGTCTGCGAGATTAAAGGAAGCAAGATACTAAACGGACAACTTTTTGAGGATGAATGGGAACGGCTCGACAAGCGCATAAACGGACTGCTGGGCGCACCGCTCTACGTTGACGACACGCCCGGCCTGTCGATTTTCGAGCTTCGCACCAAGGCACGACGGCTGGTGAACGAGCATGGCGTGAAGCTCATCATGATAGACTACCTCCAGCTGATGAACGCACAAGGCGCGAAATACAACAGCCGCCAAGAGGAAGTGTCGACCATCAGCCGCTCACTGAAAGGACTGGCAAAAGAGCTCGACATACCCATCATCGCGCTCAGCCAGCTGAACCGTGGCGTGGAATCGCGCGAAGGACCCGAAGGCAAGCGTCCGCAACTGAGCGACCTGCGCGAGTCGGGCGCCATTGAGCAAGACGCCGACATGGTGCTCTTCGTTCACAGACCGGAGTATTATCACATCTACGCCGACGAAAAGGGAAACGACCTGCACGGCATGGCACAAATCATAATCGCCAAGCACCGCAAGGGCGCTACGGGCGACGTGCTGCTGCACTTCAGAGGCGAGTTCACCCGATTTGAGAATCCCGAAGAATCGTCGCTGCCAAGCGGACGAGTGGAAACGGGCGGCGGCGAAATAGTGGGCTCGAAGATAGAGAGTTCGGCTCCTTCGGGCGACTACGTGTCGCCATTCGACGACGACCAAGTGTTCGGGCCACCTACCGACGACGACACCTTCTAAAACAGAAAAACAACGACAATGCTGACACAACCACACGCGAAAATCAATCTGGGCCTCAACGTCGTGGAGCGGCGCGCCGACGGATACCACAACCTTGAGACGGTGTTCTTCCCAGTTCCTATATGCGACACTCTCGAAATATGCGAGATGGACGACCGTTTCCCCTCCGAGTCGGGATGCGACTTGAAAAGCAGCGGTAACGCGATAGAAGGGAGCGAGCAGCACAATCTGGTGGTGAAGGCCTACCGATTGCTTGCTGAAAACTACCGGTTGCCACGCCTGCACATCCATCTGCACAAGCAGATTCCCACACAGGCAGGAATGGGCGGCGGCTCGAGCGACGCCGCGTTCATGCTGCGGATGCTCAACGATTACGCCCATCTGCAACTTCAGGAAGACCAGCTGGTCAGCTTGGCGGCAAAGCTAGGCGCCGACTGTCCTTTCTTCATCCTCGACCGACCGGCCTACGCTGAAGGCATCGGCGAAAAACTGAAGCCTGTCCAACTTTCGCTGGGCGGATGGTGGCTGGCCATTGTCAAGCCCGACATTCCCGTATCGACGCGCGAAGCTTTCTCGCTCGTGAAGCCGAAGAAGCCCGCAGAAAACTGCCTCAGCATAGTGAGCCAGCCCGTAGCCACTTGGCGCGACCGACTGGTGAACGACTTTGAGGCGAGCGTCTTCGCAATACATCCCGAAATAGGAGGAATAAAACAGCGGCTATATGATCTCGGCGCTACATTCGCGCTGATGACGGGCAGCGGCAGTTCGCTCTTTGCCATGTTTGAACAAGAGCCAAGCAGACTGGGCGACGACTTTCCCGACGACTTCACTTGGTGTGGCAAACTCTGATGCCCTGCCCTCTTGACTGCAATCGCGAAAGCAGCCGGATAGAATCCCGATTCTTATCAGGAAGAATCACGATTGCAGTCAGGAAGAAACCCGATTGCAACCAAGAAGAATCCCGATGACAACAACACAGAAGTGCCTCTGCCGGACAATCGACAGAGGCACTTCTGTGTTTTCAGCAATGCTCCCGACAGACTAACGTCCGCGGAAATAGGTGTAGCCCTGCTGGTCGTAGAGTTTCAACATTCGCGGCAGACGGTCGTTCTTGAATTGGTCGAAGTTCTTCTGTGCCGTCTCCATCCATTGCACTTCGGCAAGTGCAGCGGCACGCGGCAGCACTTGATACTCCACAAGTTGCGTGCATCCGATATACTCGGTCCACAGATTTGCCTGAGCTCCAAGAATGTGCTTCTGCGCTTCGGGCGAGATGCCTTCGGTGGGGT
>Ga0181612_174468_pt1 | contig 17528 bp, 11 predicted proteins | sample HoacroProtozoa21_FD_119630 | JGI IMG/M metagenome (GOLD analysis project Ga0181612, IMG submission 119630) | Hoatzin crop microbial communities from Cojedes, Venezuel. Combined Assembly of Gp0051906, Gp0051904, Gp0051908 | reverse complement strand
TGCAATAAGACAGCCTTCCAGCAACCACAAGTTCAGAAGTATCTGGGTGCCTAAAGACACAAAGAACAACTAACCCAATATTTAAATATCTTGCCTGTACTGAAGAAAAAAATGCTCAAGCTTCATCACCCATGTGCTTCAGTCCTGGTGGAAACACCTTGCCACCTCAACTATGTTCAAACACACAGCAAAGCCAGCCTCACAGTCTGAGTGAAATACAAGAAGAGCCGACAAGCGGACGTATTCCCCCGTGGTGGAGAACAGCAAGGTAACCAGCATGCATGCAATACCCTGCATGTGACAGAGGTGCACTCAGCACCGGCTGGTGCTAACTTGGTGTCAGCACATCTGGACTTGAAACCATGAGCTGAGCCCAGGGCGCAACCTTTCAACTGTCTAGTCACCATTGAGGGGCCTGCTTACACCAGGGAACTCTTTAAATAGTAGAACACTGTTACTTGTCATCCGTGGGATGTCTGGGTGCTTTACAAATATGAATTATTTCTGTTTCACAACACTTCTGAGAGCATCAACTCACTAACAGTAAAGCCAACAGGCTGGGATTCAGGCCCTTGTCCAAAATCAGGATTTTAGGATTACTTCTTCAGCTGAGTTAATTAAGAGTCCGTCAAATGTTAATTTTCCAGACAAGTGTCACCGGTAAATGTGAGTATCCATTTTGCTATCTCGCTTTGCTGGTCTCACTACCTGATTGAGAACATCAGCACCAACTTGACCGTGCTCATCCTTAGTCATTCAAATATGCTCCTGCTGCCTGCCCTGCAGCAAGATATATGCAACGCAGTGTTTTGGCCTCCCAGGGTGCAGAACAGAACAACTGAAAACAAGACAGTCTTTTACCATTCCCTTTATCACTTCTCACAGCTAGGCCAGGAAGTTGCTACAGAAACTCAGCAGTGTACACACCTGAAACTTTAAAAAGCCTTTTCCCAGAGGCAGAATCTTTCCACACGATATGACCATACACATCCACTGCGTAACTACTGCAACTGCAAAAGCCCTGAGATCTTTCCTCTAAGATACAGAAGGTGCCATATTTTTTTTTTCTTTTGGAAACGTCATCCTGCAGAATTCATTAGTATCCTATGCAACAATGTACTTCCTGTAAGTAATGAGCTATAAAGTGTATTAGAAGTTTCCACTTCTGGTTTTATCTTTTCCTGATCTAGCTTGAAAATTCTTTTGAAGTTGCTCAAAGTCTTCTTCATGTATGCTTGTTTTAGGAAATACCAGATCATTATTGGCAAACTTCTCCTTAATTAAGTGAGATAAAGGAATCAAGATGATATGATCTGCTTAATTTCCCACCTTTTTAAGGTACTATTTTAAGATTTCTTTTCACTTGCCTTAGAAAAGAAACCTGCTGAAGAAAGTAAAGAAGGAAGAGACCTTAGAGGCTCAGAGAGGGCAGTCATTGCTATGGACTTTCTAGTGGAGCTGAGCTTGCTGGTAGAAAGCCACCGAATACTTCAAGCTTTCCCTCAACACTATGGAATAGTTCATGGAAAGACTGCAGACCGCTTCTGAAACTAGCATCACTCCAGGCAATGGATAAGAGGAAAAGACTAAGCTTACGCTGTGTTGGCATGGCAGGCTCTTCAGGGCCTCAGCTTAGCAAGCCAACTCAGATCATGCCTAACTTTAAGCCCAAGTAACTTCAAAGAAATATCTCACATGCCTCAAGTTCAGCTTTGCACTGACTCTCTTGCTGAATCACAACTTGGGGGAATGCAGGGAGCTAATGGGAAACATTTGCACTTGCTAACCCCAGCTGCAAGGTCTCAAAACCCCCATTAGATGTGCAGACACAGCTTAACCCTTCTGGACTGGCCAGCAGGCTCTTCACAACAAATGGATACAAGCTGTTCGGCAAGTTCTTCTGAAGCACATGTAAGAGAAACAGCTATCCCTGAATAAATAGTGACTATTTGATTTAAAAGCAGCATTTGTGGCAATCAGTGAAGTACACAAGCTGAGCATTAACCTGCAGAGTTCATACACGGCCTGTTAAAGAAACCACTCTACCTGTCATAAACTGCTTCTGTCGCGTTTGCTGCGGAAATCCACTGCAGTCATGGGAGAATTCAGACCCTGAAGATGTATTTGAGTAGCTTCCTGGCTCCAAGGAGACCTCTGAGCAGCTTCGTTTACTGTGGATAAATTTAGACCAAGAAGGGTCTTCACTCCCAAGGGTATGAGCCCAGAGCCCCCAGTCTGCATGGGAATCTTGGTGCCATGTAGATACCAGGTCTCCTCAATCACATCATGCAGCGTGAGACCCTCCCCTCCAGGAGGTACATGTAGGCATAGGGGAAACATCAGCCCCCAAGGCATGTGGTAAAGGGAGTAACCGCAGTGCTTGGTGGCAGCCAGGGAGGATGAGTCTTTAGGCAGGACTCTTTGAGCACCAGGAGGCATATCTTGACTTCCCTGAAGTGCGGGAGCATCTCACCCTCCTCTCTGGCCCCACACAGCAGGCACAACTGGGCAAAAGGCTCCAGCAGAACAGGGCCCATAGCAGAAAACCTGGCCTCTTGAAACTTCCCTGGACTTCAGCTTAAACCAGCACCACCTTTATACAGAAAAGACATGTAAAACCAGAGTGCTAAGGAAAAGGTGAAGCCTGGCTGGAGCAAGGAGGACATCCCTGGGCCAAAATTAGCCTCTCTGTGGAACGCAGACAGAGGGGGTTTGGAGCCAACTAAGGTTTACTGAAAGTCTTACAAATATGAGTTAAAACTGGATGCCCAAATCCCTTAGACTGCTGAAAAAATTCACAGCCAGGGACGTCCAGCAATTCTGGAGGGCTCTTCATAATTCACTGAGGTCTGCAAGTTTGAGTTCATACCCAAAGGGAGCTCAGCCCGCGCAGCACTTCACCCACAGGCCCTCTGTGAACAGGCTTCTTTCTCGTGGTCAGACAGGGGATATCTTGAATTTATGTCTTGCCTCTTCCCTTGTGAGCAAACAAAACAATTTCTATGAGTAATTCTACCCACTAACTGCCAAGGAAAAGTCTGGTAACAAACGGTTTGCATTTTTGACAGGTCAGAGGCTTCCCTAAACAAAGTTGCTGGTTTATGTTTTCTAACAGCACATGTTCACATCCGGGGACCTCGGCAAATACCAGTGTGGACGAGTCTCTGTGGGAAATTGCTTTTCCAGATATTCTTGCTTTAACTGCTCCAGGAAATGAGTCTATTTTTACAATACTAAACAGCAAAATATGAAACCTTTATCTGCTTCGTGGCAAGAGTTTCGGGGCAATTCTCAGGTAACTGTCACCTCCAGTGAAGTCAACAGAGTTGTATCTATTTATGCAAGCCAGTCATCTGGCCAATCATGTAATTGGTTGATCAGTTACTAGAACACAGAGCTACCACTGGCCTAAGGAGTGTCCCATTTTCATACGTCTCAAAGTTCATCCAAGCCCTGATGCATTGATAAGTGAAGTATTCAAGTATTATGGTCTGTAAAGATGATCATTAACTGCTGAAATATTTGAGCATGAGCATTTTCTATGAACACTTTTGTCACTGAATGATCATTCTATGTAGTATATTTTCTGGGGGTTTTTTTCACCTGTTGAGTAAACCTGAGTGGGATTTTCAGAAGTGTTTAAAATGCTTTTCTTCTACTTATTTGTAATTGCTTTCAAGAATCAAGATGTTTTCAAAATGCCCAGGGGATTCCAAGCTCCATGGGCTCAACTGCATCTCTGGGTGCTTCTGGTTTTTGCATACCCAATCTTCACAGCTGCTCTCAAAGATAGACAGTAAAACCAGTTGCTTTCATTATGCAAGATCGAAGACAGTACGTAGAGGCCAAAACACCAGTCTGAGGTTGGGAAGATGAGTGTGCAACATTTGTTACAAATTTGGCTCCGTATTTCCCTGTTTGAGGGACTGCTCCAGGCTTCTGATGTGGATTTTTCTGTTGGAGAACACAACTTGTGTATTTTCTTTGTGTATTTTCTTTGTGTATTTTTATCTAAGATCCTGGAAGACATTTGGCATGCAAAAGCATCAGTCCAAACAGAAAATTTTCAGATGCTAAGAACCCAAACTTGATGGCTTGCTAATGAGTCAACTATAATAATGATCGGATTCCCCTCTAGGGGAAGAAGTAACGCTGGAAGAAACCTCCAATGACAGAAACTTCCTCACCAGGATGTTGCCAGAATTTCATCTATTATGAACACAACTAAAAGGTAGCACTTCCTCAGTTTCAGGTTGTGCACTACTCGACTTTACACCTAACTGAAAAGCTCACCAAACGTCACTCAAGAGACCAGCATACGGACAACAAACTTAGAGACAATATCTAAGTAAAACAGTACCTAACCTATGACTTGTTCTTTGATTTACAACTGTGATTGCAGGCCCCACCTCACAGTCATACGCCATGATAATAGGTAGCAGTTCACCGAGAACCAGCCGTAACTTTTTACGCGTTGTAGTGATTCCGAATTACTTCAGCACATAATTCAGCCTGATTCACCCTGATGCAGCAAATAATTTGAATGACTAAAGGGACAGGTAACATTCCACAACTGAAAAATGTATGACCAACCTTTTGACCTTGTTCATTCTACTTCCTAATTCCTTTTCTTTCATAGACTAAAAATTGCCACATTTCACATAATTTTCACTCTCATTATTTTTTGTCATCTCAAAATTGTCCATTACGGATATGACTGTGAGTTCTCAAGTTATATTGTCTGAGGTACCCAAAGAAATAATCTTACTTGGGATCACTGGCATTACTAATTGCAGTCCTGAATTTACCCACACCAGGAAAGTACTTTCCCAAAAAGAACAAATATGTATTTCAAAATGGCAGCCTCCACAGGAGCAGAAGAAAGTGGAATTCTCCCAGCTGTTTTTCTAGCTGTATGTTCTAGTCTTCATCTTTGGGGCTACTTACAACATATTTCAGCGCTCTAAGAATACTAAGACCCTCATCCCACAAATGGGACCCTGTGTCAGGAAGGCACACCCTAAGAAAGAGTAATAAAGCATCAGCTCTGCTCCATGTGCCTGAGGTCAACGGGATGTTTGTCCAAAGTTAGAAGTATGCTTAGGCACTGGCTTGAAACAGGGCAAACACAGGCACCTCATTAGGGCCTGGGAAAAAAAATCAGGATCGGGCCCATGATAAAAACAGTTCCCTTGGGAAATGTTACCCACACCATAAAAGGCATGAATGACACTGAAATGAAGGGAAGTACAATGAAAATTGTCTACCGAATTTTTGTAAATTCCCATCAAATCTGAGTCTTGATTTGTTCTATGTGCGTAATTTTCACTGTAAGTCACAAAAGGTTGACTCCTTAGAGATGCAGGAAATGACTAGCTCATGATAGCATAAAAGGCTATGTAATTGCATGGGCAGATAGCTTGATTTTCATCAGTCACTACATTCTCTGACAATACGGCAGTGGTTTTTGATCATGTATCCAATGCACAATAATTAGGCAAAATCACTTACCCTTTTTTATCTTTTCAGTATTTAGCTCTAAGGGTGCAAGGATTCATTCTTGGAAAGGGAAGATGGTCGTGTGATTTAGGGCACTGGATGAGCACTCAGATCTGAGTCCTATCCCTGGTTCTGGCATAGCCTTGCTGTGTGACCTTGCACAGTCATTTCTCCATGCCTCGGTCTCGCCTAAAATGGGATAACAATAGTTCTTTATTTCAGAGGAGATACGAGTACAAAACAGCTCAAGGCTGTGCTGCAGTGATGCTACACAGCAAAGAGCAGCACAGAAAAGCTCAGACATGGAATAATACTTTGCTGTTAGAATGTGGGAAAGCACACAGTAATTAAATGAAATAATAAATGCAAAATATAGGCTGATTTTTGAGGAATGCAACATTGATAGGCTTTTCTCTGTTACCTGAAATTAAAGCAAACTTGAGTGGGATTCTTACAGGTTTAAATGATTTTTACTTGACTCTGTTTCTGAGATCTGCTAGTACTAGAAGCTGCATATAAGAAACATCAAGAAAATTACCTCACTGAAAACCTCCACATTGTTTCTGTTTTAAAGCAACCACGATTTCCAGCCCAAGAGAGGGACAAGATAAATATTCAGGGTAAGATTTTCACAGCTATGGAAGGGGCCTGCAAACACGGTTGCCTTCAAACTACAGCAAAATATGAGCATGCAAATCTGATGTAGCTTTGAAATTTCATCTTTGCTTTTGGGTACATTTTCAAATTAAATTATGAACGGGGCCACTGATCTTAATTGAAATGTCAGATGTCTGGAATAGCTTCAATACCACTACTCCAGAGTTACACTGTTGCTGGAATTGGACAGAGCTTTAGCAGGGAGCCTTCAGTAATCAATATTCTTCCAAATGCAAAGATGAATGTTTTTCTCTCCACAAACACGTGTCTATATAACAGCATTTGTCTTTCATGTGGGGGTCAGTTATGGGCCTGTAGGCCTTGGAGACAGGATCTGGGGGCACATGCCTAGATAAAGCAATAGATTTGGAGATAAAGAGATCAAAGACTGTTCTGTCAGGCAGCAGGAGACAGCAGAGATACATGATGAGACAGATCCTAGGAAGCGAAAATCATTTTTGAGAGACAGAAAAAGAGGGATGGGAAAGTCAGGCAGACAATAGCTGGAAAGTAGACCACAGAAAGGCAACGTGGACCCGATGAGGACAGCCAAAAGAACCTCACAGCTGGAATGCTGAAGCCCGTTGGAGGGAAGAGACCTGTGAGATGCTGTTCCAAGCAGAGTAAAAAGCCTACGCTCAAAGACACTGAAGTGCTGGAGCTGCCTAGGAACCTCCAGGACTGGAGAGGAGCAACTGCCTGCAGTCACTGTGCACTGTCTAATAAAGCAGATGCCAAGCAGGACGGCGGACAGCCGAAAAGGAAAGCAAACTGGCACGTAATCCTTGATTTCACTCAACAAAAGCAACTGAAGGGCAGCTCTGGAAAAACGAAGTACAGAATTAAACATCATGAATTCACTAGAGAATATGTGATCATGCACCATACTGTAACACTGAGATGTTTTTCCAGCAGTCCACTACACATATGTTTTCTGACCAGAAAAGACCTCAAAAAGAACGACATCAGACCAACAACTCCTGAATCTCTGGACAGAGGAGGTGACTGCAGAATGTAAACCAGAAACACTTTCTACCCCCAAACCTCTACCTAGAATGCACAAGGACAGAACCAACAGGTGTTAAAAGGATTGCATGGAAACACGACTTACAACGATCACCTTCAACTCCTTCATTACACCCGCTACTAGCCCCCCACCCCACAAATAACAGAGTTGTCAGTCAGATATCTTGCGGCCCCAATTGCTCACACCCTTCCCTGTGACATTCCAAGTCTTGCACTTAGCAAGTCCAGATGGAGTCCATCTCCAGTAGACAGTGGAAGAAGATATGACACGGCATTCACAAATGCACAGAGAACTGTTTAATTTACAGCCACAATGGTGAAACAAACCATTTCAGAGCTTGGACATTCAAAGTTAAGTCTGACACTCATTCTTATATTCACTTATTGTGCTTAAGTATTAGAGAACACAGGATTACACTAACAGTACACGACAATCTGAGATCCTGTAGGACCGAGTAGTGAAAGGGATGAGCAGAATGAGGGACCAGCCCCTCAAGTGGTGTAAGCTGGTACAGCTCCATTGCAGGCAATGGAGTGATGGTGATTTACACCAGCTGAGGATATGGCCCTTGAAATGTCCAACTTAACTTTGAATTAATGTCTCCTGTGTCACAACCTTTAATATTACTGTTCCTTCTGGTTATATCTGCCACCTTGAAGAAGAAGGACTAATACCAAGGCTGGTGGGTAATATCTCAGCTGGACTACAGTAAATGATGCATATGTCATGACACTACTCGTATTTTAAAAACCGTGGACTGGATCCTCATCTGATGTAAATTAGCTTAGGGGCAGCTGAAGTAAAAACCACTTGCCAATTCATACTAGCTGAGAATATAGCCCTGAGATTTTTGTGTTTTCTGCTGCATGCCGTAAAAACACTGTGCTTGAGAACAAAGACTCACATGCGTTTCATTCCTGGTAACAAAATTAACTCGAGACTACAAGTCTCAAACAAACAACTACTGGAAAAGACTACATTCAGTCTTCATTCTCTCCTGGTTTTCTGAATTTGGCATAACACATTTATTTGCTGGCGCCAATAATATGCATGCCTCTCAGTTTGCTTTCTTTCCAAGACTTTAACACCGGGCCAGACTCACTCGTGATGTAAACCAGCAGAGCTCCATTCTACTCAGCGGAGTTACTCCAGGCAAGCTGGCCCACAGACCTGAATGCAACCTTCTTACGCCAGTGCAACCACAGGACTCTCAAACAGTTGTTTTTCAAATTATTCCACTTAAGTGACTTGTACATCCTTTCATACCTGCACAGTGTCTGAGTGGGTCACATAACGCTTTTCATCTACATGATTTTAATGGACATATGGGGTTTTTTCATTAGATATCTTTTAGACAAAAAAGGAACGGAGCAACATTATTGGCATCCCACTGAAACATAAATATATAAATTACATTTTATACACTTTTTTAAACGCAGACACATACATTCATGTGCATAACATTGTGAACAGTACACTTAGTGGAAAACAAGCACAGACAATCTTAGTTAAATGTATTTCCAGTTTTGGTGCTCAACAAACACACTGGGAGAATGATCACAAAATAGAATGGTGACTAACTCTAACTCTGCATTAGCATCTGAAGCCAATAATGCCTGTTAGCTAACATTGCTTTGTTTGGTTGAAATTGGACGTAGCTACAGGAACAGGAGGGGAATGTTTGAACTATATTTAAAGAAATGGAAAGGTCAAAAATCTCTCTCTCTTTTGTAGTGTTAAAGTTCTGCAGTTCATTCACATTTGAAGATAGTTTTTATTTGAGTGGAAACACTGTCTTCAAGACAAGCTTTTTTGTCATTCCAAACTAAGGAAACTCTTTCATCTCTCTGTAGACGTTTCACAAAGAAAAGAATCCAGTAGTTCATTTTACATATCCAATGTGATAATCCAACTAAAACAACGGGTATATAATCCAGAATACTGGGGTGGGGCAGTGATTTTGGCCAAGTGAGTAGCCATGTCACAACTGGCACAGCCCTACATTTCCAAAGCAGTACAGAAGGATTTAGCCATGTGGCTCCCACTGCAATTCGTGGGGAACTGAACATTTAATCCTTTGGCACTTTGAAAATACAGGAGCTGGTGCCAGAGTATTTTATCTGCCCTGCTATAGTTAAAATAGATTTTGATGTTATTTGGGCTATTCTACTACAAAAATATGACCACAAAATGCTTTTTTTTCTTTTTTCTTTTTTTTTTTTGGTTCAAGAAAACATAGCAGGCTTTCTCAGGTATATAAAACTGTTAATTTTTAGATAAAAATACAAACTTCACCTTTACAAAAACACATATTTCTGTTGAATACACATAAAGCATAACATTTTACCAAAAATAAAGAATTTTAGTTTTGTTCAAATATTTGCAGCAAGGTAGTTCCCATGCCACCATGACATTGTACAATGCAGATACAAGAATTTGTACATTTCACACAGCTCCAACATGTGAAATAAAAGTATCTGTATACTGATAAGAATGACAATTGCTAACACAATATCACTAGTAGGCAACTGGCATAAGTCTTAAAGGAAAAAAAAGGATTTTTGCATGGATATCCTATGATTTGTTTACGCACATCTCTTTTTTTCTCTTTTTTTCTTTTTATGTAATGCTTTAAATTACGGGGGAAGTTGGGGAACATAAACCATGAAACATCTAGAAAATTATGCATAGGTATACCATTTTTATTTTAATACATCTCATTAGTTTGCATCCCACTAGGAGAAATACCATAATGTTTTGTGTTCTGCTTTTTGTTATACCAGTCTTTTATATGTGTTATTGGCAAATGTAGTCCAAAAGATAATAAAAAGCTAGGCAAAGAGTAAAAAGAAAACTTAATAATCACTTTATGGTGTAAAAAAAAAAAAAAAAAAAATCCACTTAAGGCTCCCCAGAAGGTTTTTTTGTATAGACTTTTAAAACACCACCAAGCAAGGATGCATTGTTCTATAGTGTTTGCGTGGCATTTGATCATTTCATACATTCCTGCTTTTTTTGTGCCTGAAGTCCATCAGTGTCCATCCATCTTCTTCAAGAACGCAGGCACATTTCTTGACGTAAAGCACCGTTGACTGCTCTGACAGAAATCCACTATTCACTCAGATTTTTGTCATTTTTTTGAGTACTTTTGGTATCCTCCATTCATTCAACTGTCTTTTTTTCTTTTCTGTTTTTCTTTCTTTCGTTTTTTTTCTTTTTTGGACAGGGAAGCTTCCTATTGTTTCACAGAGTGCTACAATACTTGCTTTGATGTCACATTAAACAAATGTACATTGTCTCTTTGTTCTCATTAAGTGTTCTTTTGAGCCAGTTTTTCACATAGGAGAACAAATAAAGTATACAGTCAATAAGCACCATACATAGTAGGTTCAGGAATGTAACAAACCATGTACATCCATGTCCCAGAGAGAAGTTTTTTTTCTAGCTTATTTTCACCTTACATCTGCAGGAGAGAAAAAAGATACAATAACTCTATGATTAGAATCAAAGGTCCTATCCTCTAAGCAGATGACTTTAAAAAAAAAACTGTTCTGCATGAAGAGTCACTAACCTGGGACAAGAAGTTCTAAATGCTGTTTTGATTGAGTTTACATGCTCACTTTTAAAGTTGAATTTTAGAAAATCTTTGCTTCTATCATACTACTCCCAATAAATACCTGTTAATCTGAAACAGGATATCAAGTTTAGCATTCTTTAGAAACGATACATCAGTATAAATGAAAACTGCCCAATGGGAGTCTAAGTGCAAAAATAGGTGCTTGAAATTAAATTCACCATCATCCAGGCATTAGGCACATACACTGCAAAATCCAAATCACTCCCACTCCAAATACTAGAAACAATTGCAAATGCTGCAGTTTGCATAATTCCAAGTCATTAAGAAACGGAAATTCCGTATTTAATTTGGAATGTGTATCGCAATCATCATGCATTGCTAATACGTTGGCCAAAGGATTTCAGTCATTTTTGCACCAAGAGGGTGTTAGTTTTTCACTACACTGAAAAACTCATAAATTTTGATGACTGACTGTCATCATCCTACTGAGACTCAACAGACCAAAAAAAAAAAATCTTAATTTTCCGGTGTAAGTAACTCAGTGCCCTGCGACGCAAAACCACGGTATTTCTAAGCATCTTCCTTGTCAGAGAGGCAGATCATCAGCCCATCTCAGATGCATGTACAATCAATCCCAGTTCATGCCAAAACATGGGTTTGATGGTCATGCACATAATAGTATTTGCTGTACGTACACTCAATGTTTTACAGACTAAGACTGGGAACACAAGGATTTGTAACCTGGCAATTCATTCATGCATTATTACGTGATGCTTTGACCTCAGAAATCAATAATAATGAAACAAAAGCAGAGGCAATGGAACTCGAGATTTCAGAAGCTGAAGTATTAGCACCCTCCAAAAAAAGGAAAAAAAGAGGCAAGAAAAGGAAGTAGCTCAAGAATGTAAGATGCTGATGGTGATGTGGAGCTTAAAGGAAAAATACCAGCAGGTAGAATTATCAAAGCCAATCAAATCTAATCTCTTTGCAGCCTTGAGGTAGCAAGTGTCAAGATTTTGAACAGTGATTAAGTTGAAGTGATGATATTTGATTAAGTTTTCCAGTACTTGTGCTATTAGGTTGTTCAGCATATAGGTCCTACCTGAATATCAAATAGTTCCAGTAGGTTTTATGTTGGTTTTAACTTTTTTCGTTTCCGTTTTTTACCTGATTCCCTAGGCCTTCCTGTTAACATAAGGGCAGGGCTGGTAAAAAGCCCTAAGGTAACGCATTTCGTTGAACACTGAAGTAATAAATACTCAAACCATTTACATTTCAAAGACATCTCATTATCCTTTGCATTAAAGTAATAACTTTATAACGTCTGATTTGACATTCCGTTTACAAAGTAATTATACAAAAGTAAAGAAATCATAAACAAAGCTGGCATGGCACACGTAATTTCCAAGATCCATCTATAATTACTGTTACCATGCAGTATTCAACATTTGCTTTCAGCTCTGTAGTTAAGCTATTTCCAGCTCATCATCCACTTGCTGGTCCAAGTTTTGTTCCTATCAGTAATTAAACCCTAGAAAACTATGTTCTTCCATGACAATTCCACCCCATTTTTCACACACATCAAAAAGAAAGTTTCCACCTTAGAATCTTAACTGTTTAGTCACTGGCAATTAAAGACATTTTGGAAAACTGAAATTGATCTAATGAAACTTACTTTCCCAAATAGAAGACACAGAAAAAAATACCAAATCATACACACATAAAAATAACTGTTTTAAATGTGGTTTTGTCTGCTCATAACTCAACCTAGTTTCAGCTAAAACACTCAGCTCAGATTATAAATTGATGTCCAATGAAATCACACCAGAAGCTTAACTTTGCTTTCATACAAATTCTAATTCTTCTGCTCTGTACATAGCAACTGAAGTTTACATTCACTTGAACCAGATTTATGTCTCCACGCCGGATGGAGACAGCACAGAAAACTCTTCCTCACCCAGTCACCTATGAAATCAATCACCTTCGGGCAGCTTTCCTCCCTATGTTTACATGCTCTCCACTAACTCTAATTTTGGGATTTGGTCTATTGCACCCCTAAACTCCTGCCAGACGTAAAAGCAAACTTCTGAGGCTACCTCCAACCAAAATCAGGAGAAAGGGATGTGTACTTTCTACTGTAGTGGGTTTCCTGAATGTGTCAAGATCTGCACTGATTGCATCCAAGCACAAGGATCCGAGCTAACGATTTTAGGTGGTTATGAAAGTCAGATTGAAAGTAAATACTTTTCCCCATAGATCTTTCCCCATGGTAACTTAGATGTTGTCTTGATAAGGCAACCTCAGTTTAACGTGACAACTGACTATAAATTCTTGTCTATATGTAAGTAAGAAAACAACAGGAACGGGCAATATTGTTTCGAAACTCCTTGCTCCTAAATACTGAATTTATGCCTAAGCACTTTAGATCCATTTCATTAATATTTTCCCCAAGGTCAAGTAAATCTCAGCCTTAGCCCTGTCTCCACAAAGTCTACAGAAATTAGGCAACAGAGTTCACCAATAAGATGCAACATGACAACCTTTAACTTAGTTAAGCAAGACCTGAATACTATCAGGCATTTACGTTTATTTAAAGGCTAACCTAATGAGAATTGATACACTTTGAACTTCAGACCCAAACTCTTTATCCAGCAGAAACTGTCCCTAATTTTGCATCTTCAACACACAGAGAAGCAGCTGGGAGCTTTTCTACTGAGTTCACTGGAAGCAAAGTTTGCTTTACATTCTTTACTAATATAAAAATAAGGTCCACATGAAATCAGCATTAATGCAATAAGTAAAAGGAAAACATACCAGTTTCTTCTTCTCTATAATCTGAATTAGTATTTGTTGATGTACAGGTGCATTCCATATGCTCTTCTAATCTCACCAGAACTTCTTTTAATTTTGGCTTTTTTCTAACATATTCCACTTTTGCCACCTATAAAATACGATGAGGTATGTACTGAGACACATTAACATAGTTACAGTTCAGAACTGAAGACAGATAACTATATACCTCTATTTTTTAATGTAGTTAAACCCATACAAAACGTTAGCATACTAATAATCTTTTATCTTAATTGTGCATCGTGTAACTATTTATTGCACAGACTATTTCTTTATTCAAGTTCAGCAGTTCGAAACAATTTTCTTTTCCCCCAAAACAATTTCCCATTCATTTTGGTTTGAAGTTTTAAGCAACTCAAGTTTTCACATATATCACAATAAATTTCTACACTGACTCTCATCAGTGGTTGTTCTTGTAGACTGCCACTTTTAGCATAATCCTCTGTATATGTTGACCACTGATCTTAAGCTGAAGGCTAACAGTGAAGGCATTAGGTTGGTTTGTAACGCATTTTATGATTTACAAATTGTTGTCTTCAGAGTCCTCTGAACTTAAAGTGCCAAACTCTTTACAGAAACAGGATCCGAATATCAGCTTGGAAAGCAGCAGTCTCAATCCTACTCACTTCTTGCAATGACCTGGGACTGTTTACAGGAGTTCCCATGCACTGTTCTTAGGTCCAAGGGAACTACCACCTGCAAACTGGACCCAGCCTTTGGCTTTATTGTGAACAGCTGGGAGGTACAGTACTTCAGTCCATCCCACTGCTTCCAACTGTACTGCTCCACTTTGGGCCAAAGCACTGGCATCCTTAAACCAAAAAAAAAAGCCTGCAGGACAAGGTGAGGTTGGAGGAGGGAGCATACTGGAGAAGCTCTGGCTACATACAGGTCTCACATCTGAAGCAAACCAATGCAGAAGAGAAGAACGTCGGGGTGGGTGGGATACTGAACACGAGGGCATCCTGACCAACTTGGTGCCAGCAGCCAAGAGAGAAGGAATGGTGCAGGGGGCAGCAACACTGCCATGCTGCGGCGCTGAAAGGGGTTGTGGGATGCTGGGCAGGGGCTTGTGCTAAGCGTAATGGGCATGATGGTCATTGCCATGCAAGGGAATATGACATAATGTAGGCAAAGAGAGTGCCAGACAACGCATAATGGGTCCAATATTTAGTTTACAATTGTGTTAAACATTGTATGAATAGGTAATAATCATTTTCTTGAAATGGAAATTGCTGAAATGAAATCATGGCTTTTCAGTCCTACTAATGATTTATCCACCATTTGATAAAAGGGGGCTGCAATGTGGCTGTCCCAGCAAACAAGAAGACTACATAGTACAGGTACACTTTATAAATAGGACAGATGAGGGAGCAGAAGGACAGAAGAGGCTGGCTGTCTCTACAGAAGTCACACAACAAAGCCGTAAAGTCTGATCCAACCAAAAGCTCCAGTCACTACCAAATAAAGCATCCACGATTACACTGGGCTCTCCCGGTAATGGTTTACATGTGTGTCTGGCAGGGATTTAATGCTCCAAATCAATCTTCACTCTATGACAATCGTTCCCTGGCCCTCCCAAAAGTGGAACAACGGTGTTGCTTTCGTGGAGCAAGGAGTTCAGATCCACACTTCGGTCACCGCCTCTTCTGTCAACAGGATCTGGAGACAATTTTCATTTACCCAGCAAACAAAAGTTGCAGAGAGACAGATGCAATAACTAAAGTGTCCACATTAAAAGGTATCTTCCAAAAGTGCCAGATCTCCATATAAACAGATTAAGAACTGGCTGTGACATACAAGGATGTTTTTGCTGAAACACTAACTACGGGTCAAAGCACTGTGTTTCAAAATCTCTTATCAGAACCCAACTCCTTCAAGCCTTTGAACAAAGCAAAGATTTGAAAATGTATGGTAAAACTGAGTCATCTGGTATCAAAGGATGACTAATCCTTAAAATTTATGAAAACAAACGGTAATTGAGACACCTCCATCATCAGAGACAAAGAAAGAGACCCAGCAATCATGAAACAGCTTTCAGATCTGCCATGCTTATTACAGCTGTTAGAATAAACCAGTCTTATTGAAAATTACACGCAACAAAAATAAACTGTAATCAAGCTTTTTAAAGTCTGTCCTTGTTTTGCTGTGTTTTCCAAACTGAAAGATATATGCAGATCCTGTGGCTATTTTGTATTAAACAACAGCTAACCCCCCTCCCAAATACCTTGAAGAACAGGATCATAATGAATTTATGCAGCAATTTAAAGCTGTTTTTTACTGTACTGTAGTCAAAATACAATCCAGCATACATTTCACTGCCCTACTTCACGCTACACAAGTTAAAGCAACGTCATTTTGTAACATGTTCAAAACATCAAAACTGAAGCAGCACAAACCAGATAAATTGCTGTGCTTTTCATACCTGCTGCCACACAGGATCTGTAATTAATGCTAATCTAAAATGACAAGGGTTGCAGGTCAGATTTTCAGTGGGTATAAACAGGGATAGCTATGCTAACAGTGTGGGATTTGGCCTTGTGTTAGCATCTTTCTTCTTCTTGGTATTTTTCTCCCTGGTGTTTATCTTGTATAGTTACTCCCCAGTGTATTACCAAATGCTTTGAGATGGTCAGTCCTCAACAAACCAACACCAGCTTCTTCTGCTTGTCTCTAATGCAACAGAACTAAAAACCATGACAACCTCAAATCCTCAAAACCCACAAAATTATCACTACGTAAGAACTCTCCAAGAGAAGCACAGTGAAGTAACTGACTAGCTTAGCTGAATGGTGTATAATCCGTGGCACCATACTTGTAACACTGTAGACTCAAGGTACTATCCTGCAGCAACGGTAAGTAAAAACGAAAATAAAATCTGATAAAAATATGTAGCCTAATGGAAGCATCATGGGAACACCTTTTCTAGAGCTTCTCCAAGAGAGATGAAGTCAGGGAGTAACAGCAGGAAAAAAACAAGACTGTAAGCAGACCTTGTCCAAAACACCTCTAGCGCAAAGGCACAATTTATCATGGGCAGGAATTTGCAAGAGAAGTCTCAGCACAGAAAATTCCTCATAACAGAAAAACTCATGTGGCCAATAGCTAAATACATGATTGGAAACAAAACCAAAAAACAACTGAATGATGATGCTTTTTGGAAACATCAGTTTCTTCTGTATTAAAATAAATGCATGCTGACACGCTGGAGGGGAAACCTACCTTCACCTTGCAACTGTGATCTCTACAGCCCTCAGGTCTGCGAGGAAGCTGTTAAGTCATGAGGCCATAAAGGCACCAGAAGGACTGAGCAGGGATGAGGGATCCTGCGGCACCTGGCAAGCCACGGAGCGTTGTCCAGGACGGCAGGACTGGCGCAGTACCTCCCAGCCCAGGAGCCACTCACCCCAAAACACCATTGAAGCCATTTACAGGGCATTCCTCTGGCAAAATCCCTACCTCAGAAAAGCTTCGCGTGGAGTTACTTCGGGCGGGGCAGGGAGAGCTTTCCCTGCAGGCAAGGAGGCCCAGGGGCGCACCATCCCATAAGCGCACACAGAGCCCTGGCCCTGTCACAGCTCCAGGGACAGGGGGCGGCCCTGTCAGTGCTCGGGGCAGGGAGCAGTCCCGTCACAGCCGCGGGTGGGTGGGCTGCGGCCGGGCCCCGGGAAGCTCTGTCACAGCCGCGGGTGAGTGGGCTGCGGCCAGGCCCCGGCGGCGGGAAGGCCTCTCCCGGCCGCGGGGCACGCTGGGAAGCGCAGTCCCCGCAGCGCGGGAAGCCGTGAGGCGGCCGCGGGGCAGGCCGGGAAGGCGGCGGGGAGCTACGTGGGGAGCGGGCTGGCGGGAGCCGCCTCGCAGGGCGGTGTGGTGATGCCTCGGCGAGGGCATGGCTGGAGGAAGGGCCCGGGGCAGAACCGG